>ERZ773263.289-NODE-289-length-36794-cov-3.501973_pt1 | contig 36794 bp, 31 predicted proteins | sample MGYA00511076_ERZ773263 | MGnify/ENA primary metagenome ERZ773263 (study PRJEB29015, sample SAMEA2738155) | human oral metagenome | biome: human oral; feature: human-associated habitat; material: saliva | place: China | collected 2195 ... | reverse complement strand
GTCAACAGCGTGAGCAACGATATTGCCATCACCGAAGCGGTGTTCGATGATCCCATTGGTATCACCGCCCCGCCCATTGATGAGCTGCTGGATAAAGTGTCCTCCAAGTATGCTCTGGTGATTTTCGCTGCGAAACGTGCCCGCCAGATTAACAGCTACTTCCAGCAGGCTGATGAGGGTGTTTTCGAGTTCGTCGGTCCTCTTATTGAGCCGGAGAATCAGGAAAAGCCGCTGTCCATCGCGCTGCGTGAAATCAACAAGGGAATGTTGGATCACGAAGAAGGCTAGTGGCCTGTTGCCATAATCGTGTTTCCCTGCGCGCTTACACTGTGGGCGTGCAGGGATTTTCTTTTATCTCAAGGATGTTGATGTGACTGGGTTGAACATTGTAGTGGGAGTTGCTGGCGGCATCGCGGCCTATAAAGCTTGCCACCTGGTGCGGTTTTTTACCGAGCGGGGTCATTCGGTGACGGTGGTTCCCACGGAGTCAGCGTTGAAATTTGTTGGGGCGGCGACGTTTGAGGCGCTCTCGGGAAACCCTGTGTCCACGTCAGTGTTTGACGCTGTAGATCAGGTGCAGCATGTCCGGGTGGGGCAGGCAGCTGACCTTGTGGTGATTGCTCCGGCAACGGCTGACCTGATGGCTCGCATGGCTGCGGGTCGCGCTGATGACCTACTCACCGCCACGTGTCTGGTGGCTACCTGCCCGGTGGTGGTGGCACCGGCGATGCATACAGAAATGTGGTGGAACCCCGCCACGCAGGACAACATGGCCACATTACGACGCCGCGCAATCACCGTCCTCGAACCCGCTCACGGCAGGCTGACCGGTACCGATTCCGGCCCAGGCAGGCTACTGGAACCAGGGCAGATCGGCGAGGCGGCACTGGCGGTGTACGCGGGGGCACAGATACCCCGCGATCTTGAAGGCAGGAAAGTACTGATCACCGCCGGTGGCACCCAAGAAAACCTGGACCCGGTGCGGTTTATTGGAAACCGCTCGTCAGGGCGGCAGGGCTTTGCCCTGGCGGAAATCGCGGCGCACCGAGGTGCGGAGGTCACGGTGGTGGCGGCGAACACGGATGATCTGCCGAACCCTGCGGGTGGAACAGTGGTGCACCGTGTGCTCTCTGCCAGGGATATGGCGGACAAGGTTGGTGAGGTTGCGGGGGAGCAGGACGTGATCATCATGGCCGCGGCCGTGGCGGATGTGCGGCCAGCTCATCAGGCTGCTGTCAAGCTGAAAAAGGGTGCCGATTCGCAGGCTCTGGGGCAGCTGGAATTGGTGGAGAACCCCGATATCCTGGCGGGCCTGACCGAGATTCGGTCCACCGGGATTTGGGAGAAAAACCCAGTGATTGTGGGGTTTGCTGCGGAAACCGGCGATGACGGTGCAACGCCCCTGGACCATGCGGTGGCGAAACTTCAGCGCAAGGGTTGCGATCTGCTGATGTGCAATGAAGTGGGTGCAGGCAAAGTGTTCGGCCAGGACACAAACTCTGGGTGGATGGTGTTTCCTGACGGCAGGGTGGTTGATGTGCTGCCCGGTTCCAAACTGGAAGTTGCAGCCCAGATCATAGACGAAGTTGTGGAACTAATGCCGCCCTTGTCCAGTTAGACAGCTTAGTCTATATTGGTAGGGATTAATGCTTTACCCTTCTCTTTAACAGCATAAGGACCCACATAATGACACAGGCCGAGGCGTCACACCGCCAACTCCGCCTTTTCACCAGCGAATCCGTCACGGAAGGCCACCCGGATAAAATCTGCGATGCCATCTCTGACACCATCCTGGACGCCATGCTTGCCAAAGACCCCCATTCGCACGTTGCCGTGGAAACCGTGGTGACCACCGGGCTTGTCCACGTGGTGGGGGAGGTACGCTGCTCCGGCTACGTCGAAATTCCGCAACTGGTGCGTGACCGCCTCCGCGACATTGGCTTCACCTCTTCCGAGGTAGGCTTTGATGGCACTACCTGCGGCGTGACCGTCGCCATCGGTGAGCAGAGCCATGAAATCAGCGCCGGTGTTGAAAACTCCCATGAGATGCGCTCTGGCCAGGAAGTAGAAGACAACGACCGCAACGGTGCCGGCGACCAAGGCCTGATGTTCGGCTACGCCACCAACGAAACCCCCGAATACATGCCGCTGCCCATTTCGCTGGCGCACCGCCTGGCACGACGGTTGACTGAGGTGCGGAAAAAAGGCATTGTGCCGAACATACGCCCCGATGGTAAAACCCAGGTGACCTTCGCCTACGACGAGAACAACAAGCCCGTCTACCTGGATACCGTGGTCATCTCCACGCAGCATGACCCCGACGTCACTCAGGAATGGCTGGAGGATCAGTTGCGCACGCATGTGCTCCAGCCTGTGATCGCTGACGCCGAGCTGGAAGACCTTGTGACCGACGAGCTTACTCTGCTGGTCAATCCTTCCGGCTCCTTCACCCTCGGTGGGCCCATGGGCGATGCCGGGCTGACCGGCCGCAAAATCATCGTGGACACTTACGGTGGCATGGCCCGCCACGGTGGTGGCGCGTTCTCCGGTAAAGACCCCAGCAAAGTCGACCGCTCCGCCGCCTACGCCGTGCGCTGGGTGGCCAAAAACGTAGTTGCGGCAGGACTTGCTGATCGCGTGGAAGTGCAGGTGGCTTACGCCATCGGCCGGGCGAAGCCTGTGGGGCTGTACGTGGAAACCTTCGGCACCGCCGCCGAGGGACTAACCGACGAGGCCATTCAGGCAGCCGTGTCCGAGGTGTTTGACCTTCGTCCCGCCGCCATTATCCGCGACCTAGACCTGCTGCGGCCCATCTACGCCCAAACCGCCGCCTACGGGCATTTTGGGCGCACCGACCTGGACCTCCCATGGGAGCACACCAACCGCGTGCAGGAACTACGAGCAGCGGCTGGCCTGTAATATGTAGTGCCATGTCAGCCAGCACCGCCCGCGTCCCAGCGCCCACCAGGCCCGTGGCGCGGGTGTTGCCGTTACTGGGGCTTTCCCCACTCGACCGGCTTTTCGACTACAAAGTTGACGCCACCCAAGACGACGCAGCGCAACCCGGCACCCGCATCCGCGTCTACTTCAGCGGCAGGCTTACCGACGCCCTGATCATCGCCCGCGGCGACACCACCGACTACCCCGGGGAACTGGCCTGGATCAAAAACGTCATCTCACCAGAAGTGGTCTACCCCCCGCAGATGCGACGGCTTACCGACGCCCTGTGCGACCGGTACGCAGGAATCCGCAGCGACATCATCCGCGCCGCCATCCCCAGCAGGCACGCCCGCGCTGAAGAATCAGACACCACCACCCCCTGGGACGAACTCGGGGACGTGGAGGAACCCGACCTGTCCGCATGGTCGGCCTACCAGCACGGAGAGTCTTTTGTTGATGCAGTCCTTGGCGGCACAACCGCGCGAGCGGCGTGGCAAATACTTCCCGGCGACTCCTGGGCGGACGCCCTGGCTGCCCTAGCTGTGAAAACAGTAATGGGTGACGGCGGTGTGCTGATCGTGGTGCCCGACCAACGGGACGTCGACAAGCTGGAAGCGGCATTACGGAAACTCGTGTCAGCCAAACAGATCACCGTGCTCACCGCGTCACTCGGTCCGCAGGCACGGTACCGGCGGTTCCTGTCAGTGCTGCACGGGCAGGGACGGCTGGTAATCGGCACTCGAAGCGCCGCGTTCGCGCCGGTGAACAACCTGAAACTTGCGGTGATTCTCAATGACGGTGACGAGAGCCTCGTCGACCCCCGAGCCCCCTACGTGCACGCGCGGGAAGTGCTCACCACCCGTAGCGTCATCGAAGGCTGCTCTCTCATCATGGCGGGACACGCCCGCACCCCCGAAGTGCAGCTGATGGTGCAGCAAGGCTGGGCGCATGACCTAGTTGGTTCCCGCGACACCATCCGCATGCGAATGCCCCGCATCCACGCCGTCGCCGACACCGACACCGCCCTGGAACGCGACCCCCACGCCCGCACCGCGCGCCTGCCAAAAATAGCCTTCGAGGCTGTGCGACGCGCCCTTGACGCCGACAAACCCGTACTCATTCAAGTACCACGCAAAGGATACGTACCAGTCCTGGCCTGCGGGAACTGCGTCGCCGTTGCACGATGCCGACACTGCAACGGCCCCCTGGGCCTGCCCACCGCAGGCAGCGCCGACGAAGCCGCCGTACCAACCTGCTGCTGGTGCGGACGCCCCGACCCCCGACACCGCTGCAACGAATGCGGCTCCACCAAACTCCGCGCCATCGTCCTCGGAACCGACCGAACCGCCGAAGAATTCGGACGGGCCTTCCCGAAAGTGCCTATCGAACTCTCCGGGGGCAGCAAAATACTCGACACCGTGAACGACGGTGCCCGCATCGTCGTGGCCACACCCGGCGCGGAACCCACCGTCACAGACGGCAGCTACGGAGCACTCCTCCTGCTAGACACCTGGGCGCTACTTCGACGACCCGACCTGCGGGCGACCGAAGACACCTTGCACAAATGGGCTGCCGCCTCCAGCCTGGTGGCACCACACCACAAAGGAGGGGAAGTGGTAGTTGTCGCCCCCTCCGGACTCATGCCCGTCCAAGCCCTGATCCGCTGGGACATGGTACGCGCCGCCGCCATAGAACTCGACCAACGCGCCGAAGTAGACTTCCCACCAACCGTGCACATGGCGGCACTCGACGGGGCTGCCGCATCCCTAGAAAAATACCTGGGACTCGTAGAACTACCACCCAACGCGGAAATACTAGGCCCCGTGGATCTGCCCCCCGGGGTGACACTACCCGGCGAATACGACGAACGCCGCTACGGACCACCCCAGCGCTACCTCATACGCGTACCGCTCGCTGAAAGCCGACGCTACGCACTGGGCAAAGCACTACGCGCCGGGCTGGTGAAACTCTACCTCCAACGCGACAACCTGCCACTACGGGTGCAAGTAGATCCGCTACATGTGGGGTAGGGGGTTGTGTTAAGAAGATTGCACAGCAACCCGTCATCGACGGAAGTCCCCATGATCCGCTTTACCGCTAACTCTTCACTGATGCCTGGGAACGCTATCGCAGCAGTGAGGCGCCCACCTACAACAACCTGGACACAACACCGTAACTAAAACCGTTGCGACGTCGACAAACAGACATGGCACACATCTGCCAGGATGTTAGGGGCTTGACTGGGTCCTCCGAAAACTCGTAGAAAATGCGGCGTCAGCGGTATCTACTCAGTCTTTGAAGACGCCTCGCAAGCAGCAAACCAAAGCGAGTAGGGACCTGGAGCAGTCGGAAAAGTAAGTACAGCGGACGTGATCACCTTGGGTAACCTTCAGCCCACCCAACGCTGGAAGACCGACCCCGAGTACCCCAAAACCTGGCGCAAGCGCTAGCCACAAATCAGTAACTATTATATCAATTTTCAATAAATCTAGCAGATTCTGATAACAGAACCATAACAATGCTTGCGTTCACTGGATCGTCTTTGTAGGGTCAGTTTACGGAAGCATCGTAAGCAACCAATCACTACCACTCTGGTAGGACGAAAGGACGCAACAATGATGGATACTATGAGCATCTCTAAGAAGGCCTCTACCTTCTTCGTTGGAGCAACTCTAGCCCTGGGGCTTGCAGGGGGCATTGGCTCGCCTGCCTTCGCAAACACGACCTCACCGTCCTCTACACAGGAGCGGACTCAGGCAAAAGATGATCGGGGCTCTAAAGATCTGAACAACAAGAAGAAGCTTGATCAGGTCTCTAAAGTCCAGAAGAACATCAAAAAGGTTGATGACTCCAACCTTGCTTTCAGGCTTAGCGATGGGGACAGGCTGGCAGATGACGGTTCAGCACTCATCTCTAGTGATGGAACCAAGCAGGAGCTTCCGTCTGAAGCTACCGACAAGAACGGTAATGCAGTCAATCTGAAGTATGCAGAAGAAGATGGTGTCGTGACTATTAATGTCATCGATGCTGCTGCTTCAACGAATTCTGGACGCCAGACCCCTGGCGAACCTGTCACTGACGAGCTTGATGATAATGCTAAGTGTGCTCTGGGCACCGGCGGCAGCGCGGGCACTGGGGCGATCGCTGGCGGGGCTGCAGGGGCTACCATTGGTAGCGCGTTCCCGGGGGTAGGCACGGTTGCTGGCTGGACCATCGGAACCGCTATTGGTGGAGCTGTCAGTGGTGGTGCTGTTGGCGCTGCTACCTTCTGCTAATGGAAAGGTCTGTAAATGTCAAGTAGGAGATTGGCGATATTTTCGATAATTGCCGCATGGGCTGCCGTAGTTCTTTCCCTGGTGCTCGGTGTGGCGTTGGATGAAAATGTTACTATACTGGTAGTGTTTACTGGTATTGTCGCAATTTCTACAACCTCTTACTGGGCAATAAGAGCCAGGCGTAATTAAAAAGTATCCCCTACTTTCACAAAGTCTGAAAGTAGGGGATACTTGTATTCCTGTGTAGCTGTATTAACATGTATTTTTTACTGCGTGAGGCTGCCTCGGTGGTCATTGTGTGAACTGAATACGCTGCTGCAGGGTTGGGGCACTGATGTTCCGGGCTAAGTAGCAAAAATGTGTCCGCTGGCGTGTCACCGGCAGTTGTTGTGTTTTTCATGAGCACCGTGCACAGCGCGTATCGTGGATAGTTGATAGTCGCTGGGAAAATTAACTGTCAAAACCGTGTAGCACATCAGTTGCCACGGAAGCGTGGGTGTTTAACGGATTACCTATAGAAATAAGAGTTGAGAACTTATTGTTGGCCTATTCCTACTGGTTGATCTGCACAGCTTGCAGGTTTCCAGACACACTTTCTGTTGCTTAAACTTCCGGTTCTCCAAGTGGGCATTGCGCGTCTTGGATGATCCGTAGGAGGGAATTGTACGGTTCACGTCAATTTACCCGGGATGGTATGTCTCACGGACAGTGCATATTCATGTCAAGGTTCATATCAATCGCGATACCGTTTTAACAACGCAGCTGTTTTTCGATGACACACTGAATGACACTATCAACGCGGAAGTTTCTCCGTATAACGAACACACCGGGTGTGATACTTACAACAAGACCGATACAATTTACTCCGATGAAGGGTTGATGCAGGCGCACTATGACGGTGAGAAGGTGATAGCAGCAATCAACATTGGTATCTGATTCTGGGGGGTTTCGAGGGGAATGAATGCCCGTTTTTGGTGTCGTGTCAACAGTGCTGGATCCGACAGTCTGTGGATCTTGGCGCGGTTGACGTGCGGAAATAAAATGGTATGTTCGTCCGTGCGGGGCTAAGGTCACACCCGTGATACGCTGTACAGCGTAGCTCCGAGTGCCGGAACTGCACGTCTCATGACACTATGGCGAGGAGTTTAGTAGATGACTAAGACTCTGGTGATTGTGACCCATCCAAACTATCAAGATTCAAAAATCAATAAGCGGTGGGTCGAGGAACTAGAAACACAGCCGGACCGTTTTACTGTTCATCACCTGTATTCAACTTACCCAGACGCAGTAATTGATGTTGAGCGCGAGCAGAAACTCGTAGAATCGCATGATAATGTGGTTTTCCAATTTCCGGTGTACTGGTTTAACTGTCCACCATTGTTGAAACAATGGCTTGATGAAGTACTACTCTACGGCTGGGCGTATGGATCAGGGGGTGAAGCCTTCAAAGGCAAAAAGGTGGGCCTTGCCGTCTCCATGGGTAGCCCCGCTGAAAGCTACACTCCGGCTGGAAACCAGGGGTATCTTGTGGAGGAGATCCTTCGGCCCTTCGAACTGCTAGCCAACCATGTTGAGTCCGACTACCAGCCGATTTTCAAATTTCACAGCACCGAAAACGACCCTGAGGCGACAGAAGATTTTCAGGAAGCCGTCGAGCACAGTGCAGAGTCCTACATGATGCACCTATCCATGTATTTTTCTGACACTGTTGCTGAGAATGATGCTGCCAGTGACGCTGAGGACAGTCAGGGCTAACATTGCCATGTGGGGGTGAGTTGGGGTAGGTGCATGACACTACGCTGTAGGAAGACTTGTCCCTGGTCAAGCTATGCTGCTTGTTTGCTATCTAGGTGGATGTGTGGTTTCCTCAACCAAGGAATCAACAGTATCTCACCTACTACACCATTATGGAAAGCACACACCCCCTCATCGCAATGAGCTTCAGCGGACCAGCACACTCGCAGCCTGTGGTCCGTTTGGTTTCTGAACCCATTATTCCCGCCGAAACAACCATGCTGGGGTTGTTCGGCCTGCACCCTGATGCGCAGCGGGTAGTAGGGAAGAGCACCCAACACGCTGTTGGCTTTCCCGCCTGGCCAATCATGACCGACCCAGACAATGCCCACCATGCCTTGAATCTGGTCGCCGAGCTGGAACAGATTCGCCGTCGCCCCAGTCTTCGGCGGGCTAGAACACGTATTAATGCTGTGACCGCGCAGTTGGCAGCTTCTGCACCGCATTTCGTGCCCACATTCTTGGAGGAAGTGGCCCGGATCTTTGTGGGCGCGGATAACCGCCGGGCTGCGCAACAGTATTTTGGAAAAGCCAGAACCGTGGAACGTGCGCATGGCGTTGCGATTGATGTAGGGCGACACGAAGCTGCGTTCGTCGAGTTTGCCCACGCTGGTGTTGTGAGTGCAACGGAACTGGCGATGGAGTGTCGAGCGGTCGGTAATCGTGGTGGCGATGTACGACAGGGATTTACGTATGCGTTGGGGTTGGTACATGCGCAGGCTAGGGCTGGGGTGTGCCCATCAACTGACGTGGTTGCGGCGCTGCGGCAGTTGGGGGGTTACGCTGGCATGGACCACACTGAAGTTGATGACGTGCTGGTCAACGGACTGCTGAAGCTTCCTGTGTTCAAAAAGGCGTCAACCAAGCTGTTCGTGACGCTTGCCGAAACGTTGAAGCAGTATCCAGACTCTCTTGAGGTGCTGTGGGACGTGAAGCCTCGGAAAACAAAGCCGCTGCAGTTTCTCCGCTTATGGCATGCTGCGGGGCTACTAGAGTTTATGCACACCGACCGTGTGCGCTACGCGCAGTGGTTGGTGGATTTTATTAACTTCTACAGTGGTGATGATGGAATAAGTGACTATAGTGCGGTGCTTGAGAGGGAGCTTGCCTACTGTGGTGATGCACTTCGTGGATTGCGTGTACACAAGGTACTCATCTGGATGCCACTTAACGTTATCGATCTATTGTGTGAGCATGGAGTTGTGTGGGATGGCGACAGAACTGACGCTAGTGGGAAAGAAGCAGACTGGCAATTCTGGCTGGAAGATGATTACGCACCGCACCGTCGCTCCTTGGTGCATGCAGCCCGAAATCCCGAGATTTTTCCGCACTTTGTTGAAGGGATATATAACTTCGAGGTAGAGAAATACCTCGATGTTTTTCTCTCGCACGAAGGTGCGCGGGATTTGCTGGGAAAAAAGATAGATGAGCTAGCAAAAAATCATAATAGCATTAGTAACAGTAACGACATTATTGATGACTGGTCCTTTCTTGCATCGCCGAAAATTTATGAGGCGTATGGTGAACGAATTAAAAAGCTTTTTGAGCATGATGCAACTGATTTGTTAGTTGCGGCGGTGCGTACAGGCACTATCGCAGAACTAACATGGCCGGCTTATGAGCAAGCACTCGCACGTGTTAGATCTAAATCTAAGGAAACTGATTTCAGTGTATTCAATTCCTATCCCGCGATAGTGGTGGTTTCTGGTTCATATGTGGAGATAGTGGATGGTGACGTCACAATAGCCAGTGGCGAACTCCCCGCGCGATACGAGGATCTTCATTCGATCTATACAGTAGGGGATAAAATATACGTATTCATTACGTTACAGAACCAGCAGGAACCATGTCTGATGTGGCTGGGGGATGCACAAACATACGCGGTAGATGATCGAGGCTGGGGTGCTACAGATGGTTATGCTCTTCCTTTATCTGACGGGACACGACTGACGGCATTTGGCCTTTTGGAGCCAAATGAAATTACACGCGGGATATACGGTCCCGGAAATGTTTTTACTATAAATAAAGAAAATTCCCCGATATTTTCTACACAGAGTAGTGGCGATAATGTGCGCTTATGGACTGATCATAGCTTTGTTGATTGGGAGGAATCCGCCAAGGAAGCGTTAGAAAAGTTAGATGTATGTTCCTATGGAATTGATATTTCCGCAATCCCCGAAAATGCGAAAATCTGTGCTGAATCTTTGACATGCATCCCGGCATGTCCTACAACTAAGAAAAGCCTACTCGGCGTCGTTAAAGACCATCATGTATATATTGTATATAGCTGTGATTATAAATTTTTCATTATGTCACCACACGGCACCTTTGAAGGCGGTGTATATATAAAAGGCGCATTTCCTCGTCCCGGTGGCGGAATATGGCTGGCATCTTACAGCACTAATAAGGCATGGAAAGATGCTGAAACTGGGGCAAAGATAACGCTCCAAGATAAAAATTCTATCCTCGCAAATATACCGTTTGCTGCCTTTCATCAGTTTTATTACCGTGATGAGCGCGCTAGTGTTTTTATGCGGAACTATAGTCGTGAACAGGCGCAGCAAGTAATCACCGCAACCACTGATGATGATGTCCGTTCTATTCTTTCGAAACAGTTAGAAGTCACTGATAATGTATTGTTGGATGAACTGGTAGCCACACAGAAAGTTATTCGTAAGCAGGCTGCCGCATTCCAAAAACTTGTTAAAGGTCTCATGGATGATATTAACCTTCCAAGCATTTCCATCAGTGATGCCGCAGCAGAATTGCTGTACATATATGCAGATAAGCTTCCAAGCGAAAATTCATATACTACCTCACATCATGCGAAGATTGTTGCATCGTTTATTGCTGATCCTAAAAACTTTTCCACTACCTACACTGAGGATATTGATGCTGCATGGATAAAATTTATGCACAATGAGCGAGCTATCATAGGCATGCTTGGCTCTCCACTACTTCCGCACCTCTACAGCGCTAATAACGCTTTTGTCGATCTGGTAGATTTTTTCCGTACTGCAACTATGCTAGGCATTTTTGGGAATGGATGGCGGTGCGCATTAGTGAAAATTGGAACTTTCAAAAGAATTGACGAGGCTGCAGATATTTTTCCTGTCGGGTCTGTTATTGACGGCTGTCTTGCAATCGAATCTGAATACGATTGGGGCGTGGACGAATGTTGTATAAGTCGCTTTATTCTTATGCCGGACGATAGGGAAAAGGTCGGCGAATATACAGTAACTCATCAGAAGCATGTTCCTATGAAAGCTCAGGATATACTCGCATGTCTCGACGCACTTGCTGCTGCACCAGAGAGGGTTCTTGGTGATAATGCAGTAAACACAATTTCCTGTGGAACAACTCTCCCTTCCGCTAGTATTCGCTATTTTTTTGGCGGCATGAAGAAAGATGAAAACGATAAATTTTCAAGCAGATACAAATTCACAACTGCCGAAGAAAAAGTTACGCAGCTTCATTATAGCTTTCTGGAGGATAGGTATCTAGATCATTTTTCTGACGATCAACATGATAGTCCGGATATATCGGGCTTCCTTCAGTTGCTAGCGCAGGCTGTGCCACCAGGTAACCCAGTATCTTATATTGACCACGGCCCTGATTTGAATGCTATTATCTCTTACTGGCACGAAAGGTTAGGGGAACCTGGCATACACATTACAGCTGATACCTACTATAAAGTTCTCGTTGACTCTCATTTATTATCAGAACCTCTATGGTATGTTCCACGATACGAAACACTTTTTAGTAGAACAAAGTTGGATGATAGTAGCTTTGCCTCTAATTATTGTGACTGCCTCGCGGCCTACCTGCACCTAGCGCAAAATCTAGAACTCAATGATCCGGGAAGACCATTTGTTGCCCATAAACTCTCGTGGCTGCGTGAATCCGCAGAGAAAAACTTGAAAAATTCTGAGTATCTTGCCACTGTTCCTTTTGGCAGTAGTTTCACTGATCCCGGTTTTAACAGTGATAAATTGCCTGATTTTCAGGCAATTCGGCTTTTAATGGACGGCTATCTGGATCCCTACATTGCAGATCTCAGCATTGTGCATGATGTGGAAGGATGCCCCTGGGATCCTGCGGTTTCCGCTCCCGGGGTGGTGAACCAAGTTGTTACGTACCTGAAGATTAGTCATGATGCTGCGCGCTATTACCTGCAGATGTTGGGTTTGATGTACCCAACTGACGCAGACATCCGCAGGTGGAACAACTGGGATGCGGCCACTCTCCGGGCAGCAGTTGCCGAGCTGGCAGGTCGTGGGTTGATTGTGGAAGGTCATCGTGCGCGTGCGGGCCGCAGTTGGTTCCTACCTGGTGCCTGGCTTGAAGGTAGAAAGAAGGATCGCCCAGTAGAAGAATGGAAGGCCCGCCACTACCTGCTTTGGCAAGATATGAAGGTGCGGCCGGTGCTTCCTGGAAGTCCTTTGCTTATGCCAATCGCCCAGCTGTATCAGCAGGTGTGGCAACGCTATATTGCCGGTGATGTGCCGGGGTATGTGGAACTACGTACCAAAAAGTATCGGCCGCGGAAAAATCGTTAGTGGGTTTTGCTAACGTGCCGCTCAACGCGCGTTTCCAACCTGGCTTTGATGGCGGGCCATTCGGTGGGCAGCGCGGAGTAGAGCACGGCGTCGTCAAGCGCGCCATTGCGCAAGCGAGTATGCGCGCGCAGGACGCCGTCACGTTTGAATCCCAGGCGCTCTATCGCCGTGCGTGATTGTTGGTTCGACCACTTTGTGCGGATGCCGACACACTGGCAGCCTAGTTCCTCGAATGCGTAGGTGAGCAGCTGCAACTTGGAATCGGGGTTTGTGCCAGTGCCTTGTGCACTCGCGCGGGTCCAGGTATATCCAATTTCTAGGCGGGGAATAGCAGGGGAGAGGTCGTAAAACGTGGTCACTCCCAACATTTCCTCGTTGGATCTGCGGATACATGCGAAAGGCATCATCGCGCCTGATTCTCTCAGGGTGATTTTGGCGCGAATGTCATCAGCCATGGTGTCCGGGCCGGGGGTGGAGGTCCACCAGGAGGTGTGCAGGTTGCCATCACGCACGGCGTCGATAAGCGCGTCAGTGTGGTCCAGGGACAGTGGTTCCAGACGCACAAGCTGGCCAGTTAGTGATAGAGAAGGGGAAATCCACATGCATACCAGCTTATAACTGCGCCATCTTCTTCCATAGCCACTCCACCGGACCGGTGGAAAAACGACGCAACCACAGGTTGGCAAACATAACGACGGCCGCGGCAATAACAATGTATCCGAGCATAGTTGCCGGAATACGCCACGACTGCACGTGATTAACCAACCCGAAACCCCAACCGTAGAAAAGTATTCCGCCCAGTAAATTTTGCAAGAGATAACATGACAACGCGGTGCGACCCACGTTCTGCAAAAGCCGCCCAGCTAGGTTAGTAGTTCCGAGACGTTGGCATGCTTCAATAATGAGCGCAAGAAGCCCCATCGCCGTGAAAGGCGCCACAACATAGCGTTCCAGCAGCACCAATCCTGTGTTTCCTGCGATTCCGAGAGCAAGATCGATCGGCAGTGCGACGGCACCGATAAGCAGAAGTCTTTTCCTTAAGCTCGTGGCCTCCAGATTGAACACTCCTGCTTCGTACAGCCGCACACCCAACAGAAACATTGCGATGGTGAGCGCAGCAATAAGGATACTTTCAGAACGAAACAGCGCTGCGTTATTCAGGCGAAACATCACAAGATCCAGAAAGCTGCCATGAGCGTATGGGGTGTTCACGTGAGCGGAAGTTGATATATCACCTGTACCGCCTGAATAGAATTCAGCCGCCCAGGCGATCAGACTGAGAAGCACAACATGGATGGTGCCCAGAGTGATGATCACTATTCGTTGTGTTCGCGGCCTAGTGAGTACCAGGTAGGAGACGATCAGACCGGTAATTGCGTAACCCATGAGGACGTCAAACTCGGCGATGAACAGGAAGTTAATCGCGCCGTCGAGAAGCAGCAACAGCATGCGGCGGATGTAGGTGCCCGGCCAGCGTTGGTTGCGGCGGCGTGCGGAATCCAACTGGAGTACAAGACCCACGCCGAAAATGAGGGACAACAGCGCCAGGAGTTTTCCCTGGCTGAGTGCGACAATCATGCGTTCCGCAAGGGGCTGGCGTGTGGTGTCATTAAGTGCGCCGAACAGGCCATTGATGTTGGTGAACAGCCACATGTTTGTCCACAAGGTGCCAAGGATGGCGACGCCCCTGACGATGTCGAGCGTGGCGATGCGAGGTGAGGATGAGGATTGGGACGATCCCAATACAGTCGTATTGTTCATGGGTGCGATGCTACCATACGAACGTATGGGAAGTGATGCGATACTCGACGCCGTCGTCAGGCTGATAGCCACCCGCGGCCCCGAAGAAACAACAGTGCGAAAAGTCGCCGCCGAAGCCGGAGTGTCCGTCGGGGCTGTGCAGCACTACTTCCGCACAAAAGACGAACTGCTCTCGGCCGCGATGCGTGAACTCAACCGGCAGTTCATCGCCAACATGGAAAAAACCCTGGACACGCTGCCCACAGCGGAGGAACGACTCCGCGCATTCCTCTACGCCCTCGCCGCCGCCAACGACCACGCGCGCGAAGGTGCCGTGATTTGGACGGCCTTTGCCGCCCGCGCATGCGTCAACGAGCAACTGCGTAACGAACACAGCGCAAACTGGGATTATGTGGAAAAAACACTGCTGCAACTACTGCGCGAAGCCCACCCCGATAAGAATTTGACCCCTGACGACGCCGCCCACATCCTCGCCGTAGCCGACGGCATAGCCGTAGCACGCGCCGCCGAAAACCCGCGCCGCATGACCGAAAAACGCGCGCTCAGCATCCTGAACGCAGCACTTGCCGCAGTGACTGGTAGGGGAGAGCACTAGGGAAGAGTTGGGCCAAGGAAGCGTAATAGCGCCTATGACCAGCGGAAACCATGTACCTTGCTGGGCAGTGTGGACAAACCGCTACAACCAAACATGCCCAGCAAGGCCGAGGAACACTTGTACTTTGCATTCCACTAGTTATTATCGGCTAACCAAGTACGCCTGTTAACACGTCCAACATTAAAACAAATTAATGTAACCAGATGGGGGAGTGTAGCGACGGTGCTGGAGCGTGCTAGCCCATGCGATGCGTGGACGGAGGGGGAGGTGGCCTTGGTCGTCAGCTCGACGATTTTCTATTTTTATGCATGGAGGGGGCGCTTACGGAAGCACAACGATGCGTAACGACGCCCGTCGCAGCCATGCTGTCAGCAACGTGCGGCATAAGGACAGATCCGTGGTTGTTGATCCAGCAACGCCAACAACCTTCAGGTTATCTGAGCTTTCGAACTCGGATCGCACAGCTGCCATGTCATGCGAAGAAGACAAGCGGGGTTTGCCTGTTGTGCAACGACCGTCTGGTAGGGATACTTCAGAGAAAAGTGCTACAATAATATTCATGATTGAATGGACTCGACTTTCGGGCGAACAGGTAGAGGAACTTGTTGCCGTATTGATCAACCTGGAATATGAGAAAAGTACAAGAATTACACCGTCACGAGGCGATGGCGGCGTAGATATAATTTCCCCGGATCGCAATTCCGGCAATCGATTTGAAATCTATCAAGTTAAGAAATTTTCTAGCACCTTAAACCCAAACCAAAAGAGACAAATTGAATCATCTTTAAAATCGTTAATGAACGATGAAAGATGGAAAGTAATAAATATAACAAACTGGAATCTGGTAACGCCATATAACCCAACTCCCGAGCTTTATAATTGGTTCAATGGTCTAACGAAAACCTATGAATTTAAGGCACACTGGTTAGGCCTTGACTTCATAGAGGGACTAGCTTGTAAATATCCTGAAGTTTGTGATTACTTTATTAATAATAGATCTGACGAATTCCAACAAAGAACTGAAAAATTTTTGGCTATGTTTGGGTTGGGCTTTCCGGAAACTTATTCAAATTTGCAACAAATGCTTCCCCGATTACGTTCTGCGGTTGGTGCGCTTCAGGAAGATCCATTTTATAAATTTAACATCCGCATGGAATATACTCACCCTTCAGTTTCTATGACAGACGAAGCTGTAATATCCAAAATTATTGCACCAAATTCTCAAAATGACCCATATGTTATTGTGGATGTTATTCCAAAATGTGCAGAATCCGAAAACTTATCTCCAATTGGTTTAGAATTAAAAATGGAGGTAAATCAAGAACGTTTAGATGCGTTAAATAGGTTTGCGGAATATGGAGCACCAGTTTCATCTCTGCCGGTTGAAAAAGGTTTGCTTCAAGCCCCAAACGGAATTGGTGGAAAACTTCAACGCGGTATAGTTTCTTTAGAACAAGATTTTCCTGACATTCCTGATCATCAAAAGCAACTTAGGATAGATGTTATTGGAGATCATAATAATTCTCTTGCATATTTAGATATAGACCGAATTGATTTAACTTACGGAGATAAAGGCGCAAGAACTGTTTTATCCGATCCCTTTAGGGTGTTAACCATTGAAATTTGCACACCTTATGACGAAATTGATAAACGTATTATTAGCTGGAAGGATCTAGACGTAAAAAATAAACCACTAGCACAAGTTGAGCCTGTAATAAGATTCTTATCATTTTGCATGGGGTCGAATATAATTCGAATTGGATGGCGTAACTCGTGGAAGGCTTCTGTACAGGAAAGTTCTAGCCTTACAGAATTATTTAATAACTCCGACTTCAGGGCAATGACCAAAGGTGTAGAAACCTGGGGTTCAACGCTGTATACAATTCAAGAACATACGGCTACGGTTATTAACTCCCCATCTCCTCAAGATGTTTCAGAAGACGATTTTGAGCGATGGTACTGTGCAGCTAGAATACTTCAAGGGGAGAAGGTAGTTGCCCAATACCCTGATAAAATATATGAGCAATTCATTAAGGTTCCCAATGGAGCCAAAGTGCGTGACGGAATATTTTTTAAAGCTCCATTTGGCGTTCAAGTAGGAGCGACAATGGTTGATCTCGGGCAAGTCAATATAGTATTTGATAATCCAACACTGCAATTGAAACTCGTTGATGGTGAATATAGTTTCTATCAATTTTCGACAGAAGATAGAATTTTTTCCTATTCTCTCAACCCTCCAAATGGTGACTACTTACCTATTGATGAGATATATTCTGATCTTACGGGGTAGAAATGTAAGGCTGCTAGTTATGGGATTAAATACGAAACTTATTGCCATCTTGGTGATCGCTTTCGGACACTTAAGCGTTATGGTGCTACGTTTCCACTCTTCAGTCGGTGCCCTGATATCGGTAATGATCATCCCTGACGGTCTCATCATCGGGATTCAAACGATGTCCTTTCGCCGATGTCCTCAAACCTAGACCCCGCACCTTGGTTAGCCCATGCAATATCGAAATTACTTTTTCAGTGATTACATCGTGCATTGCCACAGGCGCAATCGGGGCAAGATATAACGGCCTGCCGTCGAAACCGCAGTGCTTGGTCGCTGCGCATTGGTAACGGCAGTCCTAATAGGTCAAAACGATGGATATTCAACCAGCTGCAAATCATGTCGGCAAAGTAGTTAGAATGTCAATGCAGGCGCGATAGGTGAGCCATCTGGAAAGAGTTGCTGCTATGCGTGGTTATTTTGGTTAATGGATAACCTAATAGTTGGAGCCTTACCTTTATACTTGTCACACACATATTGGCCTAGAGATTTAGGTGTTTAAGGGATTTAAATTCTGCGTTCAGGTAGAAAGCCCCTTGCATTTTGAAATGAAAATACTCAGTTCACGAGCTTGATTCAGGTGCTGGGGAAACGCTACAACGACTTTCCCCGACGGACCCCCACCAATAGCAAAAGCGAAGCTGGATTCTTCTACTGTTAAGAGTATGAGAAAAAACAACATAAAAGAACAGCTCCGCATCGCCGATACTAGCTTGATCCAGCGACAACACCGCTACAGCCCTCGCCGACTTCATCGAAAGCCACAACTACCACCCGCACCATCCCACTAGCCTAGGGCTAGTCACCAGCATCGAGATCACCCTCCTGTATTGGGAAGAAAACATCCCCCAACGCGTCATCGCCCGGTTTTTCCGCACCTCCCAGTCCACGATATGCCGCGCGATCACCGCAATCACCACCGCGCTTGATGACCTGCTCGTTGACCCACCAACCGTCAACGACATCGACCCGACTACTCAACTCGTCGTCGACGGCACGATCATCCCCTGCCAGCTGCGCGACAAAGATACCTACAACCATGCTTTCAGCATCCAAGTCGTCACCAACCACGAAGGAGCCTTACTCCACCTCAGCGACGTCTCTTCTGGAACGACCCATGATCTGACCGCCCTGCGGGCCACAAAACTGCTGGAAGTTGTTGCCCCAGAAAACATCACAGCAGACAAAGGCTACATATGCATAGGGTGTATCACGCCCATCAAGAAGAAACCCACACAGCAGCATCTCCATCAGTGGGAAAAAGACCACAATAAGCACGTCGGGCGCATCCGATACGTGGTGGAAAGATCCATCGCGCACTTAAAACGCTGGCGTATTCTCAAGACCGGTTGCAGGCTCTCCCGGCAGCGAACAATACTGGTGATTAATGTGTTGTGTAAGTTCTTTTTCTACACTTTCCCCTGAATCAAGCTCCATCTTTTAAGTATGTTAGTGGATTGTTATTGTAATGGAAAAAATCGAACTGATCATCGTTGTTATTAACGATAATGAGCACATTGGAAGAATAGACATCGCTGCCGATGCAAGTGTTACTAAGCTTGCGGCAGAATTAACTCGGTTCATGAGACCGCTATGCTTCTGATTGACGTGATCTTGATTATCAATTTTCGTAGAAATTTGCAGTTTTTCTGTTGATAATTGCCCTATTGGTATGAAATAGATATTTATGGTTTGATTAGGTGTTTTGCGAAACGGGTACATGGCATCCTCCTGGTTTTAATTACAGCTGTGCTGATGAGTAAAAGTATCTTCACATACCCCCCTTAAGTGCCACATTTAGGAATGCAATACCCCAGGGGTCGTAAAAATAATTAGATTACTTCAACCACTCGTGAACAGGTGGTATCTGGAGCCGCTCCAGAACGCCTTGGTACTATAAGACTGCCTCATTGAGAGCGGAAGCCTGCAAATTTTTCATGATGTAGGTGCCCTCCAATCTTTAGCCTTGTACCCTGCTTAATTTATGTAATTCACAGGGATGTCTTCTTAAGGGGTATCATAGCCGCAACTATCCCGCTGCGCTAGAGCTAGAAAACTTTCCAGCAGCTTCATCTTTCCCGATTTTGTGACATACGTCACTTTCTTTCCTCTTTTATCATTAGTTTATGCCTCAGTTAGCCGGCGGTTGTTATGCAAAAGTTACACTTTTGCAATTTTTAAGTGATGTAGTTCACATAATTTTCGGCATATTTACCCCCGGACAGGGCTATTGGTGGGTAGATAACTTATGTCATTACTCTCACAGCCGCCCCCACTGCCGCTATCTTTACTTCATCTACTAAAGACCACATCATCAAACTTGCTCAAAATAATAGCCGTCCACAACTCACTTATTGTAATCAATCAAATGGTGGAACCTTTAAGATAAAAGTGGTCGGACTGACAGGATTTGAACCTGCGACCCCTTGACCCCCAGTCAAGTGCGCTACCAAGCTGCGCCACAGTCCGTTGTTTGTTGAGCGTGTGGTGTGATCACCTGCGCTGAACGAACTTGTTTAGGTTATAACACGCGCGGAAAAAACGCGAATCCCCAGCTAGGGCAGGGTAGAGGCGCGCTTACGATCGTCTTTCACGCAACCAGCAACCCCACGCCCAGCCACCACACGACACTCAGCGCAGCCCAACACACAATCCATCTAAAACGCCCACCCACCCGACAGCCTCATATCACCACCGCCCGCGCCTGTGCTGGTCTAGCAGCTGTCACTTCATGCTCCCGCCGCCTCGATTAAGGTTTAAGGCAGTATTAAGGGAGTCGGTGCACAGTGCATCGGCGCGAGTTTTCACGGCAGTAGCGGAGGATGGTCATTGTGGCTGGTTTTGACTGGTTTTGGAAGGCGATGGGCGGACAGTCGAGTCGCAATCAGAAGCGTAGCCGCGCCATTGTTGACCAGGCCACGTCGCAACAGTCCAAGCTAGCTAAATTAAGCGATGCCGCACTGGGCAAGAAGGCCCGCGAGCTCGCGGCTTCGGGGGAGATTAGCGACGCCGCGAACTTCCTCGCCATCCTTGCTATTGCTGCTGAGCGCACACTGGGGTTTACCCCGTTTCCGGTGCAATCACAGGCGACGCTGCGTTTGCTTGAGGGCGATGTGGTTCACATGGCCACTGGTGAGGGCAAGACGTTGGTGGGCGCGATGGCGGCCACTGGGTTTGGCCTGATGGGTAAACGCGTGCATGCGATCACGGTGAATGACTATTTGGCGCAGCGCGACGCGGAGTGGATGCGCCCGCTGGTGGAGTTTTTTGGGCTGACGGTGGCGAGTATTACCGAGAAGCTGGATGCGAGCGAGCGTCGTGAAGCGTATGCCGCTGACATTGTGTATGGCCCGGTGAATGAGATTGGTTTTGACGTGTTGCGGGACCAGCTGATCACTAACCGCAAGGATGCGGTGCAGTACGGGGCGGATGTGGCGATTGTGGACGAGGCGGATTCGGTGCTGGTGGATGAGGCGCTGGTTCCGCTTGTTCTGGCCGGTAATGAGCCAGGCCGTGCGCCGCGTGGGAAAATCACGGAGGTAGTCCGGGGGCTGCGGAAGAAGCGGGACTTCACCATTGATGATGATCACCGCAATGTGTTTTTGACGGATGAGGGCGCCGCGAAGATTGAGCGCGCGTTGGGTATCGGTAGTTTGTACAGCGACGAGCATGTGGGCACAACGCTGGTGCAGGTGAATCTTGCGTTGCATGCCCAGGAGCTGCTGATTCGGGATGTGCATTACATTGTGCGTGACGGCAAGGTGGCGTTGATTGATGCGTCGCGCGGCCGCGTGGCGGATTTGCAGCGCTGGCCGGACGGATTGCAGTCTGCGGTGGAGGCGAAGGAGGGGCTGGCCGTCACGGAGGGCGGCCGGATCCTGGATACGATTACGCTGCAGGCGCTGATGGGCCGTTATCCGATGGTGTGTGGCATGACGGGTACGGCGGTGGAGGCCACCGATCAGCTTCGGCAGTTCTATGACCTGCGGGTATCAGTAATTGACCGAAACCGTGAGCTTCAACGTTTCGACGAAGCGGACCGTGTGTATGCGACCCTCGCGGAAAAGAACGATGCGATTGTCGAGGAAATTCGCCTGCTGCATGAGGCAGGCCAACCCGTGTTGGTGGGTACGCACGACGTGGCCGAGTCGGAGGCTCTGGCGGCGCGACTGCGCGAGTACGACATTGATGTCAACGTGCTCAACGCCAAAAACGATGCCGAGGAGGCACGCATCATCGCTGAGGCTGGGGATGTGGGGCGTGTAACTGTTTCCACGCAGATGGCGGGCCGCGGTACAGATATCCGTTTGGGCGGTGCTGACGAGAGTGATCGCGATGCGGTGGTGGCTGTCGGTGGTTTGGCCGTGATTGGCACGGGACGGCATCGCACAGCGCGTCTGGACAACCAACTTCGGGGGCGATCGGGCCGTCAGGGTGACCCCGGTCTGTCCGTGTTTTTCGTCTCACTGGAGGACGATATGGTGGTCGCCGGGGGATCGGGGGAGTCGGTGACGGCCCAGCCCGATGCTGAGGGCCGCATCAACGCCAAGCGTATCGAGGATTTTGTGGAACACTGCCAGCGCGTCACCGAGGGGCAGTTGCTGGAGATTCACGCCCAAACATGGAAATACAACAAGCTGCTGGCAGACCAACGCGTGATCATTGACGAACGCCGCGCCGACCTCCTGGACACGCCTAAAGCGTGGGAAGAGCTGGCGGCGCGGGTGCCGGAGCGCGCGGCGGCATTAAGCGACCTGCCGCAACCCGTGTTAGAGCAGGCGGCGCGGGACATCATGCTGTATCACTTGGACCGTGGCTGGAGCGATCACCTGGCCTTGCTTGACGACGTTCGCGAGTCCATTCACCTGCGCGCCATCGCCCGTGAAACCCCCATTGACGAGTTTCACCGCATCGCCGTAGGGGAGTTCAAGCAGCTCGCCCAACGTGCCGTTGATGAGGCTGTGAGCACCTTTGAAACCGTGCGTATCGACGCCGCGGGGGCACATCTGGACGACGAAGGGCTCGCCCGCCCCTCCGCCACGTGGACCTACATGGTCAACGACAACCCCCTGTCCGGCAACGGAAATTCCGTCATCGGGGCTATTTCTTCCATGTTCCGGTAGTGCGGCGCGCCTATGTCAGCTACTGTGCGTATAAAGCCCCTCAACCGCAGCCGATTCGTGGCTGTGGATTCGTGCGTGGCCTGACGCGCAGCGGACATCAACCGCTATGATATAAACCATTACGCGAAGAAGTTAATCTGGAGGTCCAAGAAATGAGCGAAAACCCCGGTATTCCTGAGGTACAAGCGGAAACCACCTCGGTTTTCCGTGCCGACCTGCTCAAGGAAATGGAATCCGGCGCGGGAAGTTCCCCCACCGCCACCAGCGCAGATAACCTCCCCGAAGGGTCTGCGCTGCTGATTGTTAAACGTGGCCCCAACGCTGGCTCCCGTTTCCTCCTTGACCGCGAAACCACCACGGCTGGACGCCACCCTGAAAGCGATATTTTCCTGGATGACGTCACCGTCTCCCGTCGCCACGCAGAATTCCGCCTGAATGACGGTGAGTTTGAGGTGGTTGATGTGGGAAGCCTCAACGGCACCTACGTCAACCGCGAACCCAAAAATTCTGAGGTCCTCTCCACCGGCGATGAGGTCCAGATTGGAAAGTTCCGCCTCGTCTTCCTTGCGGGGCCGAAGGCATAAATAACCCCATCGTCTACCTGTAATCGAGTAACGTGTCTGCACTACGAAAATCTGCTCCGGTTCATACGGCCAAAGCTCCTGCAGCGAAGGCCGTCAAAACCATGTCGATCGGTGTTGTGCTAGAGCAACTCCGAGTTGAATTCCCAGATGTCACCGTATCCAAGATCCGTTTTCTGGAATCCGAGGGACTGATCTCACCGCAGCGAACTGCGTCCGGCTACCGACGATTCACGGAAAAAGACGTCCAGCGCCTCCGCTACATTTTGGTGACCCAGCGCGACAATTACCTGCCGCTGAAAGTCATCCGCGAGCAACTCGAAGCCATGGATTCAGGTGCTGTCACCTCCATTCTGACTAAAGCACAGGTAGAACCCATGATTAGCCCGGACAATTTCCGGGCACCCACCTCCACTCGCTTGACCGACGTGGACGTTGCCGACCAGGCAGGTGTGGACGAAGCCTTCATTGGCGTTCTTCTCCGTGAGGGCCTGATCAAACCCGATGCGTCGGGACACTTCACCGCCGACGATATTCGCATCGCCACCACCGCATGGGCGCTGCAAGAGTTTGGTTTCGATGCCAGGCACCTGAAGTCGTTGCGTAACGCCGCCACCCGACAGGCGGGTCTCATTGGCCAGGTAGCCACCCCCGTTGCACGATCCCGAAGCGATGTGGCACGTCAACGTGCAGAGGAACTGTCCCAGCAGATGACGGCGTTGGTTGTGTCGTTGCATGCTGACCTCGTGAAAACCTCGCTCCGTGACGAACTGGGTATGTAACACGCGTTATGGCATTCACACAGATTGATTTTCACGGCATCCATGTCCAAGGCCCCGAAGGCTTCACTGCGGCGGTCTTGCGCATGCCGGGAACAAACCGGATTCTGCCCATCTGGATCCATCCCGAAGAAGCAAGTGAGATTGAAGCGCGGATCTCCGGTTTCCAACCAAAACGGCCGGCATCCCACGATCTGCTTGCTGACGCCCTGATGCGCCTGACATCGGGATGCCAATCCGTGCGGATCAACAGTAACTTTGAAGGTGTCTACATTGCTGCGCTGGTCACTAACGATGGTGAAGAAATCGACGCTCGACCTTCCGATGCCTTTATCCTGTCCCGCATCCTTGAACTACCCATTGAAATCGACGACGACGTTTTTATGCAGGCATCCATTTTCTTGAGTGACGCCGACCTTGCACACTACTTTGGCATTTCGTCCGGCGTAGTAGGAAACGGGATCGATGACCACATTTCCGCCTCAGGTGATGCTCAAGCCGATGCTGACTTCGAAGAACTCATGCAAAGCATGGGTGTTTTTGAAACTGATCTGCTCGGCGAAAACGAAGCATCTGGGGGAGAGGGCGACAACGATGACGGGGAATCACCGGGGCATCGCAAACGCTAATCATTGAACTTTTTTGGCGTGTCGCGTGCAAAATTTGGTGAAGTGAATTAATCTTGCCTGAGAAGTACCACATGGTTAATTCAGGGAGATTAAAACAATGACAGACACTCAGCGCCCAGTGCAGGAATCACTGTTTGATATGGGCCCAGATGAGGAAGTGGGCTACCGCGTTCCCATCGCCTGCCAAGTCGCGGGCATCACCTACCGCCAGCTCGACTACTGGGCACGCACCAAGCTCGTGGTCCCCTCTATCCGCTCCGCACGCGGATCAGGGTCGCAGCGCCTCTACTCCTTCAAAGACATTCTGGTGTTGAAGATTGTCAAAGGGCTGCTGGACACGGGCATTTCGCTGCAGAACATCCGCCTCGCCGTGGATAAACTCCGTGACCTTGGTGTTGACGATCTTGCCACCATCACCTTGGTGTCCGACGGCACCACCGTGTACGAATGCCGCTCCGGTGAAGAAGTCATTGACCTCCTGGGTGGGGGACAAGGTGTGTTTGGCATCGCAGTGCCCGGCATCATGAAGGAACTAACCGGTACCATCGCAGCGTTCCCCTCCGAGCGTGTTTCCGATACCGCCCAACCTGCCGCGCACCCCGCCGACGCCATTGACGAGTTGGCTGAGCGCCGCGCCCGCCGCCGCATCTCATAGTTTGTCTAGGCACGCGGTGTAATTACACCTGTGAGGCTTTTACCTGCCTTAATTCACTAAAGCCGTCCTTCTTTCCGTGCTATCTCCCCAGAAAGAGAAGGGCGGCTTTGTGCTGTGGCTCGAAAGGCCGGGAAGAGCTGGCAACAAGAAACCGACCCCGTGCATGGGGCCGGTTTCTGTGGTTATTGTTATGGGTTAACCAACCGCGTGGTGAGCTGGAGCGACATGGTTAACGGTCCGCTGTCGTTGTGGTGGTCGTGGCAGCGGTGGAGCTTTCTCCACTGGAGGAATCGGTGTGTTCCTCCGACGTTGGGCTTTGCTGCCCAGCAAAGGAATCCTGGAAAGCCCGATCAAGTTCACGCGACAGTTCCTGTGGCGTCTTCGCAACGGCGGCGCTGCCGAAGTGCTCTTTCGACCAGCTGGCCAATGACTCATCAACAGGGTCATCACCAACGTGAATCACGTGAACGTGCACATCAGCATCGTGGAATTTCTCTAGATCATTCCACAGATCGTGAACGGATATACGGTCCGCAGTACCGGAGGTGACCAGAATGATGTGGGTGGGCTTGCCAGTAACACGGGCGTTTTCTGCTGCCGTGGCCAACGCAGCGAGAACGGACGACCGAGTCCATGGCTCACCGCCAAGGCCGAACTGCTGCATAGTGCTAATAACATTCTCGCCCTTGGACTGGTCAGAGAACGGCACGTTGCTGCGCCAACCCTTTGACACACCTGAACTGCGTGGTGAGGAGTAGTTCCACAGTGCGGTGTGGCCGCCGTTTTCAGCAACCTGCCGGATGTGCGGATCAAGGAGCTGCACAGTCTGACTGAATACAGACTGGTCACCCATGGTTTCAGACATTGCCTCTGAGGTATCCAGCAGCAGCAAGGTGTCCTTAGCGCGATTGTCCTCCGGGGAGAGCGTCGGCTGGGCAGCAACATGCTCGCTGACAACCTGGGCCGTGGAGGACAGCAGTGACTCCGTATGGTTCGGTTCAGTCTGCTCCACATTGTCAGCCACGTAGCGTGCGAAATGCGCGGCCGCACGAGATTCATCTTCGGATACTGTGCCGCTAGAGGTCAGCGGAACTGCAAGAGTGTTGACGTGAATGTCCTCGGGTGCCTCGTAGGTATATCCCTCGGGTGTTTCGGGTTCGGTCGTGGCAATGCGCTGCTTCTTTTCATTCACGGCATCGCTAAGTGAGATGCCTGAGTTTTCCCGCAGCATGTTTGCGGCGCGGTCGGGGTCGCCTCCAGCGAGGGCGGTGGCGGCAACGGCGGAGAAGAACGTGGCATCTTTGCCGGGAACGATGACGCCGTGGCTTGCCAAGTGAGCCCATGAATTCTCATCGTGGCCGTGCTCATGAGAGTGCTCGTGTTCATGTTCATCATGGGAGTGCTCGTGAGAATCGCCACCCTCTTTAAGCTCTGCGATGCCCAGAGAGGTGCGTAGAGCCACCGGGTAGTTATTGGTACTTGCCGAGCGGCCAGCGATCTGCAGGCGTGCGTTCACCGTCTCTTTTGTTCCAGGAATCAATGCCAACGCAGCGTTGGCTACTTCGCCAACAACTTCGGTCTTTACGCAGCGGTCCTTGACCACCGGATTGCTTTTCTTATAACTATCCAGCAGGGACTGGACTTGCGGGTTGTCCTGCGCAGCAACAACCAAAGTGAGGTCACCAGCTGGGCAGCTTCCTGCCTGATTATGCTCCGAATTTGCGTTCATCCGGTTCAAAATCCACCACGCCCCGACCATCAGCACAAGCACAGCCGCGACAATAGAAATCACCATTTCTTTGGTCACCCTCAAATTGCGATGACCGTTAGAGTGCCGTCCCACAGAAACCACCTTTTATGTTGCTCATACCTGTCCCGCTCACGCGGGCAGCCCGGTTGACGTGTTTTTAATGATCTCAATGAGCTGCTGCCTCAATGGCGCGGCGCGTCGAGAAAACAAACGTTGCCTTGTCACATATTCCAACTTTCCCGAACTTTTTTCAATTTCGACTACCCCAAACCCCAGTGGACGCACATCATAAGGCGATGCTTCCATGTCTAAAATTCGTACATCCCTGGCTAGCTCAAAACAATCAAGCCACAGCGGCCCGGGGACCAAAGGCCCAAGCTTGGTGGCCCATTTATACAGGTCCATTGTGACATGCAAACAACCCACTTGGTCGGAGGCAACCTGATCTGAACGCTCCAAAACCCGGAAGTTGAGGGGGCGAGCGGGGGTAGTGAAAAATCGAAACGCATCGTAGTGAGTACACCGAATGTTGTGGGACTCCACCACGTGGTTGGTTTCCTCTCGCGTAAGACGCAGATCCAGATCATGGCGCGGGGTATCAGTTTTGTACACCATCGCCCATTCGTGGAGACCAAAACAATCGAAATGCGCGGGATTAGTTATGGTAGAAGATAGCAGCGTCTCTATGTACAATAATGCTTCTTTTCGACGTTCCCAGAAACTTCGCACATCCACACCTACACCGTCGGAGAAAGTGGTGTAATCCCGCCATCCGGCATGCGGAGGATTTCCCTCCAGTAACACCCCGGCACCAGGGTGCCACCTGGCCAATTGCGCCGGTTTAGTGGGGTAGTACTCGAACAAAAAATCAAAGATGGGATGTTTTTTACCGGCCCGACGGCGTTCAAGATGTTCCGCAGTCAACGATTCGGCTCGTTGCCTGTGGAGCTCGGCTTGCTCCTGCCATTGCTCTGGTGAGAGCACGGTCGTCATGGTTCTTCCTCGTGCGTCCAATCCCGTACGGTTCCGACGTATTCTTCGATCAAATCTTCAAGTGTGATGATGCCCAGAAGCTGTCCACGCTCCCGAACCTCCGCCATGTGAGCAGATCTACGACGCATCAGCCGCATCGCAGCATCTAGGGTAGTTGAACCGTCCACAGAAATAAGTCTGCGAAGGCTGGAGCGGGGGAGGAAAACGGGGGTAATTGTGGACGCCTCACTCGATGCGTCAGAGTGATTGACTAAATCATCCAACACGTCTTTGACGTGAATATAACCCGCATACTCGCCACCGACCCCAATGACAGGAAAGCGAGAAAACCCGGTTGAACTGACAGCTTGCTCTAGTTCGTCTACGGCGATACCATCCCGGGTCAGCGTCAGCGTATGTACCTGAGCTCGGGGAATGAGCACTTCCTTCATCAGTCGTGACTCTGTACCGAGGGCTTTGTTGAGACGCGCGTGTTCCTCGGCGTCGAGAAGCCCCTCTGAGCGAGATTCCCGGATCATGGTGGCCAGTTGCTGGCGGTCAACCGTGGAATCCAGTTCTTCCTTTTGCTCGATACCAAACATGCGCAATGTGACACGTGCCATCCAGTTCATCAGCACAATCAATGGGCGAGTAATACGCACAAACCACATGTGCGTAGGCACAAGTAACATGGCCACCGATTCAGGGCCAGCCAACGCAATGTTTTTAGGGACCATCTCGCCAAGAATGATGTGCAGCACCGTGACCAGCGCCAACGCAATGGCAAAAGACACAGGATGCAGCAAATTATCCGGCATACCGGCCGCGTGAAAAGGCGCCTCGATCATAAGTGCGATGGCTGGCTCGCCAACCTTACCCAGCAGCAACGAGGCGATAGTAATACCAAGCTGGGCGCCCGCCAACATCATGGACAAATGCTCAGTGGCATAGAGGACTGTGCGTGCGCGCGTTTTACCTTGCGCAATCAAGGCATCAAGGCGGTCACGGCGAGAGGAAATTAATGCGAACTCGGCGCTGACGAAAAATGCGTTGATGGCTAACAACACCGCGGCAAAAAGAATCGCAGGCAGAGCATTCATCGCTTGTACTCCTCAGCTTCTTCATCGCTGATGGGGGTCAAAATTACCTTGTCCACGCGGCGATCATCCATAGCCACCACCCGTGCTATCCACCGACCGCGGATACCTGACTCAAACTCGTCCAAGAAATCCCGATCCGTTTGTGGCAACAACACCACGTCGCCCTCGGTGGGGATCCGGCCCAGCGTATCCATCACCAAACCACCAATGGTTTCGTACGGGCCTTCGGGGGAGAAATAGCCAGTATTCTCGGGAAGATCATCTACTCGAACAAGCCCAGAGACCTGCCAACTATCGCCCAGTTGAGCGAAATCTTTGTCGTCCGTGTCGTCATGCTCGTCGTACACCTCACCCAGAATCTCCTCAACCACGTCTTCGATGGTGACGATACCGGCAGTACCACCATACTCATCGGCGACCAGTACCACCTGTGAGCCTGCGGAACGAACAGCGTTGAGCACGGCGTCGCCATCCAAGCTGATCGGGACAGTAGGCACCGGACGGGCAAGCGAGCGCAGTTTTGTGGCGCTGTGCTGTTCGCGTGGAATAGAAAACGCGTCCTTGACGTGTACCACGCCGATCGTGGCATCTAAGTCCCCATCGGTGACAGGGAAGCGGGAATGCCCGGTCTCTAGGGCCAAGGCCAACAGGTCAGTCACCGTGTCATCAGCGTCGAGTGCTGCGATGGTAGAACGCGGCGTCATGAGTTCTTCGGCGTTTGTTTCCCCAAACTTCAACGAACGGTCCAGCATTTTGGCTTGGCTTTCTTCCAAGCCACCATGCTTCGCGGAATTACGCACCAACGCACCCAATTCCTGCGGGGAACGTGCGGAAGCTAACTCATCGGCAGGTTCAATACCCATGCGGCGCACCAAGGCGTTAGCCGTTTTATTTAGGCTGTGGATAACACCAGCAAAAACACGGTTGAACAATCGAACTGGTCCTACTGTTACACGCGCAGTAGTAAGCGGATTGGTGATGGCCATGTTTTTGGGTACTAGTTCGCCGTATACCATCGACAGCAATGTCGCCACAATCATCGCCAAAACCAGCGACACCGCCGGGGCAGCGTTGCCAGACAATCCCACGAGTTCCAATGCCGGGGTGAAGTACCGTGCCAAAATTGGCTCAGCTAAATAACCCGTTGCAAGTGTCGTGATGGTGATGCCCAGCTGGGCACCGGAAAGCTCAAAAGAAAGCTTATTATGCGCCTTCTGAATCGCCCGCGCCGTGGCATCGCCCTTGTTTTCCACGTGATTATCAATAGTGGAGCGCTCCAGGCCCGTTAACGCAAATTCGATGGCCACGAAAAAGCCCGTGCCCACCGTCAATGCAACAAACCCGAGAAGAGAAAGAATACTTAGTGCAATATCCATGTTAATCGCAGCTCAGCAGGCGTGACGCCCCCTGCTCCCGTGTCTGTTGGTGTTGCAGTGTGCGTGGTGTATGTCGCGGCGTCGATAAGCTACATCGGACCCCGGCCATGCACGTGCTGAGCACACGCAAGCTGGGGCCCGACAAAGATGAAGGGTCGTTGTTCACGTTTAGGCTTCAACCTCAGAACGATCGCCGCTCCATTGGGTGTGGAACGTTCCGGGCTTGTCAACGCGCTGATACGTGTGCGCGCCAAAGTAGTCGCGTTGACCCTGGATCAATGCGGCGGGCAGGCGGTCTGCGCGCAATGAATCATAGTAGGAAAGTGAGGACGCGAATACCGGAATCGGCAAGCCTGTTTGAGTTGCGGCAATTACGACGCGGCGCCAAGAATTAATCAAATCGCCCATTTCGTTCTTGAAGTAGGGGTCAAGAAGAAGCGATTCAACATCTGGATTGGTGTTATAGGCATCAACAATGCGGTTGAGGAACTTGGCGCGAATGATGCAGCCATCTCGCCAAATGGTGGCCAAGTCGCGGGGGTCGATATCCCAGCCGTACTCCTCGGAACCAGCCTTAATTTCGTCAAAGCCCTGGGCGTAGGCCACGAGCTTCGAAGCGTACAACGCGCGGCGAACGTCTTCAATGAACTCTGGGCGTTCATCATCCGATACGCCGTCTGCAATATCACCTGTGGGAAGTGGCCCCTCAGTAGCAGCGCGCTGATCGGCTGCGCCTGACAATGCCCGAGCAAACACGGCTTCGCCAATACCTGTGGTGGGAATGCCCAAATCTAGTGCGGCCTTTACAGTCCACCGACCCGTGCCCTTCTGGCCCGCCTGATCTACGATCACGTCAATCAATGGTTTACCGGTTTCGGCGTCAACCTGAGACAACACTTCCGCAGTAATTTCCACCAGGTAAGAATCAAGATCGCCGGTGTTCCACTCGCGGAACACCTCGGCGATTTCTGCGGGAGTCATGTGCGCGGCATAGCGCAACAAATGATATGCCTCACCGATCACCTGCATATCGGCGTACTCAATGCCATTGTGCACCATCTTGACAAAGTGACCGGCACCATTTGGGCCAATGTGTGTGCAGCAGGGAACGCCATCAACATGGGCGGCGATAGACTCCAGCAATGGGCCAAGCGACTCGTAGGACTCAGCTGGACCGCCAGGCATAATGGACGGGCCGTTCAGCGCGCCCTCTTCACCGCCGGAAATGCCGGCGCCAACAAAGTGCAGGCCACGAGCACTCATGTCCGCTTCGCGGCGAATGGTGTCAGTAAAGAGGGAATTGCCGCCATCAATGATGATGTCACCTTTATCCATGGCATCTGCAAGCTGAGCGATTACAGCGTCAGTGGCTTCGCCAGCTTGTACCATGATCAGCGCACGTCGGGGGCGTTCCAAGGACGCAACAAACTCTTTGATTGTTGTGGACGGGATGAAGTTACCGTCCTTGCCGTACTCAGCCATGAAAGCATCGGTTTTTTCCGTGCTGCGATTGTATACCGCCACCGTGTAGTCATGGCGGGCAAAGTTTCGGGCAATGTTAGAGCCCATCACAGCCAGGCCAACAACGCCAATCTGTGCAAGTGCTTTCTGATCAGTCATGGTTCACCATCCTACCCGGACAGTATGGGAATGTCCGCGAAAGGTACCACTGATGATCACACCTTGCACGTGGGCTATTGCCTGTGTAGGGGACCGTCTAGCAGGACAAAAACCATGGCCAGAGACTGCACTAACAACGTCGTTGAACAGCAAAAACAATATAAACAAAGATAATCGGGCAGATGTAGGCATTTCCGTGTTGACCCACGGGATACAATGGCGGTATGAAATTTGATCACCTCATTCAGAAAGCCGCCGATGCACCCCTAACCACCGACGAACTGGAGGAATTCAACGCCCTCAACACGGGTTTCGACGCCGCGCTTAGCATCCGTTACACCCACATCAGCGCGTCTGGGACACGTGCACAGATTCACGTCACCGATACCCACCTGCAGCCCATGGGGCTTGTTCATGGTGGAGTATTTACCGCCATTGCGGAGTCGGTTGGCTCAGTTGCGGGCTGCTGCGCCGCAGGTGGACCTGTTGTTGGTGTGAATAACAACACTGACTTCATTCGCTCCGTGGGTGCCGGCGTGATCGAAGCGGAAGCAACCCCTATTCACCTCGGGCGATCCACGCAGGTGTGGGAAGTGCATTTGAATCATCGCGGCAATATTGTGGCACGAACCACCCTCCGGACGCTGGTACTTGACCGAGAGCTGGGCGATTCTGTGTAAAAGGGGATCGTGGTGATAAGGCGAACGACATGTGGTGTCATGAGCTTGAAGCTTGAGGTGTGAGTTGAATGGGGTCTGCTACTTTCTCACCTAATTATTTGTTTTTCCCTGAGGCTATAATACCTAACAAATACCTAGCGCAATGAAAGCTAAACGGAAGCTAAAGTATTTGATTATCAAATAAAACGAGACCTACATTGGAAATAGGTACCGGAAAATGGGTTCCGATAATGAGTGCCCTGCTCCATCAACCTAAACATTGCTTTTGAACACTTCTTCCAGACACCTTCTAAGGCATCTTCCGAGGTTTCCAATGTCACAATCACGCGTCTCCGAACCGGGATTCCCTCTCTCGCTTGCATCCATCTTTTCCTTCGCCGTCGTTGTTGCGGTGCTGCTTGTTGGGCTTGCCCTCATGGATCGATGGACCTTCTTTATGGTCGTCGCAGTGATTGGCATCCCAGGACTAGGAATGTTGTGGACCACCCGTAAGCGAGCAATTGAAGAGAGGCAGTTCGGCTAGCTCCCGGATAACCGCAGTGGCCTAGCTGCGGTATAACTGCTGGCTAATCGCGGTGGCCAAAAAGCGCACGCCCGATGCGCACACAAGTAGAGCCTTCCTGAATGGCAAGCTCAAAATCTCCAGACATGCCCATGGATAGCTCCCTGAGCGACACCCCATCCGGCACGTTCGGGGAGAGAACATCCCGCAACAGCCGCAACCGTTCAAATGCGCCACGCACCACAGCTTGATCAGTACTGTTTCGCGCCATTGTCATCAACCCCACCACACGCAACCTGGGAAACTCCGGCATACGCTCAAGCAGCTTGTCGACGCCCGCCGGATCAATGCCTGCTTTTTGTGGCTCGCCCGATGTATTGACCTGGATAAACACTCTTAGTACGCGGTCTTCCCTATCGAGCCTGCTGTGAAGAATCTCGGCTAATTTTAACGAGTCAAGAGCCTGAAACTCATCTGCGAAGCGCGCGATGTACTTGGCCTTATTCGACTGTAAATGGCCAATGATAGACCACGAAACCCCAGTGTCGGCCAACTTTTCCGACTTGGCTAGCGCTTCTTGTGCCTTGTTTTCCCCAAGCACGGTGCACCCAGCCTCAATCGCGTGCCTCAGCCTGTCAGCTGGAACCGTCTTTGACACAGTAAGCAGTCGAACCGACTGTCCAGGCGATGATGCTGCCTGAATGCGTTCCTGAATTTCAGAAAGGGCGACACGAAAATCTTCGGTGGTGGTGGGGTAGGGGAACACAGCGCTCATGAAGCAAAACGTACACCATGTGGCTTAGGTACATCAGCACAAGCTAGCGCAGTGTGCGAACACGAACGTCGCGTGGGCCTGGAATAAGACCATCCTCAAGAGCGCGCAGCACAAGATCAACTTTTGAAAAAGTTGGCCTGCCAGCCTGAGCATATTTTGTGCGGATACGTGACAAATAATCGTTGACAGTCTCGACAGACAGGCCAGTAAGGCTAGCAACACGTTTCGCAGGTTCCCCAGCGCGTAAAGCTCAAGAACTTCTCGCTGCCGCGGCGATAGCGGAACGCAGTTAGTAGCCAGCCATGAAGTAACAGGGTTATGGGGGTTCGAACACGCTGCGTTGATTGCCTGAATTATGTTTTCCGACGATGTGGACTTTTCAACAATTCCATCAACGCCAGCGGTCAAAGCCTGTCGCGTAAGATAAGGACTCTCGCATGCGCTAAAGATCAACACTATGAGATCTAATTCATGTAAGTAATTAATGTTGTCATGTGGACAACTATTATCGCTGAGACGAAGATCTAAAAGCACAACATCTATGGGTGGTTTAGTGTGGTCGTGGACATGTTCCGCAACCTCCTGCACAGTGTGGTAGGCACCTACCATTGTGCAGGTATTAGAACTGTTTATGAGTGCGCTAATTCCGATGAGAACAATCTCATGATCATCTACAATAACCACGTTATTCTTCATGAAGTGAACACTATTTTATTAATAATGAACCTGGGCTAAATTGCTTCAAAAAGAGCGGTAGGTCACCTCACATGGGGGTGATTGTATATGTATAACTGCTATTATTGATCATGCTATGCGTGTTCTTTTTCTTGGCGATAGCCTTACAAGGGGTAGTATCGGGTACTCTTTTGCTGATTTTCTTCCGTCTGATATCCAGGTGATCAATAAAGGAGTCAATGGCGATACCACACGAGGTGCGCGCGATCGCTTAATGCGATACATCACCACTATTGATTGCGATAGCGTGGTGGTGTGCATCGGCGCTAATGACGTATTATTGCCTGCAATGGGCGAGGCGTCATTACTGTGGCGTCCTCAGATGCGCGTGCGGTGTTATCTGCAACGATGCGCAACCACTGACGAGGACTTTGCCCATGAGTACGGCACAATCTGTGAGCTTTTAATGCAGTCTGGAAAAAGCACTGTGCTGATGGGGCTGCCACATATGGAGATGAAAGAGATCGCTCCCAGTCTGATTGAGCGCCGAAACGAAATTATTGCCCAGCTTGCTGAAAAATACGGTTTTCCCTACATTGACTCCGGGCGAGTTCAACGAGAGGAAATATCGCAGCGTCCTGGGGCTTATGGATGGGCGTATAGCCAACCCTGCCGTCTTGCTGATGGCGTGATCATGACACTGTTTCCTCGCACTAAACGCTGGTACGCACAGCGTCGAAGAAGACGTTACGGTTTGAAGTTTACGGTCGACGGCGTCCATCTGAACCAATACTCTGCTCGTGCACTTGCTCAGCATATTAGTGACGTGCTATCACAATAGTGTCGCAGCCACATGCACTACAAAAAACTAGTTTACGATCCGATGATATAGACGGAGCCATAAACGGGAATGGCTGGCGACATAACTCGTGGAGATGTGCCCGGATATGATGAACTCAAGATAGTGCCGCCACGGCGCAGGAGGCGGCGGCTTTCGGGACGTCACTTTTTAGCAGGCATCTAACAGCGCGCCTGCTTGTGCTTGATCAGCTGGTTCGTTAACGGTGTCGGCGCTATGCGCGCGGGCCCACAGCCTCATTAATTCTCCCACCGATAGACGATTTTCCATGGCTTCCATCTCAGCCCGGACGGCCTTTAATGCGTCTGAATGTCCTGTTGAATAACCACCAAGGTGAGTGCCAATGGAGGTATCCACCCAAATAAGCTCCCATTGTTCAAGATCCACAATCAGCGGAATTGCCGAAGTGGAGCGGACAGCAACATGCGCGGCAGTTTCCACAGTACGGGGCTCAAATATCTGGCCAGCCATGCCGTGAGACCTGGTCATGACCCCGGCAACATTATCGATGCCTTTGAAAGGGCCTCCACAGTAGGAAATCAGCGACATGATGGCGTACCGTGCCGATGGGAATTTTTTCATAAAGTCCGGCTTTTTACCCACCCATGGAAGCGCACTATTGTTTTTTTGATGCAGTTTGATATCAATAAACTCGCAGGCACCATCCGGTTGTGGAGCGTGAGTAAGATCCCCGGAGTGTGTGACAAAACCGCGCATAGTGTTACGGAAAAGATTAGTGTAGTCCACATAACCGATCACATGCTTGAAATGGGCGTCGGTGAACATCACGCCAAGATCAACATCGTAGCCGAACCAGTGCACAAACATGCGGATGACATCGGTGGTGTCTCTATCCGGCAGCGGAAGACGCTCACCGCGGCTGATATGCCTCAGCCCTGAGGACACATCACGCCTTACCAGCTCTACTGGAACATCATTGACCACGGGAACAGGTGCTGTGGGCACAGGGGCGTTGGCCAGGCGTGCAACCATGCCATCCAGCAATGCTGTGGTGACATGGTCCAGCAGTTTTTTGTCTATTTTTGCTGGAACACGTTCACGTAACTTATTGCGACGGCTGCCAACACGGGTGACCACTACATGTGATTCACGGTTTTGCAGTCCGTTATACGCGGAAATCAGGGTGGTTAGCGGGATTTGCGAGGTCACCTTCTGTGCTGCATTTTCGATTGCTCTTACCTTCTTTTCCCAGCCTTTTGTGCGGGGCGAGGTGGCCAGGCGCATTAAGTGATCCAGACGGCGAACAAAGTTTCCTGGTGTGTGTGTAAGCAGATTGACGGCTTCAACCACATCGCCGTTGTCCAGTGCTACCTCGATGCGAGAATTCAATGTGCGGTAGTCGCCATTGCCGTGGATGACATCGAGTTGTTGTTGCGCGGCCTGATGGCCGGTGACGTCGAATGGATGGATGCGTCGCATTACCCGTCGCCAGATGTGGCGG
>ERZ773263.284-NODE-284-length-37177-cov-6.253704_pt1 | contig 37177 bp, 54 predicted proteins | sample MGYA00511076_ERZ773263 | MGnify/ENA primary metagenome ERZ773263 (study PRJEB29015, sample SAMEA2738155) | human oral metagenome | biome: human oral; feature: human-associated habitat; material: saliva | place: China | collected 2195 ... | reverse complement strand
AATTCTTCTATTGCGTGGTATATGCCCGCGTTGAATTCTTCGAACCCTCTGCCCTCGCTTTCTTCATCGGGGGTGCTTAGTTCCCGTTCCCACCAGTCCAGCTCTAGGTGTAGCCTGTTGAGTTTTTCGGGTGTGGGGGTAGGGTGCATGTGTCCCTCCTGTTGTGTTTGTGTGGGGCTATGTAGCCTTGAACCCTCTAGCGTGTTTATGTGGCTAGAGGGTGGGCATTGGGCTTAGTCCCCGGTTGATCCGTGGCCGTGGGCGCCGCGTTGCGTTTCTTCGAACTCTGTAACGGGCTGCCAGTCAACCTCTACAGTCTTGTGGATGATTAGCTGGGCGATCTTGTCCCCGCGGCAAACCGTGTAGAAGTCTGGGCCAAAGTTGACAAGATTAACGAGAACTTCACCCGTGTAGCCGGGGTCGATCACGCCGGGGGCGTTGAGCACGGTGATACCGCGTGTTGCGGCCAGGCCGCTACGGGGGCAGACGTATCCAACTGTGTTAGCCGGTAGACCGATGTGTAGACCGGTGGGGATTAGTGCACGTTGGCCGGGGGCTAGTGTTTTAGCTGCCGTGGCTACAAGGTCATAGCCCGCGTCCGTGGGGTGAGCTTTCACAGGTGCGTGGCCAATATGGGGGATGGGGGTGTGCATGGTTAGTCTCCTAGTAGTTTGGCCTGCTGATTACGGAGTTCAGTTCGGAGGTCTTTAAGCCCCAATAGCATGACTCCCGGCGCCTGTTCGTCACGACTGCTTAAAGCCTTTTCAATAATCACGTCAATACAGTCGATCACTCCAGCTAGGGTGCGAACTTCAACCATTGCAGTGCTTGGTGGCTGCGGCGTAGCCACGGCAAGGTCTGCAACGTTGACGCCCATTACCCGACAGTTTTCTTTAACCCCCTCCCAGTACGCATGGGAGATTTGGCTTTGCGCTGAGTTTCTCCCTTTAATGGCGTCGCCAGTGCTGCTTTTAATCAGGGTAAGCACGTCTACATACCTGATCCAAGGGTTAGAGGTGGACATGGTTTAGTCTCCTAGGGTTTTGTCTTATTGAGCGCGGGCTTTACTCCCGCTAGCGTTCTGCTAGCTCCTTAATGCGATCTGGCTTAAACCCGGCCCATTCATCAATTAAGCCCCCTGTGCTGTCTAAGACTTGAACGAAGGGTGCCATCTGGTATCCCAATTCCTTTAGCTCCGAGATGGTGTAGGGCGCTTCCGATATGTGGGCTTCAACATAGGGTGTGCCCTGTCGTGTGAGTAGTCTTTTTGTTTGCCTACATGCCACGCAGGTAGGTGTGCTATATACTGTGATCTTCATTGCCTTCTCCTTCCTTCATTGTCTCGGCGGTCTTAGCCCAGAGGGTTTGCTCATTAGCTGCAAGCCGGTCTTTCATGATCTGAACGTTATGGGCTAGGGCTTCCACGCCGATAGCGTTTAGTCCAAGGTTTTGCGCCGCTACCAGGGTGCTGCCAGACCCGGCAAAGGGGTCTAAGACTGTTCCACCCTCAGGGACTAGCCCTAGTAGGAATTCCATAAGTTCCACGGGCTTCTCAGTCATGTGGAACCGCTTAGCCTTATGGGGAGTGGATTGTTGCCAAAACCCGCCCAGACTGTTGCCCGCTAGTGGGCGGGCGCCGTTAGTTCCCCACACCACATATTCACACGTATTCGCGTAGCGGCCCTGCATCCTGCGCCCGTTTGGCTTATGCCAGGGGATAATGCCACGCCACACGACGCCACCGACTTGCAGGGCGTCCGTCACGGAAGGTAGCTGCCTCCAATCCGTAAACACGGCGATAATTCCCCCGGGTTTGGTTACCCGTAGGGCTTCTGTCAACCACAGGTTAAACCACAGAAGGAAACTACGTTGGCCCCTGTTATCGCCGGAAAAGTCGACATAGTTTCCTTGAGCTTTCATGTACTTTTCTCCGGCTGGCCGCTTCCTGCTAGTGGAATGCAGGCCGCCACTGGAATAAGGCGGGTCTGTGATGACAGCGTCCACACTATCGGCGTCTAGGGTAGGTAGGACTTTTAGTGTGTCCCCGTGAATGGCTTTTATCATGCGACCCCCATTCCCCAGGCGCGGGCCAGTGCCTTACGCCCTGTGTCTGTGATAGTTCCCCCGTGGTCGATTAGGCCACGGTCTAGCAATAGTTGGGTTTGCGTTTGGGTTATCTTTTTTCCGCCCGCGTATTTTTCCAATGCTTGTAGTGTGAATTCCCACATGTCACTCATGAGTTTGTCCTTCCAGTTCGTTAGACGCCCAAATGATTAGGTCCGCAAAAGCCTTTACATTGGCGACGTCCATTCCCGCTAGTTTCCTCACAGCCACGACGGGGCTACCGTCCACATCTCGAATAATGGAGGTGTTGCCCACCAGTCCAGCGGAAAACGGGCCGGGCGGTAGAGCGTCATGGAGCTGTTTCAAAAGCGCCTTATATGCCTGCTTCTCTTCATCGGTCATTGCGTGTCCTCCATCTCGTCGAGTTCTGTAGCCTTCCAAGCCAGCCAGCTATTAAGCTCCTTCATCCGCGCGGGGGCTGAGTTCACCAAACGCAACAGGGTATCCCGGTACCCGTAAGCGAATCCCGGGAGCATGTCACGCGGCCAGGCTGGTAAGGCGGCACTGATTTTTAACGCTAGGTTGTAGTAGTGAGTTATGACACGCATAGTAGGGCGCTCCATCACTTGCTTAGCCGTGGCTAATTCATGTAGCGCCCAGATCGTGCCGTGGACTTCCACCCACGCCCACTCCGCGCCATGTGTCCAGGGCGCGTCGCCGTAGCCGTCTGGAATATCAAACGCAGCCGCAACCGCGCTAGTTTCTGGATAGATGCCCGTCATCATTCCCCCGTGATTTTGTTTGTTTCGCACAGCCTCAAGTCCCGGGGGTCTATATATTCCCCGAGGCTGGCTAGCGCACCGTATTCTTCCATCATCGTTAGGTAAGTGGTAGACATGAGTAGTCCACGGCTTAGCCTGTTGATTAGGGCGTTTGCCTGCTTAATCTCAGCCGCCGTCATATTGTCATGAACGATTAGGCTCACTATTTAGCCCTCCTGCTAGTTGATAGTTCTCCAGCGGCACGGTGGCTAGTTCCAGCCACATTAGCGGCGTTAAGCCTTTTACCGCCTGGTGGATAATCGGCTCAGGCTTGGACATGTAGGCGGGTGTGTCATCCGGGGCTAGGCCCGCGTCTACCAGCCCGTCACATACGGCCTTGAGGGTTGCGACTAGGTTGTCTGTGTCCCGCCGTCTTCTATCCCGTGGTAGGTAGTGCAAACGCACGGATAGGCGCCCGTAGTGTTCCCACCCCATCATGTGGAGCCCCCCTTGTTGCGCGTTTAACATAGTAAGCCCACGCACAGCTTTAACGTCTGTAGCGTGGGCGTGGTGATGCTTACGCACATTTAGCGATAAGGGGGGCTTATCCCACGGCAACACCATTAGGGCGCGGGGCGCGTGGGGATCATCAGAACGGCGGGGCGTCATCGCCACCACCAAACCCGCCCATGGGGGCGCCGCCCCACGGATCATTAACCGGGGCTTGTTGTGGGGCTTGTTGCCCCCCGCCGCCGCCCTGCTGCTTTGTCACGTTAGCGTACTGCCTGCGTAGGCTAACGCCCGCGCTAGTGAGCTTAATAGATACTGACTCGCGCGGACCTTCGTTGCTCTGCCATTCCTCCCGCGTTTCCACGCCTTCCACCAGCAGCTCCACCGGGCTACTGCAAGTGTTAACGATATTTTCAGCCAGGGAGTCAAAGGCCAAACAGCTGTAGAACTGTAGCGGCCCGTCTGTCCATGTTCCCGTCTTGTCCTTGATCCGGTCGCTCGTGGTGATTGTGAACCGTGTCATGGGGCGCCCGTCGCGGGTACGAGTTAGCGCGGGCGGTTTCTTGGAAGATGTAGACCCAATTAAGGTTACGTGCTTATTAGCCATGTTCGACTCCTGTTCTAATTATGTGCGAAAAAAGCGATACTAGCGTTGTGCTTTAGCTGCTTCATTGCTTCGTCTATGTTTTCGATAACGCTAGAGGCGCTCCCCCCACTGGACGCCTCTTTCAGACCCCTTTTAACTTCTTCGAGCTGTCCCCAGGCTTTAGCGTTTTTGTCAAACTCCCTCATGCCATCAACGAGGGTTACGCAGTCGCCTAGCGCGTCTATGGCTAGCCTAATTTCCCCCCAGACGCCGTTGACCCGTTCTTCTAGCCCGTCTAGCTGGGCTTCATGGACCCCCATCGCCTGCGCTGTTTTTCGTCTCATTTCCTCAGGTATGGGGGCTTTTCCCATGTAGCCATAGGCTTCGTGCAAACTGTCGAGCATAGCCTCCACATCCACGAAAGACTGATCCGTTAGCCGCTTAATCTTCCGTAGCGCCTTGCCGAGGGACGTATATGCATCCCAGAATTCTGTCGGCTCTAGTGGGGTAGTTCCCGTGCTTTGAGCAGTTGCTGCCATTGCCGGCTCCTCTCTTCATCGTTAAAGGGGCCAGAATCGGCCCCAGCTTGCCGCGTCGCGGACTTTTTGGCCCCCCGTGGGGGTTTGTGTGGGTGTGGGGATTTGGAGGGCTTAAAACCCCCGTTTTCGGGGTGTGCCAGCTTGTAGCGCTCCAGGTGGGGCGCCCGCGTAGGCCCATAAGCGCCAACACATGGCAAACCGGGCCGTGCGCCACAGCGGGGGCAACCTACCCCTAGCGTTCCTGTAGCTTCATAGACCGATTTAGACGGCCCGCCCGTGTTACGCGGCGTCGCTGTCAACTCCCGAACAACCATGCCCTGACTAGCCCTGTTGCGCGCATTCCGGGCTTCATCCAGCACCGCGCCCAAAGGGTTGAGCGGGCCACGGTCCCCGGTTCCGTACACCACTTGCACAGCCTTAGCCAGGTATTCCGGGGGCACTCCCGCGCTGGCCAGGACAGGCGCCCACGCGTCGATCTTTCGTTTCGTAGCGTCCATGTCCAGGCCCGCAAAGCGGGTGTCAAATTCAGCGACTAGGGCCAATAGCTGGGCCGCTACCGCGTTCCAGTTGATTTGCATCATCGTTTACACCTCCCGCCCGTAGAAAATCTAAAAAGCTGTTCCTGCTACGCGCCGCTCGACTATCAGCCGGGAGGGTTAGTTCATCCTCCCAGCCGTCACGATTCAGCCACGTTGTGGGGTGTGGGATGAACCGGGGGTCAGTGCCCGCCCGCTTGTGATGCTCAGCCAGGGCAACGGCCCCGTCGTGGATCACATTTGAGGGAGCGCGTTTGACTGCGCGTGTCCACGCGTTGAATGCTTTCCGCTTCCCAATCTTCCTCGGGTACGCCTCATAGAATTTTTGGAAGGCTTCGGAATATGGTTTTTGTTTCGCGTCCGAATCCGCGTCAGCGGGTGAGGTCGAGGGCGCTAGCCCGATATTGTCCACGTGACTGCCGTCACTGTGTCCGCCATCACAAGGGATAATAGGGTTAGTTGTTGGGTTACTAGTTGGTTTAGTAATTGGATTGGGTGTCACAGGCGATACCCCGTTCGGTCCGTAGCGATACCCCGTTCGGTCCGTAGCGATACCCCGTTCCGTTCCAGAATCGGCCAACGGAGTGTCATATTGATACCCCGTTAACGAGTTATCCACAGGGTTATCCACAGGCGCGGGCGCCTCCGCACCATCATCCGAACGCCCAAAAACGGCCCCCGAATCATCCTCCACAGCCCCAGAATCAACCCGCGCGGGCGCCTTCGACCTATCCAACTCCATAGCCAGATCCCAAACAACAGGCCGTCGATCACGTCTATAATGTCCAACCAGTGACTGATCCCCACGCCTAATAAGCCCGTCAGACTCCAACGCCCGCAAATGCCGCGCGATAGACCCAGAACTAAGCCCCGTACGCTCAACCAGCCGCCCACGAGACGGGAACGCCGCGCGCCCCTCATCGTCCGCAAAATTAGCCAACTCTAACAACGTGCGAAACTTAGCGTTAGGCTCAACAGGCGCCTTATGCATCACCCACAAAATAGCTTGCAAACTCACGTTATAAACCTCCAAAAAACCTTATTCACGCGGCGCCACAACCACCACCACATCAGCGGGGTTATCCACTGAACGGACTAGCCAGCCACACTCATACGAACGCGCCGGGTACGCGTGAATAAACGCGTGGCAACGGTGGCAAATAGCCAGGCAATTGTCCAGATCATGGGCGCCGCCCTGACTACGCAGCTGCCTATGGTGAATATGCTCAGCCCGCCCCGTGCACCCAGCCCACGGGATCAACACCTCGCACACCCCACCCGCGCGGGCATGAACGGCCTCGGCAACAGCGCGTGGCATACGCCCCGGGCTACTCCCCACGGCCAGCCACCGAATACATAGACCGAACAGACGCCCCTATCGACTGCAAAGCCCGTAGCTCCAGTTCCAGGGCCTTAGCGCGCCTGTCCGCGTATTTAAACGCCGCCTCCGCCACGTCACGGGCTTCACGCTCCCCCATAGTCTCCACCCGCGCCGCCTGCTTCCTGTCCTCCACCGGGCCATCGGCGTCGAGATAGGCGCGGGCGTAAGCCGCCTCAAAGAGGCGGTCAGTGTCGAGAAACGCTCTATAGGCTTCGTCCACCACGTCCACGCCTTTAGCGATACGGCTAGACAGCGTTCTAATGTTTTGTTCTATGTCTACCGGGTTTAGCGGTGCTTGGAACTGTGGCATCTTATCCCCTCAACTTTTCGACTAAATCAGGGTCGCTAGTGATCTTTTCCATAAGCCCACGAATCAGCGCCGCGCCCTTAGAACCTTCAACGACCGACAGGTCGAAAGACCCACCTACGGGTGTAACGCCAAAGGCTTTAACCTTACCGGGGTTAAGCCCTAGCCGGTTGCATTCCTGCAATAGAGCATCCCGGGCCTGTTGAGCCTGATCCCCGGGGCCACGCGTAGCCTGATCCCCGGGCACCGTCACATAGTCCGCATCCGGGTCGACGTCTTCTGTAGGTAGGCAAAGCGACTGCAAGAGGGCGATACGAAAAGCCACGCTCATAGCCTTAGCCGTAGCCTTATCCGCGTAGTCTCGTGCCTCAGCCGCGACACTGGCTTCCAGAGGCTCGCAGCCCACATGTTGAAACCTGTAGGTTACGACCACACGGGCGTCCGTGATAGCGTTTTTCCCCCCCTCGTGCTGCACGTAGTCCACAGACTCCAAACGCGGGGTAACCACCACACCATGTTTACGAAAAGCCGGGGCCGTAGCGTTAACGACAGCATCCACGCCCCGAAAAAAGAACCCCTGCTTCTGGTTTTTTTCCCGCTTATGGACAGCCCTAACGTCAGCCATAGCCGCCAACAATGCCTCGGCGGTACTTTCGTGCCTAACCATCCCCTACGCCTCCAATTCGCGCGTCAGATGATTGTTAAAACAGATAGCCTCCGCCTCACGATTAGCAGACTCGGACGGGCGAACCATCACATTAGGCTCACCACGCCTAACCCCCATGCCCGGGGGCACATCCCCACCCGTACGCGCCGCCGCTACAGTGTCGGCTTTCAACTTTTCCACATACCAGTTAGCGACCGTATGCTCCAACAGCTCAGGGGCGTACTCTTTCACCACCTCCATAGCCTTCACGAACATACCGGGGGCGAACACATCAACCAAAGCCTCAGCCGGGGCCAAAGCCTTCACCGTTCCCATATCAGCGACGAACGCACTAGGCTTAGGGTCAGTCAAGCTCACCGTGCCCAGTTTCTCCCCCTCAGAAGTTGCGGCCACTAGCCGCTCCCCCGGGGTCATCTCTTCCAGAAGCGCCTGGCGGCACGCGTCATGTTCAGCCCGCAAACGCTTTAAAATGGCGGCCTGTAAAACCACCTGATCTTTTAGTTTCATGCCACTAACTCCTCTCTCAAAATGTCACAGACGCGCATAATTTCATACCCCGCATCCGTAAGTTGCCTAGATTCTGTAAGCAGCCCCCGCGCCTGTAGGCGCGCAAACTCATTAGGTTTAAGTTTCTCCCCACGGCGCAAAGCCTCCATTAGCTTCACCACTAAAAAGCCGTAATCATGAATAAACTCCATACGGCGGCGCCTCGCTTTAACCCGCGTTAGCGACTGGAACTTAGCTGCATGCCTAATACACATCGCCAAACCCCACGGGCCGCTGCCAACGCTGTTGCAACACGGGTGAACACACGGCCTATATTTTTGCTCATGAGCAGCGGTAGAAAGCCCACCCGATAATTTCAACGCCTCAACAGCGTTAACGGGAACCCACGGCCCCTTAAAACCCTTGAGCTGGTTATGAATCTCCAGACCTAAAAAGTCTGCCTTTTCCATCAACTGCCCGGGTGTAGTCTCTAACTTTTCAGCCACTAAAGACAGGTAGGTCCACTTTCTTCTTTGTTTGTCCTCCATCACACCCGAAAACGTGGCCGTCCGCCGTTTTTTCGGCTTTGGCCTTTCCGCCTCCATCGCCTTCACCAGGTCCGCTATTTTCGCTTTCGTCGAGCCAGTCGCCACCGTCCCGCGTCCTCTCCAAAACTAGTAGTTGTTTCCGCCTCAAAGACGCCACAGCGCGCAAAAGCTCCCGCCGCTCCACAGCATCCAGCCACATAGACTCCGCCGCACGCTCCAACACCTGGGCACTACGGACTAGCGCCCACACCATCATCCCCGGGGTATCCGGGTTAAAATTCACCGTATGCTTCACACTCATAGGGCTTTAATCCTCTCGACCTCTTCCGGGGCCACACGCCACCGCTGACTGCCCGCCAAACGCGTCCCCTGCAAACGGCCAGCATTAAGCCAGTTACGCACCGTGTAAACGCTCACCCCTAGGGCTTCCGCTACTTCACGCGTAGACAACAACCCGTCCGAGTAGCCCGCCTCATGGAATAATTGCCGCGCGTAATTCCGCGTAACACCCAATTGGGCCGCGATAGCGCCCACGCGGGGGTCGTTTCTATCCGGTAGCATCCCCGCCGCCCTTCAATTCCTTAGCCAGGTTAATGAGCTGTTCCGCCACTGTCCCCACATCCGTAGTTGTGGCCTGTTGCTCTTCAAGTTGTAGGCGCTCTTCCTCAGCCTGCAAGGCCAGCTGCAATATCTCTAGTCGTGTGAGTTCACGCGGGGCCGGGGTGAAATCGAGAGTGCCTTCCACAGGCGCGGGCGTTTTATCCGCTAGGAACTTGTCTATGGCGATCCCGTGCCAATCGCGGAAAAGCTCGATAGTGGCCCTGTTTTCTTCCTTTACCTGGCCTACCTTGATCCCGTCTAACCACCGGCTGAACTCTTCGCGTTTCACCCACACAGACGTCCCGCCTGGGAACATATCACACGACAGGTTTAGCTTTGGTGCCTGTTGCCTCCAGCGCAGCCCCATGTTTACACAAGCGAGATAAGCGCTTACCCATAGGCACCCTTTGCTATCTTCTGTGATTAACAATTTGTAGTGTGAATTAGGTAAACTTATTTCTTGCAACTTCATGTTGTAAACCTCTCCGAAGGCCCGCGCCCCGCGCGGGTCTTCTTTTTTGTTGATTTTTGATTGTTGACCCATGTGAAACTATTAGGATCAAACGCCACAGTGACGCTACTTTTACCCATAGGCGCCCCTTCCACCGGTTGACACAATGGGTTAAAATGGTGGTGCCCAAACCCCCTACACCGAAAAGGTGAAAACATGGAAATCAGCATCTACGTCAACGACGGCACCATGAACGGCACTTATTACGTTCGTGACGAACAGGAACAGCGCCGCGTAAAATCCGATCTAGAAGCGGGCCGTCACCCAGGCATTACTCAATGTGCCGTCAATTACGGCACCGCCTATGTTAATCTCAGCGAAAACGTTAGCTATTCCGTAGTAATCCAAGACATAGGCGAAAATGACGGCCGGGCAATAGGTACCACGGACAGAAACGCCGCTCCCTACGTTAGGTTTTAACTACATCAGTTGAGGTAGCGACAGCACAGCCGTTAGCGCCCTAGCCTCTTCATCTGATAGCCTCACCCCAGCCGGGGCGAACATAGGGGTAGCAAGCCCATCTAGTTTGTCACTCCGATACACCAAAACGCCGCCAATACTGGCCAGCACAAAATTACGCCCCGGCTGTTTGTAGTTAGCCTTTTCAAGCGTCTTTTTCCAGCAGTAAACCGCCTCCGATAATGGGAGCTGCTTCAACTCTTCATCCATAGCAATACCTCTCAAAAGTAGACAGAGGGCGGGGCGGCGTAACCAATTCGCAAACACCGCCCCGCCACAAAAGCGCGCCCTAGGAAAGGGGTCAAAGCCCCTCCCCCGCGCGCAATACAGGGATCACGCCCCCCAATGACCCCAGCACCCCTCGACGGAATCGAACCATCAACCACACAGGCCAAACCCATACACTATGCACAAACACCAGGAAGGAAAGGAAAACAGGGTTAAGCCCTTATGTGTGGTCACACCTAGCAAGGGGCAAAAACCCCGGCCAAACAGCCAGGGCAAAAACATTTATATCCGCGCGGGTGGTTACCTACAGGCCGTGGCCTATGTTCCAACGCCCCGCCGTTCACCCCCGGGTCATCGCAATCTACACACCATGCTCACCGGGCCTACTAGGCGGGTAAATATCTTCCCCGCGCTATGCGCTCATACAGTTATTCAAACAACACGGCCACACCAGGGGGGCTAGTGAATATGCCCAAACCCCAGCCCCCTAGTGAAGCCTCGTGCCCTGCCAGGGGATCGAACCCCGGCCCGTTCCAAACAGGGCCACTATCCAACTATCTAAAGGCGTTAGCCTTTGTTCCCAGGCTCACAACCCACCAGCAATTAAGTCAGCCACGGCGACAAAAAAAATGATGAACAGCCACAGGCCGACTAGCATGACCACGCTCATAGCCAGTTGTTCCCACAGGGGCGGGGTGTTTGTATTGCGCATGTCTTGAACCTCTCCAGTGTTCTAAAATCCGCTCAACGTTCAGTTTTTAGAACGTTGATATTCAGATTATGCGTCGCCCGATCTTTTAGCGCAAAATTCTGTAATTACTCACCCCCTTTACGGGGGTATATAGAATGCGCGAGCAGGGGTTTTCCCTGTTCAGTTTTTCGACCATGAGCTAGACTGGCACCATGCCCAAACCCCATAAGCTTGACGCGCAACAGCTCACTAAATGGTTAGATGAACTGATTGCCCCCGACTCCAAACGAAAAGCCGCAAAAGCCCTAGGAATATCCCCGAGCACCCTCACCCGGCAAATTCATGACGTCCAAGAATTAGCCCCCGATCTAGTCATTAGACTATGCCGAATTTATGGCCGTTCACCGGCTCAGGGCCTCTACGAAACGGGCCACCTATCAGCAGATGAACTCCACACGCCGAACCTCGCAGGCGCCCTTCCAAAAATCGACACACTCTCACTACTAAAGGAACTAGAGGCACGGGTGGAAGGAGACGCGATCACATCCCCCACACCCACAGGCTCTAACCCATTCCTAACCCTATTAACCGACCCCGCGTCAGACGTGTACAACCCAAATATAAATCCAAGCGCCCCATTCCGAGATATGTTTGGTGATACGTTCGATAATTCAACCTCGCAGGAACCCCAGGTTAGAGGGGGCAATGTCGAACACCTGAACGGTCGACGGCGCCACACTGTCCGCCCCAATGACTACGGTAGCGAGTACGACGAAACACGCCACGTTGCCCTAAACGGTGACGAACTAGAACCGAACGAACTACAGGAACCCTAATGCAATTAGATAGGTTAGCCATATTAGCCGACAACATGGGCCTAACCATCGTCTACCACCGGGAAGGCCCGAAAGGCTTTTACGACGATCAAGCCCACCGCGTCAGCATCCGCGTAGATGTCACCAAAAACTACCGGGAGCACGTCTGGACCCTAGCCCACGAGCTAGGCCACGCGGCGAATCAGCACAGGCCAACCACAGACCCCACTATCAACGCCCGGCAAGAGCTACAGGCCAATAGGTACGCCGCCGCCCTACTCATCAAGGCCACAGACTACGCGATGGCCGAAACGCTCACGGGCGGCCACCCCGGGGCTATAGCTAATGAACTAGAGCTTCCACGCCACGCCATAGAGTTTTACCAGCAGCATAGCCCACACGCGCAGAAAGTGCCCCACGCATGGCTAGCGTAGACAAATACACGATCAAAGCCGGGGCCAGGTGGCGCGTCCGATACACCACCCCGGACGGCAAACGCCACGCCAAACGCGGCTTTAAAACCAAAGCCGCCGCACAAGCATGGGTCGCCCAAAACTTCCAAGAAATAGAAAACGGCAAACTCCACCCCACCACCACGGCGCCCACCATCAGCGAGCTATGGGGGCAGTACAAACGCCTAGAACTCAAATACTTAGCCCCCACTAGCCAACAAAGCCTAGAGACGTGCTACCGCGTGCACGTTAAGCCACGCTGGGGCGAATTCCCCGCCGATACAATAACCCGGCCAGACCTAACAGAGTGGGTCCACACACTAGCTAGCAACCGATCAGCTAGCCTAGTTCAGCGTGCCGTTAGTCTCGTGCACAAGCTTTTAAACTATGCAAAAGAGGGCGGGCATATCGACGTTAACCACGCCGCCCGCTTACCGCTGCCACCCAAACGACCGAAAGAGGCCACGCCGCTAACGGGGGAGCAGCTCATACGGCTGGCTGATAACGCGGGCCGTTATCGGTCCCTGATCCTTTTCATGGGCACCACGGGGGCGCGCCTAGGTGAATGTGCCGCCCTCACCCCATCAGACATAGACGAAAAACGCGCGCGGGCAACCATCTCTAAAAGCATCAGTTACATAGGCTCTAAGCCTGTTTTAGGGACCACGAAAACGGGGAGGGTTAGGCGCGTAGCGATCCCCGCCCCCACCCTAGCCGCCGTCCTAGAGACCATAGGAGATAAAGGGAGCAACGAGCTTATCTGGGAACGTCCACAGGGCGGGCCGGTGACAAACCCGGGTAAGCGGGGCTGGTGGTCTAAGGCGATTAAAGAGTCTCAGAAACAGGACACTACGTTCCCGCGAATTAGTATGCATGACCTTAGGCACACCGCCGCCTCCCTTATGATTCAGGCGGGGTGTAGCGTTTTGGTGGTGCAGCGTCAGCTAGGTCACTCTTCCGCAAAAATGACGTTAGACGTATATAGTCACCTTTTCGACAGTGATCTAGACGCGGTGGCTGATCTTTTGAGCTAGTGGCGTTTTCTACGTGGTCCACAGGTGGTCCACGGGGTGTGGGTTTTTAGCGTTTATGCTGGTAGACGGCTCGACTATTATAGTCGATTCCTCTCTGGGGCACTTTTTTATACCGTCCCCTAACCTGTGTTTATGCAGGTTGGGGGATTTTTTGACAAATGCGCCCTATGTATGTATGTAGGTTTTCATCGGTTTGCGATGGGTGTAAGTGGTCCATAGGTGGTCCACGGCCCCACGCAGGGTGCCGAGTCCGACCGCGCAACCGTGTGATGCAAAACACTGTAACCTGTAGTTGACAAGATGTAACCCCCGTGTTACATTAAGAATGCAAGAAAAAAGAACGGCAAAAAAGGAGCCAAATCATGTACACGCTAACCGCCAACGACCCCAACCGCCCCCACGAAACCTTCACCGCAAACACCCTCGAAGAACTCCGGGCGCAGCTCATTGAGGACGCCGCCACCTACGGCAAGATCGACGGAATGAGCGAAGACTGGGCCGACCAAATCTACGCCGTCTACCCCCTCGACCCCTCAGAACTCGACGACGGTGAGGAACTCCCCACGGCCCGCCCCCTCTCCAACGAACTACTCATTGAACTGGCTAGCGACGTGTTGGACGCACACCCCAACCACATCACCATCACCAATGCTTAAGGAGGCAAAACAGGCGGGGGTCGCCGTTCACAAAGCAGAACGCGACCTCGCCGCCGCCATAACCCACCGCGACACTCTCATAAAAGAGGCAGTCGCAGAGGGGGTCAGCGTAACGAAACTAGCGGCCACCGTGGGGCTAAGCCGGAATCAGATTTACCGAATAGTGAAAGGTAAAAAGCCATAAAAAAATAGCCCCCGGCGTGCGACAGGTTGTGTCACAGTCGGGGGCATTGGTTAATCTCGGGGTTCATCTCTCGGGCGGGTATCCCACCACTCAGGGAACGTTAAAAAATCGGGCGGGGGCCATGTTAAGTCCTGGGAATTGAGCCAGCGTCCCACTCGGTTTACTTCCGCCGCCACATAGGTGTGGTAAAGCTTTGCTTTTTCTAACTCTACCTTAGTGTGGTGGTGGGATTCTCGTTCAGCGGCCCATTCCGCCCGGAGCTTTATCATATCCGCCTCCAGGCTAGTGAGGGTTTGCGCTTGTCGGTCGAAGGCGTCTTGCTGGCTACTTATAAGTATTTCTAGCCGTTTGGTTTGCTCACCCTCAAGGCTGGAACGCCGGTTAAGCAATGCGACCAGGAACCCGCCCAAAGCGCTCATAATGGCAACAACAACAGCGTCATTTAGTGGGGGCACCTGGCATCACCTTCTCCGCATTCGTCGCCATCACCATAATCGCCCCGGCAAGCATGAGGTAGTTCTTCACACTCACCCATGCGCGCGTTTGATCCTCAAACAACCATGCGGTGAAGTATCCGCCCGCTAACAGTAGGGTGAGGCTCATTGTGAGCGCTAGGCCGATTTGCCGGGGGTGGTAAAACCACTGCCCGGCGACTAGTAGGACGGCTGCGAGTATCCAGGCGGCACCAAACACGTGCCCGGACGTAACGCGGCTAATTAACGCTAGTTGCTCAGGCAAAGCCCCCAATGGGGGAAGGTAGGCAAGACCGGTGGCAAAACACCAAATGGCGAGGCCCGCGTGAGCTATTCGAGATGTTGCTACGCGGGCACCCATTAGCTATCTCCGAGTTTGCCGTGCATCTCTCGCAGGCGGGCTACATACGCGGCGGTTGGATCAGTGACAGAATGCTTACCATGCGCCCCATCACCTACCGCAGCTACAGCCTTAGGGGCGGGGTGAATATTAGCCAAAGCCAGAACAGACGCAGCCGTGGCAGCAATCGACGGCACACGATCAACCCACGAATTAAGGCCATCAACATCAATCGCCCCGGTGACAATGCCAACAACGCCAACAATGCCCACAATGCCGTAGATCAGGGCACGCAGCACAGGGGTTTGGCTCAAAATAGAAAGCTTGCTCATGGTCACTTTCCTTCCTTCTTAACGTCATAGCATCCAGGCACGTCGAGGGCCGCGCCAATAGCGGCGATAGCATCCACCAGGGTGCGACCACCCAATTGCGGCCACCCGCTAAAAGTGGGTAGCCCGTCTCGCTTCTCGTATCCCACCAGCTGGTCGAGAATAAGTTGATCAGTGTTCATAAGATTCTCCTTCTTAGGATTAGCCGCCGCATAGGTGTAGCCCTTGGGCGGAATGAGTGTTGCAAGCTGATCGAGGCTCAGCCAATACCCGTAGGGGCTGAAACCGCTGTCTGCGATCCAGACGGCGCGCCCTTGGCCGTCATCGCGGTAGCCCATCGCGGCGATGTAGTGGTACACGACGCCGCCCCGGTAGTTTGGGCTGGCGCTGCCATACACCCCGCGCGGGTAGTTGGATGGGGGTGCGACAATGTTGCAGACAACGCCGTATCCAGCGTCAATGCTGTTAACGATGTCGGCCCATAGTTTGTCTCGCTGCCCGGGGGTTGGAGGGTCAGTGGGCATTTCCACAGTGGTGTAGTCCGCCTCAGGTAGCCGGTTGCGTAGCACGCGGGTAATCAGCCCGATGTAGTCAGTGCCGTTGACTGTGGTGCCCAGCTCGTGGGCTAGGACAGCTTCATCAACTAGCACCCCGGTTGCTGCCCTCACAATAGTTTGGGTAGACGCGGGGCCACAGTTGTAGAACGTGTCCTGCGTTACCTGATCCCGGGGGTAGTCCAAGACCTTAGGCTCTCCACCAGCCGGGGCGGGCGCGGGTGCCGGGGCGGGCGCGGGTGTACTGGCACCCTCAAACAAGGCGCGCAGTTCATCCGCACTACCCCTGTAGGCGTTCACATCCACCCAATAGCCAGCCACACGAGCATTAGAATTGAACTGCCACATCACAGGGGTCTGATTACCCAACGGGTATGACCACTGCCTATCATGGTCGCCGGGGTAAACATCAGCGGGACTACCCTTATCGTTTCGACCGTAAGCCGCCACCCACACGTGCCCGAACTGTTCCGTGGACGGCTCACCACCAGCCATACCCTCCCAATAAGGGACGTAGGAATATACCCCTAAGACTCGAATGCCCCTGTCTTCAAAGCACTGCTTAGCCCGCTGAACATGCTGCTCGGACAACCTTGTAGGAGTCTCACAATCCAACCAGATAGGTAGACGGTTCTCCCCCATCACCTCCACAGCGGTAGCCACCTGTGCTTCAATGCTCGTACCCTCCGAGGGGTGCCGTAGGTAGTGGTAAGCCGCCAGGGGTAGGCCAGCGTTCTTACCGTCTTCTACATGGGATCGGTAGCACGAATCACGGTAAGTGCCATCGGTGGTGCGAATGATAGCAAAGCTAATGCCCTCATCCCGCGCCCGCACAAGGCTCAACCCATTTTGATGCTCGGAAATATCAATTCCGAAAATCGTCATAGTTTTTCCCCTTTCCGCCCAAAATTAGGCATGAAAAAACCACCCCGGCCACATTTCCTAGGTGGTTGATAATTACTATTGGCCTAGTCGGCGATGTAGACCCCACGCCAATTATGATTAGGCTTCATAGCCTCCCCCTTTTCTTTTACCCTTTAATCCACGTAATAGAAACGCCCGGCTGGACTGTGCCCGCGTTTGCATGGAAAGTCTCCAAGAGGATCGAGCTTCGACTACGCACCCTAATGTTTATCGCTGATTTTCCTGCTTCACGATGTGGGGCCGCGAATGCGTATAAATCTTGTTCGGCAGGCTCAAACCCCGACGGCACCCGCTCGATGCTGGTCCCGTCCTTGTTATCGTCGATAGAATTAGGGGTCGCAGAATAAATAAGCGTCGCAGTAACCACGCTACCAATCTTCGCGAAACGCCACTTTCCTACCTGCTTAACAACAGGCGCAATAGACGCGGCCACATCGTCCACATACTTCTTAGACGCCGCATGGTCTTTATTTGTAGGCGTCTCTTTAACCTGCAACTGTCCATCAGGTAAACGACAGGCCGTCGAAAGGCCAACCGGCAAAAACATAGGCGGCTTAATATTCCCCGGCCAATCAGAATGCTCAACCATCCTATGCGGCTTAGGCGTGCGGGCGTCAGTAAAACGCGGGTCCGTCTTATCCGCCTTCGACTCCAGCACCCCCTCAGCCGCCTTTTTAAACTTTTCCGCCTCCTCAGCCGACTTAGCAGCTTTAGCGACCTCGGCGCCCACCTGGGCTAAATCCGACTGAACCTGCTTCCTCAGCGCCCCCACAGCATCCGACAGGGCGCCGTCCACCTTAGCGCTAGCCTTCGATGCAGCGTCTTCTGCTTTTCGCTGGGCTACGATAGTAGCGCGTTCGCTATCCGCCGCCCTGTCCGCCGCCTTTTCTACAGCCGTTTGTACAGGCGGCGCGTATTTGAACTTCGACTCAATCAGCGCCCGCAAAGTCACAGTGCCACCACCATCCGGCACCACCACTTCGACAGGCTCACCGCCTAAATAGTTAGCGCAATGAAACTCAACCACCATAGGGCCAGGCTCCACGTTTTCCACACGCGCCTGGCCGTCAACCAAATGCACCACACGCGCAGCCGTGGACACAACACCGCCCGCCCGGTCGGCGCTACCACGCACACGCGGCGCATACAAAGCCACCGAATCATCCGGGTGTGTTTTGCCCACAATATTAGTAACGTCAATGACCAAAGTCTTAGCCATTTAAAACTATTCCCCCGTCCCTAGAAAATCTGAATCCTCTGTTTTACCAGTCACACCGCCATTAGTGAACTGAGTGACTTGTTGGGCCGTCAGTCTAGAATACATAGGGTTGCCGCGAATCTCCCGCCCCGCCTGAACCTGCCAGACTTTAACCTTCACCACATAATTAGGCGCGGGCGTGACCACTGACATAATCCCCACAGACGAACCACCATGCGTCGTATGTAAAGAAAATTGGCATTTTGAAAAAACCTTATTATCCGGCGTTAAAACAACTAACTCCCAGCGGGTGTCTTGGAAACCGATAACGACCCACGACGGGGAAACTAGCGCCCGAATATCCCACAAGCCTTCCTTTTTCAGCCGCAAACCACCGTCATATACTTCCACATTACGCGCCGGGCCAATTTGCTTATTAAAATCCATCCACCCGACGCCCAGGTGGGCGTGGTCCATGAAAGCAGTGCAATAGTTCATAGGGCTAGATAACAAATCTACGCGATTGATTAAATCCAACTGGGCATCCCTGAACTGCTCAGGTAGAAAACCCCACACTTTAGCCAGCCCCTCAATCCCCTGCGTAATGGCGTCCGTCATCATTTTCACAGGCATAAGAACGACGTCCCACAGGTTAGCCCCTAATTTTTCAAAAAATTTACGGGCGTTACCCGCCACGTCTCCCACAGGATCAGTGCCCGGGGCCGGGGCCACACGCCCCGACAAATCAACTCCCATTATTCACCGCCCTTATCTAAGCTATTAGCGCGTTCCATCACGTCCACAGCCTCCAACGCGGCGCGCAATTCCTCCCGCTCTTCCACCGTCATAGCGCCAATATCCACGGACGGGGCCGTGACGCGCACACTGGCGCGCCCCTGATCGGCTGGAATCCACGCCCCGGCCTCCCACGGGCCACCCATGCCGCCCAGCCCGTCGTATTTAACCAGCGGGTCACCATCAGACCCCGGGGCGCCACACTTCAACGCATCGAACACATGGGCCGCTAGTTTTTCGCACGAATCAAGGTCGAAACGAAAACCCGCTGCGTTGAAAAAAACCCACGCCAAAGGGTGGGAATCATCAGCAACGGGGTACGGATAAATATCATCCACAGGGCTACACCTTTCCTTTACATGACAAAAGACTTCACACGACTAACCGCGTTACTAATAGACTTCAAAGACCGCGCATAACCCCGCGCCCACGACTCACGCGCCCTAGGATCACCGAGGGTTAACTCTTCACGCCACCCGCTGGACACAGACCACGATAATTTAGCCTCCGAAACATAAGTAGCGAACAAGGCGCCCCTATGGACTAGCCCCTGCTGATCCCCCGCCCGGTAATCGCGCCCCCACTTATAAATAGTCTGGGCGCTAGTGGTAAAGCCTACAGACATCATACCCGCTCCTTGTTGGAGCATCTGGAACGCCTGCTGCCACGCCGATAACGTCCAACCATCGCCGGACCCTACAGAAGTCCTATAGCGATATGGCCCCTGAGCCTCCATGCGTACAGAATCGCTAAATTCCTGCCAGGCAAAAAGCTTATCCTGGAGCGATGATGCAGCGGCTTCACCAAAGAATTCACCCGCCGCGCCGATCAAGATAGAAAATTGTGGGAACGCAGCGGCCAGGCCACCGGCTAACCCATGAAACGCGGCTTTCGTCCCCGCGCTAATAGCCTTATTCAAGACTTCCGGGGAACGCCCGCCCACGATCACGTGAGAGTCCTCAGATTTAACAACCGTAAAATCAGACGTCATACTGCCCATATCCTCAGGGCGCCACACCACCCACGGATAGACCCCCGCCGCTGTTGCTTTCGTATCGCCCAAACCACGGCGGGGGGCGTTATTAGACCTATCGAAACTACGGACTAGGCCGCGTAGAAAATCCAGCCCCCCGCCTGTAGTGGACGTGTCAAATTGCCTCGGAACAACATCCAAAATAATGATAGGGGTGGTTAAGGCCACGGGGAACCCCTCAGGTTGCTTATCCCCCGGTAGCCACAGGTCAGCCGTCAACAGCAAACCAGCCGCGTCAAGCGTCTCAGAAAACAAATCCGCCGCTAAATCCATACGCGCGTCTAACACCGTATTTTGCGTAGCGGTAGACGCGTGCACAGGGTTAACAATCAACGGCCAGCGTCCAGGGTCCACGAGTGAACGCCACGAGCCCATGTCCCACAGCTTCCACCCCAACCTTAACCCCGGCTGAAACTCACGCATCAGGTTAACTAAAAGATATTCCTTAATCACGCGCAAAGAATCCCCGGCCCTATAGTCACGGTATTTTAATTGCGCTACCAGGGGTGCCCCAGGGGTAGGGTAACAAGCTATTTTCTCCACATGACGGTAAAGAGTCTTAGCCTCGACTGTCACCGTCCCGTGGCCACCCTGCCCCCGGGTGTCAGTGATACGAGCGACCCGGCCCACAATACGCTCCGACGCGCCCCCCGGCCCTTCAAAAATAAGGAACTGTCCAGAATCAACCAGGGCGCCCCACATGGCTTCGGGGGCGCCCACCCGCTCCAAATCCAAAGGCAAAAGCGCCGCTACAGCCGGGTGGTCCCCCGGGAGCACAATCTCCATAACCCCCACGGCGTTAACTTTGTCCTCAAAAGATAGGCTATTACAGCCATGCAAATCAGCCACCGGGTTAAAGTGCTTATCGGTTAACCACAGACCCCAGCCGTCACCCGTGGAATGAGCCGCGTTCCTTTGACCTAGCCAATTAACAAAATCGGACACCACGGCATCACCTCCAAGGGCTTAACACCCGCTGACGCGTGTGTACTTTCAAACCTGAATCAGTAGCCACATGTATCTGCTCCCCAGGGTCAACCCTAAACGGGACAGCCAACCCACGCATAGCCGACCATGTTTCCACGTCCACAGACCCCTCCGGCCCCCCTGCGCGAACCACAAATCCCTCCCCCGGGTCAGAAGAAAGGAACCGGGGTTGTGTGGTCGTAGGCAACGAAATACGAACACCGTTAACCGTGAATGACTTACCAGACCCCGCCCATTCAATATAGGGGAACAAAGGCAAATCGCCCGTATTAGTAACGTGAACACCCGCGCTATCAGAGACTTCAACCTCCCAGGGGGAACACCACGCGCCCGTCGAACAATACAACGGAATGGACAAACCAGCCTCCCACAATCCAGCCGCGTAAGGGCTAACAGACGGGGCGCCCACAGGCTCCGACAAAACACACTCAGCGCGCCAAACCTCCCGCCCCGCCGTCACCACTTCCAAAACCCCGGGGCGGGCCAAATCAAAGCCGCGCGCAAACTCAGTAAAGACGCGGCCCAAAGGGGCATCCCCGTCAGGATAAACAGCCGCGGACAGGGTGCCGGACATAGCCCCAAACGTAGTAGCAGTGTCAACCACACCCACGCCTGTAGAACGATCCACGCTAGAACGATTAACCGTCCCAACCATGCCGTCTATGCCCGTAAAAATCACCCCACGGCGGGCGCGTAAATCCCCCTCCAGAATCCACCGCCGCCCCGCGTGACTAGTCCACGTGATCGTGTACGCATCTTTCACCAACTAAACCACCCCTAACCGTCAGGAACTTTTATACCAGGATCGACAAACCACTAGTAACCGTGGCCTCCTGGCCTTTCTTCAGCCCCTTAACTTCAACATCCAGGCCTCTAACCTTTTCATTAAGACCCTTTAGCAGCTCTTCAACCTGCCTACCCGTGTAGCTACCATCAGGATCGAGACTAATCTCTAGTTTTGTAGTGGAATTAGACGAATCAACCACCGGGGTCTTCTCCACACCGTCTTTATCTGTGACGGTAGTATTAGACCCCGACGCCGCCTCAACGCCAACAGCCCTAGACGCCTCCCCGACAACAAGCCCGTTGCCATCCAACACCGCCACCGGCTGCAAACTGCCAGTATGGATATGCCCCACGGGATAGCCTGTTTGAGCACTGGCAGTATCGGCGCCCGCGTTCACCAGATCAACAAACGACTGCTTCAAAGAGCCGCCAATAATGCCATCCAGTCCGAATAGGCCCAAAACGTCATTAGCTACACCAGCCGCCGCCATACCGCCAAAGTGTGCCGCCCACTGATCCGGGCGCCCAAACTGGCCAGGGTTGCCGAAACTCTTAAAGTAGTTATGAGCTGCCAGCGCCGCCTTAGTAAGCGGGCTAGACTCCGAAAACCACTCATTCCCCAAATAATCACCTGTATCTACCAGGTGTTGCAAGTGAGCCGCCGTCTCATTCCACGCGCGGGGGCCACCGTGCAAAATATGTGGCAATTCCGCCACTAACGCATCCACAGAGCTAACTAGCCCGGACACCCGCGCCCACTGTCCATCCGTCAGGACGGCCTCCGGTTTGCCAGTGTGGTTAAAGTAACTGCCAAAACCACCCGGGGTGGGCTTTAGCCAGCCGCCACTATCATAGCCGTGGCCATGGCCCCACATGGTTGTAAGGTCATCGCCATAACGCGCACGGTAGTAGCGTAGCGCCGCGTTCATATTAGCCCACGGGTCCGTCCGGTCATTTGGCAAAGACGGATCACGATAGGCCGCAAACGTCCCCGGGATAATCTGCAACAAACCTTGTCCCGCCGCCGCGCCCGTACCGTTAACATCGACAATCTCTTGATTACGATTTGGAATACCGCCCGACTCGCTCTGAATCTGTCGGATCATCGCGTCAACCTGTCGGGGGTCATCAGCGTTAAACCCATTGCGCCGCATAGCTGCAATAGCCATCTCACGCCACGTTTCAGCGTTACCAGAAACGCCCGCGCCGCCATTAAACGACCCGGCGTGGTCGGAAATGAAATTCAGAACAGCGTCTTTAAGTTTCCCAGCAAACGCCTTAGGTACATAACCTAGGGTGCCCTTAAACTGTGGTATAGCGTCCATGATTGGCCGCAAAACAGCCTCCGCGATATTGCGAACATGCGCGCGAATATCGAAGAAACCACCACCGCCACCGGCCCCGCCGGAAATAAACTTTCCTAGGAATTCCTTTAGCGTGTAGGCGTGGTTAAACAGGGGGTGGTCAGAACCACGGGCGCGCCCGCCAATCTGAACACCATTATCACCAGAGGACTCAATGTTAACCCCGTCAATAGTACCGGCCATGTGGCCATTAGCGCCGCCGCCCTTACCGGACAGCACGCCAATAGTGACGCGGCCTCCAAGACCGGGCACAAAACCGAAATTGCCGAAATTAGACTCGGTGTTAAAAATACGTCCACCGCGCAAATTCCCGCCGTTCAAATCCTGAACGATACCAGACCACAGGCCGGAACAATCCCACGACGGGTTGCCAACACCCCCGTATTGGTAGGGTTTGCCGTGCTCGCCCTTTAATTTTCCAAACAGGGACGCCACGCGCTTATCCAGGTCATCAACAACGCCGCCATTAGCAAAGGCCGCGCCTTCACCTAATTGTTTACGAACGCCACTAACGCCGCTAGACGCCGCCGTTTTGTTCATCGCGTCCACAGCAGCGACGCCGCCTACAGCCTTCACCCATTCCGGGCGCATGATGGCCTCGCCGCCTGATAGCCCAATTTTTAGGCCACTACGCGGCTCCACAAACGTGTAGGGATCACGTCCCGGGGTGTACCCAGGCAACACACCACCGCTAGCAAACGCGCCTAACCATTCAGGCTCATAGGGCTGTAGTTTATCAAGACCTGCGAATTCAGCTACTTTATTCCAGGCGGTAACGATACCGTCGTTAAAAACCCTTTGAATGACAAACTTAATTGGTTTAGCTGCCGCCGCGCGTATGTTATCCCACATCGCAGTAATGCCGTCCACGGCAACGCCAAACGCGTTTTTAATCACATCCAGGCCCACGCGCAAAGACGTAAAGACGTTAGCGTCTATCCACTGCCAGCCAGCTAATAGGGCGTTTTTCAGGGTCTCCCATACTCCAAGAATAAAATCCTTAGCGATATTAAAGGCGATTGACCAACCCTCAACTTCTTTATTCCAGGCCCACAATACGCCCTCGCGTATCCAGTCCCACACAGCCGTAGCGCCGTCTCTAATCCAGTTCCAGGCCGTAACGATAGCGTTAGCGACAGGCTCAAAAACTACGCGCATACCTTCAACAGCCGCATTCCAGCCAGCGACTAAAACACCACTAAACCAATCCCATGTAGGCATGATGAAATCGCGAATAGAGACAAAAGCATTAACAAAACCTGCAATAGCCAACTTAGCTATGTCAAACATGCCACTAACTAGGAATTTTTGGAACAGAAAACCCTGGCGAATGATCCAGACTATTGCCTCCCCAAAAGGCTGCACAACCTGCAAAACACCCTCAAACGCGCCCCACAGGAAACCAAAAACACCCTTAGCAATCTCCCAGGTATTTAGGAACGCATCACGAATAGTTAACAGGTAGTTAACAAGGCCGCTATCCTCTTCAAAACCAAACGCGGCCAGGCCACCCGTGTAATCACCCTTAGTAAAAATGCTAAACACGTCAGCCACGGCGCCGCCAAAGTCCTTAATAAACTCCCACGCCTTACCAAAGGAATCACTAATGCCTCCCCAAATTCCCTTAGCCCATCCAGCGATACCAGAACCCCAACCTTTTAGAGTCTCCCAGAACTCACCAATCTGGCCTTTCAGGGAATCTAGCAGTTTCCGCCCTGTTTCCGTCTTAGTAAAGAAAATTGCCAGGGCGCCAACGACAGCACCAATAGCCAAAACGATCAACCCAATAGGGTTAGCCAGCAGCGCCGTATTAAGCCCCATCTGGGCCGCTGTTTGCAACAGAGTACCCGCGCGCCACGCCTTATAAAGCGCCACCACCGCCTTTAGTTTGCCCACAACAAATAGGCCCGCCTGATAGGTGCGAATAGCCGCAAAGCCAGCGGCCACACCCATAGCCGCGCCCGCTAGAGTCTTTAGCAAATCCTGGTGACGCTTACCCCATTCCAACGCATCCTGGAAACCCTTAGAAACATCGTCAATACGCTTAGCCAAAGTATCAACCCATTGGGTCAAATACGGCTCCGCCATGTCATAAAGCTTTTGCTGGAAATCGGCCACCGCGTTGCCCACGCGGTCCATAGCGCCATTGAGTCCCGCCAATTGCGCGCCCGCCGTATCTCCAGCAGAGCCTACGCGGTCCATTTTTTCGCGCAATTCGTCGAACCCGTCAGCACCCGCCTTAGCCGCCGTGGTAGCAAACTTAATACCCTGTTCACCAAACGCAACCTTAGCCGCCGCGCCGAACGCCTCATCGCCCATACGGGCCTGCGCCTCCGAGAGCTGTTGACTAATATCACGCAACCCCACGAATTTGCCGTCCGCATCCAGGGCGTTAACACCCATCGCGTCAAGTGCCTTTTTAGCCTCTTTTGTGGGGGCAATCAGGTCGTTAATGGAGCCAGCTAAAGCCGTACCGGCCATAGAGCCAGTAATACCACTGTTAGCAAACAAGCCTAGCATGGTATTAGTATCTTCCAGCGAAACACCCAGGGAACCCGCCACAGGGGCCGCGTACTTCAAAGACTCAGCCAAAGTCGCAACATCAGTCGCGGAATTGTTAGCCGTATTAGCCAATACATCAGCTACCCTGCCGGCATCCGCAGCCGCCAAATTAAACGAATTCATCGCGGCCACCTGAATCTCCGCCGCCTGCCCCGCGTCAATCTGTGCCGCGCCTGCCAGTTGAATAGAACCCTTCGCCGCATCCATAGACTCTTGAACCGACAAACCACCCTTAGTAAGGGCCAGCATAGCGTCAGCCGCCGACTTAGCCGACGTGCCCGCCAAATCCGTATCCTGGCCTAACTCACTAGCCTTATTGCGGACTTCCTGCATCTGTTCAGCGGTCGAGCCCGACACGGCTTGGAGCGTACCCATAACCTGGCTAAAATTACGGCCATTGTTAATAGCTTCACCTAAAAACGCTGTACCACCCGCGATACCCAGGCCCCCGGCCATAAGGCCCGCAAACTTCCCCATCTTTCCCAGGGCGCCGCCGAATGCGCCACCTAGTCCACCGAGTGAGCCTTCCAGTCCCCCGGCCTTAGCTGACGCGGCGTCAAACGCGTCAGCATTTTCTTGAGTGACGCGGGCTAGGTTTTCTTCCTTAGCCGCTAGTGACGTTACAGCCTTTTCAACAGACCCGTTAGCCGCTTCCATATCGCGCCGGGCCTTAGCGACCTTAGCCTCAGCCGCCGCAATCTGGGACGCCTTAGCATCCCCCTTATCTAAGACCTCTTGGTATTGCAGCTCAGCGACTTTAAGCTTATCGGCCTTTTCAGCCGCCCTATCCTTAGCCCTGCCAATAGCCTCGCTCGCGCGCGCAACATCAGACTCCGCACGCTTAATCCCATCCGCCAAAGACTGCGCCATGACTTTGCCGCCATCTTCACCAGCCTTTTTAAGGTTTTTGTTAGTCTCGTCAAAAAACTTATCAAACGCCGGTAGTATAGGAATAAACACAGAATCCATGCCCATAGCGCACCACCCCTAACATAAAAAAAATTACTCCCCCGCCGATAAAATACCCATAAGATACTCGACCGCCGCTGTTTCATCACCGGAATCAACACGGCCCAAACGGTTAACCCCATCGTCTGGCTCACTCCAAGGGTAGGGAACAGACTTAGGCAATTCCCGTTGTTTATGATCCAATGATGTAGCAAACATCGTCTCAAGACGCCTCAGATACTGGACTTGTGCCCACGCTAAGTCCTCTAGCGGCGTCCACGCGTACTCCCGCCCCCGGGCACGCGCCAAAGCGTTATCAGCCGGCAGCCCCTTCAACAGGGCTACCAGCATCCGCGTAGTTATCTCTCCACGCCAAAACGCGGCGACATAATCCCGCCCATACTCAGCGATTAACGCCGCCTCGCAGGCTTCCGGGAATTCCGCGAGCGCATCTGGGTAGGGTTTTCGGCAACAGCTTCGTTATGCTCCTGGACAGCGTAAAGAATGATCGGAGTGGGGTCTACTTTTTCCTTCTCGCACAAGGCCGCGAATTCTTCCGACTGATCCCCCAGGAACATGTCTAGGAATTCGGCTCGCACGTCCTTAGCGGTCATTAGGCCGTCTTGGACATCCCGCTGTAGTTCGTCAAAACGATCATTAAAATCAGAACTAGCCAATTCCGGGGCTGTGAAATAAAACGTTTTACCGCCAAATTCAACGGGGAACCCCTTAGCGTCCCCCACTGCTTCACGGCGCTTAGCAAGCATGGCATCTAGGTTAATAGTCACTGTGACAGATCCTTTCAAAATGGGGCAAGTCTTTTTCGTCAATTTTTTTAAGTTATATGCAACCCGCGCGGGGTCCAACGCGCCAATAGGAACACGCAAACATGTGGGGGGCGACCTGCCCTCAACTCCCCCACACACGCGCGCAAACCTTTACTTTTCTAGGTGCTCACGTACACCCGTTAACGCGGGCTGCAAGTCTACAAAAAGGCGGCAACATAAAGAGGGGCCGGGGGTTTTACAGTCCCCAGCCCCTCACATGCCACCCATGCCGGCTAGGCGGCGGTAGCCTCCGAGACCTCAGCACTAGTTACGCCTTCAAGGGCGGTAACAGTGACCACGGGCTTCGACGCTACACCGGAAATAGTGAACCCACCCTGGACACTGCCAGATACGCGGGCCGTCTTTTCACCCTTAGCGCGCAGCGCCTTCTGGACTTGTTCGTCGGTAGCCTTCCAGGACAGGCCCGTAGCCTTTTTATCACCGACTGCCAAATCCCAGGTACCAGCGGTGGCACCCTTCAAGGTAAAGGCGTAGGTCTTAGCGTCACCCTCAGCCGTAGCTACATCCTTAGACCAATCACCTAGGCCATTTTCAGACGCGGCGCCCGCGAGCATCGTTCCCTCGGTGCCGGGCTTCCAGCCTTCCTTAAACAGACGCTTAACCGAATAACCCGCGCCCGCATCAAGGTTAGCCTTAAAGGTGAACTCATAACCCACCAAATCGGAACGCGTGTAATTCACGTCCCCACGCTCCGAGACGGTAGCCTTAGGGATCACGATACGGCGGGCCTTATGTCCGTCAACAATATCGATAACCAGGCTAAAGATGTAGTCCTCGGGGATAGTGCCGCCCTGCTCGAAAGACGCCACCCCTGTCTCTTCATCCCACGCCATCATGTCCTCAGGGACAGAGTAGTAAAGAGCGTTAGCCAGGCCGCCGATAGACAACGCGGTCAGCTTAAACGTGTATTCACGCTTGTTAATCTGTTCGCGCAAATTTTCGGTAGACTGCCAAACGCTGAACTCGTTCTTCTCCTCGGACTGAGACTCGGAAATACCGGAATCGTTGCACCACCCTAGGGCGGTCCACGGCTTGTCTAGCTTTTCCATAGACTCAGGTAGCTTAGTACCGTAGGGGGCGTAGTGAGCTACGCCCGTAACACCAAGCAGCGCTAGTTCACGCGCAAAATTAGCCTGGGACAAATCAACCAGGTTAGAAACATCAACAGTGGCCTTAGCCATAATTCCCCCTTCAGGAATATAAATACTTTCTAGGCCGCAACCATCACCGATACAGTGAAACCTACGCGCCTAATGTTTTCGTTACGATCCGGTCGGGACTCAGGGCGGGAGGCGTCTACCACATGAATAGACGCGCCCCACCACCTCCACAACTCCATCCGCGCCGCATTCGCCAGCTTCCACGCCTCCCCGCTATTCCACATAGCCGGGGTGGTGTAAATATCGACATCGAACTCGACAATATCCGCCCCTAACGCGTTCATAGCGGCGCGGCGTTCAGCGGGGCCAACCTGCCACACATCCACAGCGGGAAGTCCCTCTAGCTCGAAATCGTGGGGTAGCTCAGCGTAAACCGGCCAATCATTAACGCCCTGTAGCTTCTCTACAATGGCCGCCAACACATCCACGACTAGTAGCCTCCCCTCTTGATTACGCGCCTAAGCGCGCCAATACGGGGGGTGTCTTCTCCGCCGTATTCCTCAGCCCTGTTATCTGAAAAGACCTGTACCTGGGCACGGCCACGGGGACGCACACTATACCGCACGGAATAATTAGCCTTACCGCCGTGTTTACGTGACTCAGCTAAGGCTGCGCGGGCTACACGCTCCCCCACCCCTAGCAAATGACGCTTTAGCCCCTTTTGCTGGTTGACGTCCCTCCAAATAAAGTCCGGCACTCTATCCGCCGACATGCTTTAGCCCCACTTCCACGTGATGCACAGCCCCGGGGTTATTAGGGTCCGGCCAGCGCGCGGGGGCGCCATCCACAGCCATTACTAACACCCCGCCTAGTCTCACGCGATCAGACGCCCGAATATCTAAATCAGTACCCGGTGGTGTGTACATCCTCCAGGACTGGTCCACCGTGGGGCGTAAAACCCCGTCCTCGGTAGTTCCCACGGGCTGAACGCTAACAGGAAACTCTACCGGGATAACCGTGGGGTTAGACCAATCGGTCACAGTCTCCGAGCTGTAGCGGCTACGCTTTGTGCCCGCGCGTAATATCTCCACCGTCTGGTTAAAAATCGCGCCGATCATGGTAGCGCCCTTAACTTGTAGGTGTCGAGAATTCTATATTCGTGAGACTGGGGTGTGATCCCCGTGGTAGCGCCCATACTGATACCGCCCACCGTGATAGCCCCAGAGGGCTGCGCAGCCCTAGACGCCATAGACAGAACCACAGAAATCAAGTCCTGAGGGTAGCTATCTACACCACCCCCGGGCGTTCCAAAGCCATGCTCAAAATCAACATTTACCGAATAGCTAGGCTTAAGCTGGACACCTACAAGTTTCACAATTCCCCCGGGGAATGCCATAAACTCACCACCCGCCCGGGTAGACCAAATCTGCCCGCCCTCGGACTGAGATAAAGAGGCATACACCTCGATAGAATTAACTATCATGTCCGATTTGGTGGGCAAAATAATAGTGCCCCCAGACTGTTCAGTGAGTGTTATACTATCAGGCAAACTAGGGAAAACATGCCACCCGCAAATATTACGAACGGACGCGATAGCCGCGTTAATATGCGCCTGAGAAATAAACTCAGCGCCCTTAGGGTCCAGCTGCTTCAACATCTCCACAGTTATAAAAGAAGACGGTTTTTCAATCATCTTCACAGCTATCACCCCCTAACAGGCTAACCGTTTTTCGGCTTACGCCCACGGCTGGCGGGGGGAGCCTCTACAGCATCCCCCGCCGCCTCTTCAGCCTCAGCCGTAACCCCATCCAGGGCCACGTCCTCAGGAACAGCCCCCGGATAAAAACGCGCCGCGAATTCATCCGCCATCAAAAGAGTAGTCTCAAACCCATTAGGGAAAACCACCCTCCACCGCTTACGCAAATCACCCATACTTATCCCGCCGTCAAAGTCAGCTTAACGAACGCAGCCGGGGCCGGAACCATCAAACCGAGGCGCTCTTCCGCGCGGACAGTAACAAGGTTGTTCTCGAAATCGTCCGCGTTAGTATTAGTGGAATCCACACGCAGACCACCCTTACGCAGCACCGTAGCACCCTGCTTAAATGCACCCACAAGCGCCGTGCCCTGAGGCACCGCGTTAGTGACCACAGTTCGCAGACCCCACGGGCCGGGGTTAATCTGAATACCACCGTTGCCATACGGACCGGCAAACGGGCCGCCCGCATAGTACTGGCCGTTCTTATCCTTAGACAGGCGCAAAGGCTGGTAGTCAGCCGGGTTAATAACCAGGCCGTCAGCCGTTAGCGTGGTGGACTGCTGAACCATGCCCATAGCCTCGAAAATCGTGTCCGCCCAGGTGCCTACGCCCGTGCCGGTTTTCGCTTGTACGCCGTCACGATTCAGCAGCCCCTTAATACCGTTGCTAGTACCATCGCCATTAAGGAGCTGCTTTTCCTCAGCAACAGACAGCTCGTACACCAGATTGTTGTTAATCCAATCGGCGATAAATCCATAGTCGGAGATCATCTCGTCAGTGAGCTTAGTCAGCGCCGCAACCTTAGTCAGTGATTCAGTAACCACGTCAAAGTCAGTAAAGTTAACATAGGGCTTTTTGCCGCCCTCTGCGACAAAACCGACAGCGCCTTCTGCAATGCGGTTGGCCTTTTCCACCAAATACTTAATAGTGGCGTTCGATACGGTAGCAGACCCCATAAGGTCAGCCGCAACCAGCTGCTCTCGGTGGGCGTTCACAATGGCACGATCAAACGTCGTACCCCACGCAGCACCATCACCGGTAGGGCGCTTATACGGATCGCCCGCCGCCTTAAACTCAGTTCCCACAATGTTCAGGCGCGCGCCCGCCGCTTGCTCTCGCAAACCATCACGCGCAGCTTTCACAAAGTGCTCACCCAAGGTGGCGGCCTTCACCTCAGCCGGGGCCGCATCATCTTCAACCTCACGCAAAGCCCCCACAGACTTCAACAAGTCACGAGACTTAGCCGCCTGTTCCAGCTTTTCGTCAATCTCGTAGACCTTATCAACAGCGGCCTTAATCTCAGCCCGCTGATCCTCGGTCATAGTCTCACGGTACTTATCAGCCAGTTCGCGGGCGGCCTTCAACGCAATCGCGCGCTCATTCTTCAAAGTCATTTTTTCCCACTTCCAGTAGTTCCAATTCCACGGCCAACGCAGCCGCGAAAACATCCCCCGAGGTGTCTTTCCCCTCCGGGTCATCAACAACAGATGACGCCGCCTGTTCAGCCTCAGCCACAGGCGCGTTAATTACGTCACGCAACAGTTGCATAACATCGTCTTTAGAAATCGCGGGCGCATTCTTAACCCCCACAATCTCAGTATCCTGGTTAGCGCCGATTGGCACGACAGACACTTCGTAAAGCTTCACGCGCCGAATCTCATACGCATCGCGCCCGTCAATATCAACAGGCCCGCCGTCCAACACGTCGTAGGCAAAAGACATCTGAGAGAGGCGCCCCGCCTTTATCAAACGGTAAACCTGGGCCGCCTTAGGGTTATCCAGATCAAGACGTGCGTGCACCTTCAACCCGTGATCATCCTCTACCGCGTCCAACACCTCCCCGATATTAGAAAACGGATCATGGAAATCATGCCCATACAAGACAGGCAGACGGCCAGGCGCCCCGCCCCACTCTTTCAGAGCATCGGCAAACGCGCCTCTAACAACCACGTCCCCGTAAGAATCAATGTTGCCGAAAACAGATGCATAGCCGATAAACTCACCTTCGGCTAAATCATCCGAATTATCAGACTCGACCAAAGTGAAATCTAACTGTTTTAGCTTCATTGTTCCCCCTTTCTCCCCCGTGGGGATCGTGGGCGGGTTTTCATACCACGCCCTAATAGCCTCTTCTGTATATGCGGGACGCCCCTCATCACGGGCACGCCGCAAACACACATCCATGCCAGGGTCTAAAAGGTGGAACTCAGCCCCGGCGCCCGCATACGCAGCAATAAGCGACTGTGGCGGGTTGCCTGAAATAACCCAAGCATCCGGGGAACCTGTTTCAGCATCCAGCACCCACCCGGTAAACCCGCGCCTCATAGCGGCCACAGCATTCAGCACAGACTCCCCGCGCACAGTTTCCGGGTGCAACTCCCCCGTACCATCCACTACAGCCGCCAAACGATCAAAGTCAAACCTGGGTGTACCACGCGGGGCATGCAGCTCAACAAAAGTAGACTTACCAGAACAAGGCGGCCCCATCACAACATGTAGCGTCAATGCTCCCCCTCACCATCTAGGGACTCCCCCAGCCGATCCGCATCCGTCGTATTCAGCGGAACAAGCAAAGAATCACCATCATCTAGACGGGTTAGATTATTCTGTTCCCTGGCCTCGTTCCGAGTCATCCACGGACCGCCAACCGCCGCCGTAGTAATAGACGCTTTCTCCTCAAATGAGGCGCGTAGTTTTTCATCCAAATTAAACTCCGCATACACCCCATCCGGGGCACCTAGCAAAGGCAACAGGAACGCATTAATCACGCCCTCAAGCTTTTTAATAATCGGCCCCAGACTATCGCCATAAAGACTTTTGCGAAATTCCCTAACATTAGAGTAGTTAGCGTTATCCAAAAGCCCTACCATCGTAGGGTTAATGTGATAGACGCTAGCTACGGTAGCCAATGCGAGCTTAGCGACGTCGACAAACTGTTCGTCCTGCGCCTTCAAATGCATGGGCTTAAAGTCCATGCCATCCTCAAGGACAGGAGTACCACCCGCGCCGGAACCACGGCCCGTATATTGACTATTCCAAGAGGCTTTAAACCTGTTACGGTCTGCGCCCGTCCAAGGCGCGTCCTTAGGCCGTGTAATCACCCCTGATAGGCGTGGCCCATTTTTCCACAGCTGGCCACGGTACGCCGCCGCCTCCAGTTGTTCCTTTAGCACGTCCCGCAAAGAATCAACAGGTGACGCGCCGTACCGATAAGTCCCCGGCTGGTACCCGTGACAATAAACAATGTTAGACGCGGGTAGCTCCACGTGGTTTCCATCATCATCGGCGACAACGATAGACCTCAAAGTCCACCTATCACTAAAGTTTTTCCGATATACCCACAGTGGGCTAATCGGATAAACAGCCGGGCTACCATCATCATCAACAGAGACGAACCAAATAAACTCATCAAATAAACAAAGGTCAAGCAGTGAGGCATGTAAAACATCCTGCATTAACTGACCAGGGTTAGCCTTAAACAAAACGCGCGCCGCGTCTGAATTACGGTCGCGAATACGGCCCCCATCATCCCCCCGCCTATACACATGGAGCGCCACACTCGAAATATTCCGCGCGATAAACTCGGTAACAGTTCTAAGATGTGGTTGCTCTTTCCACAGTTGTTCCACTGGCATCGAATCAACGTCACTAGCTAATTTTGCGAACAATGGGGCGGCTAACACATCCGCGCTAGGCGCCTCCATAACCGGGGCTTTAAACCCCAGCTTTTCAAAAAAGCCCATAAGACACCCCCCTTCTCTTTTACACGATTAACAAACCGCCGCCGTCATCGTCATCATCATCAATAAGCGGCGCGTCTTCCAATTCTTCCACGACGTCCTCAAAGTCATCGGCGGCATAAGCGCTAATGAACTTTTCCGGGGGGTTTAACGCCGCCCACCACGCAATATTACAAGCTACAAACGGGCTAATATCACCAAAAGATTTGCCACGATCCCAGATAAAGACGTCACCGGCTTTACGCTCAACAGCCGCTAAAGCCGCCTCATTTAAAACAGGTTGGTCAATGTGAACCACCCGCCCGGATTGGATAGCGTCAAAGAATCCAAGAGTTGATCGGGTCATATCCCCGCCCTGCCAGGGGCGAACAGTAAAACCAGCATCGGCCAAACCAGGGGCCAAAGCCTGAGACGGTGAACCCTTCACTTGGAGCGCCACGGCACCATCGCACCACGACCCCACGCGGGGCCGTAGCCAATCAACCACCCACGAATAGCCAGGACGCGCCGCCACAACCTCAACATGAACGACACCGCCCCCACGATCAGCGGCAACGGCGATATAAGCCGCCCGGCCATCCACAGCCACATCCACGCCCACCGCTATAACCGCGTCATCCGGGATAGTAGACGCGGGATCGGCCAAAGGCTCCCACATAGCTGGCAGAATCTTTCCAGGCTCAACCGACTGCACCCACTGACACAGGTACTCAGTCCTAAACCCATCAGGGTTAGGCGTTGACCTAACCTCTGCCCGCAAATGCTCCAACTTTGCCGCGCCATAGCCCAAAGATGGGTTTGCCTGCAACATCCCACGCGGGTCATCAATCGGCAATGCCGGATCGGCAGACCACGAAAACAACGCCATATTAGACGCGTCTGATAAGCCCGCGTTCACAGCCTCCAAGCACTGACTACGCAAATCCTGCAAGACAATAGAACTAGCATCGCCAGCGTTAGAGAATGCCCACACCTGACCAAAGGGCCGCTGACTCACCGTGGGAGTGATAGCGTCCCACGCATCCCACTTAATATGCTCTCGCAGCTCATCAAAAAACGCCAGGTCCACCGTCATAGAGCGACCGCCCTTACGCGTGGAAGTGGTAACGCTCCAAAACGGCGGGCCGTCTTTAGCTAAATCCACCGCCCCATCCACCGGGGCGCCCGTCAACTTAAACATATGGCCGCCGTTAACGCGCGTAATGTATTTGCCGTTGAATTCGTCATCTTCATCGGCGCGCGTATTATCTCGCAGCCACTGTGACAGCACAGGGTTAAAAGCCGCAATGCGGAACGCATCTGCCAAAGTGCCCTCAGCATACTTCAAATTCTGAGCCGTCGAAATAATCCCAGACGCGCCAAAAACAAACAAACGCCACAGGCCAAGGACGACCATAAAGTGAGTTTTACCGTTCTGCCTCGCGACTTCAACAATGACGCGTTTAAAACGAAAATCCGACCCATCCTCGTTATACTCCAAGCCATGCAACGCTAGCCACTGCTGGAACGGCCTCAAAGGCTGGCCGATCAATTCCGCGAACTCAATGAGCGAAAACCCCGCGGTAGTTTGAGGGGTAAGCTCCCGCCCACCCAACGTCGGAGGGAATAAGCGCGGCATGGTGTGACCATGTTGCCCATCATCCTGACGACTCCAAGCCTCCGTTAATCGCGCGTAGTCCATCCATCACCGCCTTATTACGTTTAGGCCGCCCACGTGTTTTAGGTGCATCATCAGACGGCGCGCCGGGGGTTAAACCTAACGTCGTCAAAGTTTTCAACAAATGCGGCCCCAAATACAGCGCTTTAGTCCGATCCTCCGACGACGCGCGCTCACTATCATCAATCTGACGCGCATACGACAAAGCGACAGCCACCGCCCCACTATTCCGGGGGTCATCCATCAGCCCAGAGGCGTCCACGGCCTTCAAAACAGCCGCCTCTACCTCCCCAACACGCCTAGCACTCATTTTCACCACCTCCAAAACAGGGGCTAAACCCCTAAAAGTCCAGCAAAAACACGCCACAACCTGCATATTATTCAGGGGGCTATGCAACCGTGGGGGGAAATGCCAGGTCCCCACCCCTTGACTTTTCCGGGTTTTTTCCCTTAGTGATCTTCCCCCCCTACCCCTTTGACCTGGGATTTTGTTGTTTGGGGTGTTGTTGGGTGTTGTGGTTTATTTTATGTATATTATGCATCTGTTTGTATGTTATGCGTTTTATGTTTGCTTGGTCACCATATTCGGCTTGTGTTGCCGATTGGATGTATGGCCACTCCGTCGCTTTTGTGCCTGTTGCATGAGGCATGCACGGGTTGAATGTTATCCTCTACCAATTCTAGGTGTGGGTGTGTTTTTGTGGGTTGTATGTGGTCTAGGTCGAGGCTGTTTGGATGATATGTGGTGCGTGGTGCGCTGTAGTCGATGGGTTGGCCGCATATTGCACAAGGTTTGTTCTGCTCTTTATATTGCGCTTGGAGGCGTTTACGTAGGCGGCGGGCGGCTGGGCTGTCTGTGAATGGCATGCGTGTTACCTCCAGCGTGTGTGTTTGTATTTTGTTGTGTGTGTAAGTTTAAAGCCCCGCCTACTGTGTGTGGTGGGCGGGGGCGGCGGGTCTCTCCGATACACTGCCGCTATTGGCAGGGGACAGCATGGCCACGCCTAAAAGCTGCCAGAGTAAGACCGCTAGCGATAGTGGAACGTTTACTTTGGCAACTCATGACGGTACCCCATAGTGGGGGCTCTGTTTGCAATTATAGCATGTGGTGGTGTATGTGTGTCAAGTGGTTTGAGTTAGGTAGTCCACTACCTGGGCTAGTTTGTAGTGTTTCCCCTTGTGTGTCCATGCTTGCTCTATATGCCCGCGTGCAGCTAGGGTGTGTAGCTCTTTGCTTGTGGTGGCGTAGCCTAACCGTTTGAGTTTATAGAGGATGCTGTGTTCTGCCTCCCATGTGGTGGGCGGCGTGGGGTCTGTGGCGGGGGTGGGTGGTTGTAGGCTACGGGTGATTGTGGCTAGATCCTCGTAGGCTAGCTGGTTGGCTTCCTTATTGTCTACGATGTCCCCGGCTTTGTGGTATAGCCATGTTGTGTACTTGTGGTGTGGGGGTGGGGCGCCTAGTAGTTCTGCTAGTGCTGTGGTGAGTTCTTTTAGACCGCCTTCCCCCTCTATGGTGGTGTTGAGCCAGTGTAGGTTGCAGGGTGGTTTCGGGCCATAGGGCGCGCGGGTGTGTACTTCTGGCGGTGTGGTGGGCGTGGTGATGTTTGCGCGGGCTGTGTGTAGGGCGTCCGTTAGCTTGTCTATGTCTCTGAATAGGTCTATGTAGGTGGTGTACATGGGTTAGAGTCCTAGCCTGTCTAGTATGGTTTTGAATTCTTCTATTGCGTGGTATATGCCCGCGTTGAATTCTTCGAACCCTCTGCCCT
>ERZ773263.274-NODE-274-length-38075-cov-4.133193_pt1 | contig 38075 bp, 30 predicted proteins | sample MGYA00511076_ERZ773263 | MGnify/ENA primary metagenome ERZ773263 (study PRJEB29015, sample SAMEA2738155) | human oral metagenome | biome: human oral; feature: human-associated habitat; material: saliva | place: China | collected 2195 ... | reverse complement strand
ATTAACGAAGTTCTGGCAGACGAGTTTCGGGTCTGTTGCCAACTTACCGTTATTATAGTCCTCCCTTATAAACCTAATATTCCTCTGATTCATAGTATATTATCCTGTAAATTATTTGTTTATATCTGCAAGTTTTTGTACCTTTACACTATAATTCTTGCAGATATTTATGCTTAAACGTACATCCAAACAGCTCTCTATGTTCTCTTCTTTAGAGGACATGCTTAGTCATCAACATCCCCTTTTCCAACTTAGTAATAAGATTAATTGGGAATGTTTTGAAAATGCTTTTTCTCCTTTGTATTGCAGCAATAATGGTCGCCCGGCTCATCCAATTCGCTTGATGTGTGGTCTTTTAATCTTAAAACATTTGCGTAATGTGTCAGATGAAATGGTTGTTTTTCAATGGAGTGAGAATGCTTACTACCAATACTTCTGTGGTGGACTTGAATTTATGCCCAAACAACCCTGTGACGCTTCCGAGTTAGTTCACTTCAGAAATCGTATAGGTGAGGAAGGTATGGAGTTAATATTAGCCGAGAGCATCCGCGTTAATACTGACCATGATAACGAAGATCATTTTGATACGGCTTTCATTGATTCTACCGTGCAGGAGAAGAATATAACCTATCCTACAGATGCGAAGTTGCATAAAAAGATAATCAAAAACGTTCTGAAGATAGTTCATGACAAGAGTCTTCCTCTACGACAGAGTTATACGCGTACCTTGAAAGGTATTTACCGTTCCCAACGTTTTCGTAATCATCCCAAGAATCGTAAGAAAGCTCTTAAGTCAGATAGGCAACTCAAGACCATAGCAGGTAGATTAGTAAGAGAGCTAGAGCGTAATCTTGGGGGAAGGAAAGGATATGAGAAGATGTTTGAGCTATATTACAGAGTTCTTTCTCAGAATAGGAAGTCAAAGAACAAAGTATATTCTCTGCACGAACCAGATGTAGTTTGCGTCAGCAAGGGTAAGGAACATAAGCAATATGAGTTTGGCAATAAAGTATCTATTCTTCGCTCATGGTCAGGACTTATTCTTGGTGCATGTTCTTTTAGGAATGAATATGATGGGCATACTATCGAAAAGACGTTAGAACAAACCCAAAGGATGACAGGAAGGAAGGTTGATAAGTTAGCAGGAGATAGAGGGTATAGAGGTATAAAGCAGATTGGGCAGACAAAGATACTCATCCCAGACACTCCTAAAGCTAAAGACAGCTACTACCAAAAGAGAAAGAAACACAAACTATTTTGTAAACGAGCTGGTATAGAGCCAACGATAGGACATCTTAAAGCAGACCACCGATTATCTCGCAACTTTTATAAAGGTGTGAAAGGAGATGCTATCAATGTATTATTAGCTGCGGCAGCATATAACTTCAAAAGAGCTATGAGAGTTCTTTTGTACCTTATAAAAAGAATCAGCATAGAGCTTGTTAATACAAACTTTATGCTGAAATATAGTTTTTAAGGGAGGACTATATATTAGATAATTTTTGGCATCTTTCATTTTGTCACTTGAAAGTAGCAAAGTGAGGGCAGCCAAAGTAAAACCAAGCAAAGTACCTACATAACCAAATGACTTCTCTATTATTGCATATTGATTATTTATATCAAATGCATATGATAACACCATACAAGTAGCGCCTGCCATGACAGGGAAGCCCCATTCAAAAAGGAGAACCCTCCTTTTAAGAATAGAAAAATAGTCAATAAAAATATAGAGAAACTCCAAGTACATTTTAAAAATCTTTAGCCAAAAACTTTAGTTGTGCAAACATACTCGCGCTGTTGAACTCACCTGTATCATCATTTTGTTCAACCTCCACATATTCTTTTTTAATAATGAAAGATGTATCTATGATGCTTTCGTTATTATTGAGCATTTTCCCTTTAACGCGAATTCTGTTTATTATTGATTGCGCTCCATTAAAGAAATTGACAATCTGATTTAATGTGGTCTTTATTGACTTCTTTTTTCAGATTTTAAAGTCAGAACCATATTCTCTTGGACATCCTCGGTAATATTAGAGAAATTTAGTGCATCCGAGCCAAGTAATGTCTTGTTTACAAAAATTTCTGCACAGACAACACGTGTCATGGATTCCAATACTTCTTGGAAATCTTCTCTCGGTATCGTATCAAATGTAAATTGACCTTCAATATTTTCATTAGCCTTGTTATATGATGCGATGAAATTATTTAGATATTCTGCAATATTAGACATTGTCAAGAGATTAAGACCTGTTTCAAGAAAGACGATAGCATCGTCTTCTTTAAATTTGAGCAAGATATGTGTCTTGATTTGCTCTCCCTCCTCTATTCGTTTCGGATTTTCTCTTGCTACAACTGTATTCTTGTCAAGAAGAGGTGCCCTATAACTATGTTTTGCACTCTTAAAAAGTAATTCAACACATCGTGCATTTTCATCATAGCTATAGTTTTCTATGAAACAAAACAAATTTTTCTTTTCTGCATATGATAATAAAATTAATGTATTAACTTTGCAAGTGGCAGTAACTGTGGCGAATAGCTATCGCTGCTCTTTGTGACTGGGCTAAGATCTAACTCTCCAAGGTAGAACCGTAGCCGCAAGTCCACTTGATAAACCAGATACAAGTCTTCGTCTTTCTTCGTAACTACCATGTTTGGGGCAGCTTTTGAGGGTATTAACTTTGGTCCCATGCCGTCAAAGCCATACACTTTATATCTGCTACCCTTGTTATGGATAATCAGATAACGAGCCTTGGTAAACCCCTCGACCAACTGAAGTACTGCACCATCCATTTTTAGGGCAATACCGACCTTTTGGGTTTCCTGCAATTGTTGAATGGCATTGTCGTAGTTTTGCCCCTCCTTGGTTATCAGCAATACCAATTCTTTTGTATCAGCATAGATTGTTCCATCTGGCGGTGGTGTAGTCAGTTCATTTCGTCTGTCTTCGCCCAAACTGCATTCAAGTATTTCGAAGTGTTGTTCAAACAAGTCCTTCACTCGCTTATTTTCTGCTTCAACAGCCTTTCGCAGATTGGTATCCTTAATGGTCTCTGGTTTCTCCAAGGCGAGAGAATAGAAACGTTGTCCGTTTGTGCCGTTGGGGTAAGGCTGAAAGACCTTTCCCAGAATATCTTTAAAATTTTGCTGAAGCACCTCCTGGCCATCAATGTGTTCACGTGGTGTCATCACATGAAACTGGAAATGATTGTCAAGCATTATCTGTATCTCGCGGCGAAACTGGTCTCTGACTTGTTCGCGCCAAACAGACTTCATGCCTTCGTTCTTGCGTCCGTAAAGTGATACGACATAAAGGAAGTTTACATCGTAGTGACACACCAACAGCGTATCGCGGTCAAACAAACGGTTCTGGAACTGGCGAGAGGTGAAATCCTTGTTCTCCTTGTCAACCCATGTAATATCGCTGTGCATCTCCAAATCGCGTTGCTGTGCCGAGATAAAGAAGTTTGGTATGATGTTGTAACCCTCGGTCTCTTCGTCGCGCAGTTTGCCTGTTCCTTTCTTGAATTCCTTTTCCTGCTCATCCTTTCGGCTGTCATCGAGAAACAAGTCAAGATTCCATTGAACCACATTCCTAGCATAAGTGAACTGCTTATATAGAGCCTCTTTCCCAATTTTTGAATTGCTCTTGTAATACTTGGAATCTCCGATGTAATATATCTTGTCACTGCTCGATTCCGTCAACGACTTGTAGCGATACATATGGTCAACCTGCTTGCCGTCTGGCTGTTCCTGTAATTCCTTGGGCAGTTCATCCTTCCGTGAGCCAATCAGTTCGTCGATGATGTCCTCAAAGACAATCTCAAAGTTCTTAACCAACAGATACTCTTTCTGTTTGGTGTTAACAACTATCTGCCGTGCTTCATCAAAGAAAGCGAAGCACAGTTCCCATAATTCCAGAGCCTTGTCGGAGAAATATTTATACTTTATCTGTTGCAGTCGGGCTTTGCCCATTCCGCGCAAATAACTCTTGAATTGATGGTCATTTATCAGTTCATAGTGGCATTCTGTATCGAACGAAAAACCATATTCCTTGTGGATATAGTTCAAGATGGAAAAGTATATGACCATCAGCTCTTCGTCGAAGTTCACCTGCCGGCGCTTGTTCACAGGACTGAGATAGATGGGCTGATTTCCCTGCATGTATGCTTGTGAGTGGGCAATTGTCTTCGTCCAGTTGATTTTGTTATGCCCACTATGCAGGTTTTTGATGATAAAGAAGAAGAAACTTTGATTGTCACGATTGAACTCCACAAGCGATAGCAGGATGTCAAGGAAGGTGTTGCTTAGTCTGCGCTGTCCATGTCCTATCTGGACGACACGCTCATGCAGAACAATTTTGCTGTCCTTGTTGCGTTCCTTAAACACGCTGATGGCACGGTATATCCACACCGACAATTCATAGATGAAACGTCGTTCGTCATCATCCAATGGATTGTCTTTCTTTTCAAGGTGGACAATGTCTTCTGGGCGATGCTTGCCTGGAAGTGCAAAGCCGTTTTCATCAAGTAGTACCTTGGGAAGAATGAACACGCAGTCTTTTATGTTGGTATTGTAGTAATAGCCAACATATCCCACGCTAACTGTACCCTTGACACCGACGGTCGGGCCAAGTTCGCTAACCACCTTCAGTATTTCTTCAGTGGCTGGGTACGGATGTTCTTCTATCAAGATTCTCATGCCTCGTTGTCTGTTTGCTCTGTATCTACCTCTTCTGTTGATTTTGTTTCAATGAAGGAATGTTCCTTGTCGATGGATTCATCTAGTTTTACAAGGAAGGCATTCACCATAACGACATTTGTGGTGCCATCCTTTTGAAAGAAGTCTGAGAAAGTAAACTTCTTGTTTTCACCCTTGCTAAAAATGAGGTTGTCAAAGCCATAATTCTTGAAAACATCATTCCACAAATAGAACAACACTTTGCTGACGAACTTATCTGCTTTGATAACCTTTTCTTCGGCCTTGACGAAGAAATAGCCGAGTTTCTTGTCTTCAGAACTTGTAGTGTCGTCAATCACTTGATTTATCTTTTCCAGGAAGCCCCACCAATTATAGGTTGATGTGCCAATCTCTATTCTATAGTTTTCTTCTTCATGCGGCTTGATAGGGATATAGACCCAGTCCCAACGACGCTTGAAAGCGGAGTCGATGGGGAACAGTGACTGGTCGCTAGTGTTCATCGTGGCCCAGATATACAAGTTAGATGGCAACATCAGTTTCTTTCCGATCTTTACTTCTGCCGGTATATCTATCCGTGTGCTCTTTGTCAGTTTTTCTTTGATTTGGTCTGCCAAATCTGCGTCTGCATCGATTGGATATTCTGACACTCCGTTCTTGCGGTCGAGTAATTGGAACAGATCGCCAAATATCTGAGCACAGTTTCCACGGTTGATTTCCTCTATAACCAGATACACATCTTCAGTGGTGTTCCATGCTTCTATATATGCTTTTGTGAAGGTCTGTGGGACAAAAGCGTATTTGATAATTTCTTCTTTTTCACCTGAAGCCAATGTTACCCCAGTGGGTTTCATCGTTGGCTTATATGCCCCAACGAATGTAGAATAGTCACTGTCTGGATGGAATGTCGTGCGGAAACATTTTTTACCTTGGTCATCAACTTTGCGTTTTATAGTATTCGACTTTCCTGTACCAGGAGCACCATAGAAGATTTGCTGAAGAGAGTCTGAAGTGGCGGCAATATCGATTTCCTCATATTGCCTTTCTTTTCCATCATCTTTGTACTCAAATGTGTTTGTGACCCACACGTCAAAGATTCCATTATCTGCATTCTTTATGTGAAGGTCAGAATAACCTCCTGCAAGATAATTACGAATTGTAAACTTTGCTCTCTTATGTTCTCCTTTATCATTTATGTAGGATACTTCCTCCAAAAGACCATTGAAATAAAAACGATTATCCTTTTCACCATTCTTCTTCATTATGTCTTTTCGTGAATTCCAAGTCTGGGTGCGAGATTCCACTTTGACCCCATCAATAGTGAAAAAGGCATCAAGTAACGCCAATTGATCAAAAACAAATGCAGAAGAAAAAGGCTCTATTCTATGAATAGCAGAATTATCATACTTACGAGGCAGAATAGAGGCAATAAACAAGATGGCCTTCTGAAGATTTTCTTTATTAAACCTTACCGTAATTTGTTCTCCTGCATCACGGAACAACTCGTAATATTCGCTGTCAAGAAACAAGTCTGTATTCTTGGCATCTCCAGCACCAATAGTACGAAAACTTGCATTGGTGTCATTGATATGCTTTACTATCTCTTCCATATTAATTGTGAATTATTCTATTTGTTATTAGATAATACATCACTGCGTATATGGTATTTACGCTTACTGCGTTACCAGCTTGTTTATACATCGCCCCGTTCGCTACCTTTGCACGACCAGCATTATCAGCGAAATTATCGGGAAAACCTTGAAGCATGAATGCCTCTTTAGGTGTCAGCTTACGTATTGCAATTCTCGCAAGTTCCTCTTTGGTCATCCTCTCGGATGGTCTATCTTCGCCATTTGACTGAATAAACAAATCACTATAATAGTTGTCTTGGCATGCACGATGCATCTTGTGCATTGTTGCCGTTAATGGCCTTGCAACTACTTGGTCTATCTCCGAGTTTGACCTAAATCCTGCGCTACCATCACTTAACAAAGTCGGCTTGATTCTGTTTGACAAGTAATATTTCTCATCAACCTGTCTGTCAAGGACTTCTATTGTTGAATCGTAAAAATTCAAAGAACAAAGATTTCTGTCTATCTGAGCAAAAGCTTCTCTAACAAGGTCTGCATTAAACTCAAAGTTGCCCATATGTCTGCGTCTTGCAAAGATAATGGCTCTGTTGCGCTTCTGAGGTAAACCAAAATCATTAGAGTTGAAAACGTCCATTTTGACGATATATCCAGCATCTTCCAACTCTTGTCTTATGACGGCAATTGTATTACCTCCATCATGACGCATTAAGTTCTTGACGTTTTCCAAAAGCACAAAACGTGGATGTCTGGCATTTATCATATCCATAATACGGAAAAACATTTGACCACGTTCTTCCTCAAATCCTTCTTGACTTCCCATCATACTGAATGTCTGACAAGGGAATCCCCCTGAAAGCAGTTCATAACGAGGAAATGCTTTCATTGCTCTTGCGTTCTGGACGAATTCAACAATATTCCCCATTGCCACTTCACCTACCGTATCATAATTGGCATTGTATGTGGTAATAGCATTCTTGTCGATTTCAGAATAGGCAACAGTATTGATAAGAAAACCAAGATCCTGAGTAATCAAATCCATTGCCTTGCGAAAACCGCCAACACCGGCAAATAACTCTACGTGGTTCATACAAACTTCATTATGCCGTCTCCTATAGCCTTTGCCAGTTTCACAGGAACCGCATTTCCCACTTGGGCATACCACATGTTTGGTGACCCCGTTATGATGTAATCATCAGGGAATGTCTGGAGGCGAGCAGCTTCTCTTGGACTAAGTCCTCTTGCTTCCCATGGATGGATATACATGTTACAATCAAATTTCATGTGCGAAGTTATTGTCTTGCAGATTTGGCTTTCATCCAACTTGAAATATTTGTCCTTGAAGATTTCATTTCGCCGTTTGTAAGGCATGATGTCTGCAATGGATTCATGCAACGAGTTGGCACCTTGTGGAAGTCTTCTGTATATCTCAATATCCCTTTCGTTGTTGTAACGATTCTTATGATTGTAAAGTTTTGCGATTGTCCTGTCACCATTTATAAAATGATAGAAATCAGTCAGGGGATAATCGAAATCACGTTCTGTCAGACCAGAGCGTATATCTTCAATTCCACTTTGACCTTTCTCTTTCTTTGATTCAAGATGAGGTAGTCCATACAATGCATCTCGTAAGACAAATGCCTTGCGCTTATTCTTGTCTATCTCCGCAAAGATTGCTTTAGGAGAAATGCCTATACGGTTACCAATCATAATAAAACGCTCCCTGTTCTGAGGCACGCCAAAGTCCTGTGCTTTCATAACAGCATAATCATATTGGTAATCATCGCCAAGGTATTCCTTGAAGTTCTGGACAATCTCTTCTTTTTTATTCATCATCCCCTTTACATTCTCCATAATAAAGAATTGGGGACGAACATTACTTAAAAAAATGAGGTATTGCTTATACAGGCTATTTCTTGGGTCATCAAGAATCCGTTGGCGATTCGCCATGGAAAAACCTTGACATGGAGGGCCACCGCATACAAGGGTTATATTTGATAATAATTCTCTATATTCTTCTATATGTTCATTTAACAAGGCTATGTCGCCTATGAAATAATGTTTATCTGACAATTGGTGATTAACCTTATATGTGTTTGCAAACTGCTCAACAATTTCATTCACAAACCATGGAGTAAACCCAGCTTGTTCTAAACCTAAACTGAGGCCACCACAGCCTGCAAACAGGTCAACCATTTTATATATTATTTTTGGCATGTATATTTTTATTTTATCGCTATAACTCCATGAAGTTCATGAAACCCTATTTCACAAATATCCCTTTCTGCAACTTCACAAATAGAAAACGCTTCTTCCATCAACCGATTATAAACTTCCACTTCCTCTTCTGTGAAAGTGGGATTCTTGGCTTTGTAGCTGATATAATCTGCAAAATCGTCGTCTGGATGGAAGTTCAGTTTACGTTCATCCACAAGATGGTGGAAAAACGCCTTAACGTCCTCTACTGATTTAATATGTGAATCCTTGTCGTAGGTCATTGTTCTACTTATTTTCTTCGCCAAGGTTACGCTTTATTCTAACGAGCTCGGTATAGTCTACATTCAAAGCATCAGCAATCTTACTCAACATATCTAATGATGGCTGAGAAGAATTAGTACACCACTTGCTTACTGTTGCAGCATTTACACCAAGTTGTTCTGCCAGCCACTTGTTGGTGCGTTTCTTTTCAGCCAGCATAACCTTGATACGATTCAAATCTCTATTCTCGTCCATTATAAATCGTTTTTGTTGGGTACAAAGATACAGAAAATAATTCATTATACCATCAATTAACTGTAAAATTAATAAATTACAACGATAAAAAATGAATTATTTTCAATTTTATGATATTTGATGGCCTACATAGAAGCCTCACAAAAAACTCAGTGACACAGAAACCACCTTCATAAAATGCGAAAGCGGTCTGAACTCGACTGTGTGTACTCTCAGAATGGGAGTGTGATTTCAACACCTCCTCCGTATAACGCTCTAAGTTTGCTCTAATGCCTTCGGCATAAAGGTGCAAAATCTATCGCTTCCTTTACTTTTTCCATTTGTACACCGCTTTTCATTCGTTATTTGCCATGATTATTCATCACAATCTCCACCCCATCGCTCAATGCTCGGATGGCCGAAGGTAAATGGATATTATCATTACCGTCCTTTTTCGATGACGCGAGCACATCCCCTTGTCCGTTCTCCGAGAAGTGTTCATATTGCGAGAAATACTTGTAATAGTGAAACAATCGTGTTGCCACCTTTTCAATCTCTGGAATCCTAGACAAGAAAATCACAACATCTTTGGTCATAACACTCTTCACCCTCGAATAACCTTCATATTTCAATTGTTGTTTCGATTGCTTTATTACCGTCAATTCTTCCAGATTATCGCCAAATGTCAGCTGTTCCAAGAAACTATCTTCCATTGTCAACTCCCACAAATGGTCTATAAAGACATCATCAAGTATCTTTCCCGTGCTTTTCACTTGATCTCTGTATACCTCTTTGCGCTCCAACATAGAGTTGGCATACTCTATTGTTCTCAGATCAAGTTCCTCGTAAGCTCGTTTCTTGCCAGCACGCTGTATATATAGGGTGAACAAACAATCGGTAAAGCAACAACGCAACAACAATCCTATCGGTAACTGAAAAAATGAAATCTTTCCAGTTTTCAAGACCTACGCAGTTAACAGCAGTGATGAATACAGATTTGAGTAGATACGGTATAACAGGAGTAGCTTAACCTTCTCAACCCGTTCTTGTTTACCCTGTGGCTGTTCTTTCCCATACTTTTGAATCTTCTTCAACAAGGTTAACTCTTCAGCAAACAGTTGTTTTATCTCAGTCACCACCATTATATCTCGTGCAACTATTTAATACAAGAAGGTTATAACACCCCTCTTTTACTTGAATTTGCAATTCTTATTTAGTATCTTTATTATCTTTTTTCTTTTCCTTTTTTCAACACGTTCTCACTCATCATCTTCATCAGCTCATTTTTGTCCATTTCATTCATCTGATATTGATGGAAAATCTTTCTTCTCTAACTTCACACGTTCTCTTGACGGTGCTGGTGGTTCATTCCTCAATGGCTGTATCCTGTCTATTTCCTTACCCACCCTATAAGCAGCAGCTCCTGTTAGTCGTACTATTAACGCATGAGGATGATTACCATATTGCTTCTCTCCTACCAGACTCCAGAACAACACCAAACCTTTATCCTCCATATATTCATCCAGTTTGTTTCGTAATACCAACAACGCACGCAGAGGATCATCTGGTATATTGCGATTAATTGCTACAATTTTACCGTCTACATCGCGAATAATACCGCGTTCAGCTGTATGCCATCTGAGCACCTCCATCATTTCCTTGCATGGCATATAAGCAGTACTCATAAATTGACATTCATCATCAATACCCTTATAATCCTCTTGTAATTGAGCTTCGTAAGCCAATTTCATTTCCCCGCCACCTGCGTCAAAGATATCGTCGTCCTCGCCCCCTAATTGCAAATAACTATCTGCCCATGGATATTCATTCCATCTGTAATCAATGCTACCACTATGCTCTGGCATCCAACGTCCATAGAAATTCGTGTTCGAAGCCCAAGATCTCAGCTTCTCAAAATTATTTTTATTTGCAAACGCTCCATTGTATAACACAAATTGCTCACGTTTATCATCACCCTCCTCTTCCTTAATGGTACTATAGGCTTGTAAAACAATCCACTCTCTTCCATCGTGATCTTTCAAGCTGAAATACAATGGAGGCATTTGGCGCTCATCTTGCAACCATTCTTTGGCAATTTGCGTTATCGTCGGTGCTGGTCGTAACACATCAAACAGTTGGTATGACACCTTCAAAGTCAAATCCTTATCCGTGAGCGTAGGATCGTAGTAATCATGCTCTCTGGTATACCAAGGGTAGTTCTTTTCTGCAAATCGTTCTCGTGCAGACCAGGGGTTAATCTTTACCTGACAAGTATCGCACAGATAGGCATAGACCCTATACATACCTATCCACTGGTATTTCTTTCCTATACGCTCTACAGAGTTCTCTGCGCGAGTCTGATATGGCACATCTGAATCATATTTTCCCAACTCATCATTCCATCCAAACTTATGCTTTATCAAATAAGCTATTGCATACTCAATTTTCCTCAAGCTCACGCCTTTTCCGTCGCGGAAGAAGATCCTGGATACGTTGTTACTGTTAGTTCCGATAATGTAACGGCTGAAGTCCCAATGAAACAGCGAACAGGTAATCTGTTTTCCACCATATGTTTCACCAAAATATCCATCAGCCTCGTAGTCATCTTCGGGCATCTCTGCAAAAATATCTTCAGTTACATTATAAGGCGGTTGAGCTTTATTCCATGCATCTATTGTAGGGTCTTGATGATTAGCCAACTCTAGAATCTTAAGTGTCCAATGCCTAACCATCAAGTCTTGTGGCGCTTTTCCTGCTTCTCCGTAATGGTAAGATAAAATTTGTTCTGCAACACCTCTGCTGAAATCAGCTTTGTCAACGCTGACAATTACACCATAAACCGCGGTATATAGGCCTGATAGGATATACGGGTCATTCACAGCATGGAACTTGACTATCATTTCGTTTGTTTTGTCTGCATGCTCTGATAATAGTTCTTTCACTTTCCTCATCATATAAGCCCTTAAATAAGGGAAACTTGTGCTCAGCATCCATATTTCAACCGTCAGCAACGTTTCTATTTCGTGCTGCAAGGTAAGTTGTAGAGGTTCTAAAAGATCCTGATAATACGCTCCATCGAACAATCCGTTCACATTAGTTGTCCATGCCAAATCGCGCACAGACATAGTCATATCCATCAACTTAGCATGTACTTTATCCATCAGCCCCGTACTGTACAGTTCAATGTTCTGCAATATAAGTTCGGGTTGGATATAGTTAGGATTGTTTTGAAGGATACTCCCTATAATATCCGAAGTAAGTGTATTCTCTTCATCCCGCTGATTACGTAAAGGCATACTGCTTAACAATAGACTCGTCAGCTTTCCTTTCATGAACTCAGGTTTTTGCCATATAGCTGCAGGTGGGTTCCATACACTCAGAAAGGCTTTTACAAAATTAAGTTTCTTCTGCCAATTTTGATTCGAACTATAATCGGCATCCATTTTATCGTATATTCTAACGAGTGTCTTAAAATGGTCGCCGTCATCACAATTACGGCTCAGCAGACGCTCTGCTTTCAAGTAGTCACCCATCGAATCGAACTCAAACTCTACAAAGTCATCTTTTTCAGTAGTATATTCACGAAGCAGATTGGCTTCTAGACAGTTTCTCAATAGGCTATTTTTCCACGTCCTGAAAGGACAAAGTTTATAAGAACGCTTATAAGCCAATTGCCTTGGCAAGTCATCACATTGGAACTGTTCAAGTGAGCGCTGTGCAACCCACAATATATACTTGCTGGTTATATCCCGTTTTACATCTTCATCCACGCCGTCAGATATTTCATAGTTACGCTTTTCTAAATATCTGTTGTAGATGGGAAGCCTTAATACTTTCTCTCGTTCTTCTTTTGTTTGGCTATAGTAAGTTTCACAAAACATTCTCAGAAATAACGGATTGGTGAATTCCGCTATTATTGTATATGGTGTTTCGTTCGTCTTAATCTCGTATGCCTCGAAATAATCACCGATTGCCTTTTGGCGGTTCTTAAAACCTTCTACCCTCATAGGATGCCAATCGTCTCTCAGGATATCGTTGAGTTGGTCTTCTTTCGAAAGCGTCCTAAGCGATACTATCATCTTCAGATGACTGTAACGGGAAATCTTATTCTTTAGAATTGGTAATTGCTCCATCCAAAAGTGAGTACCCGCTCCTTCATTCAGAGCATCAATGATGATAGTTGCAGTTTTCCCTTCTTCATGTGCAAGTTCATCATTCAGTTCTTTGAGCGGGTCACTACTTTTCCACCCCATAACACGTGCTATAGTATTCTCTGAACCTTCCAAGGATGAGAATTCCGAACCTAATAACATATATATTTGTTGACAATTACTTATTTCAAGAGCTACTCTATAAAGTAAATGAGACTTTCCACACCCAGCAGTACCGCTAACGTGCATGAATTGTCTTTCTTCATATAACGTCTTATTATGAAGCCATGTATATATTTTGTTATAAATGGCTTGCAACTCCTTCCTGTGGTCAGCATGGAGTTTCCTTTCGCTATCCCTCAAATTAAATAGCTTCTCCATTTCGCCTTTGACCCCATCTGTGATAATTCCATCTTGTAAATAGTTTACAAGTTGAGTGATACTATCAATATATGATAGTCTGACACCAGCCATCTTATCATGCCAAGACTTATACTCATCATGTATGTCAAGCCGTTCCTCTTCAAAGCCATAGCCGCAAAATCGCTGTATTGTCTTTTCTACTTCCTCATTCTCAACATGAACCTTGTCATTATAACGTGTTTTGAGCATGTCGGCAGTGTGCTCTCATATGTGGTTATAACTCCTTCTCAGACCATACGGGGTGTTATCATATAAATCGTCATTCTCCTCAATTCTGATTTCTGTTTCCTTTTCAACCAGTTCTTTAATGGCTGCGATGGAAAGATAGCCTAACGAAGAGTAGAGTTGGTCTGTTTCTATACCTACAACCATTCCGAAATCATTAATCACTGGCGATCCTGAAAAACCTTCATAGCTATTGAAGCCAAAACTATCAGTTCTTACAACCATTCGGTCAAAGCCCCCTTTAAGGTCTGCTTTCTCCCGACTATTTTTCACAGTCACCCCGAAATAATCCACGCCGTTTCCCAGTTCTCTCAGATACCCGACTATCAACAAATCAATACTCTCTTTAAACTTACTGGCTAGTAATGGCAGTACATACTCATTAGGGCATATATAGTCAACACATTCCAAAATAGCGACATCAGGTTCGGATTGACGTACAAGTACGCGGCAAACCTTGTACTCCTCTTCCACAACCACTGCAACCATTGCCTCTTTGTCTAAAATATACTCAGCCATTACATGACCTGCTGTTAATAGGTGTGTTGGCGTTACAAAGAAAGCGGTGCCACTTACATAGCTCCCACAAAATACAGGGACTACACCCTTGTCTCCGTAATTGTCAATATTCAAATTCATATGTATTGTCTGTATTCAACTGTGTATGATGATTATTAAGCAATTGTATTGCCTTTTCTTTATTCAGTTCTTTCCAAAGGTTGATTCCTTTCTCATGGTTATAATGAATCACCCGTTGTTCTATTCCCTCTGCCAGCGGTTTCATAGCTATTTTTGCAACAGTTTCAATATCTGGCCCTTCATTATCTTTTCCGCCTGTAAAAAAGTAATGAGCTGAATCAACTTTAGCATTCAGTTCTATACTAGTATTATGCTTGCTCCCGTGGTGTGACACCTTCACAGCTTCAAACCATATTCCATCATCATCGATGTAATTTAATTCTTTCACGACTTGCGATGATACGGCATCTCCCATCAGAAGAATGCGTTTCTTCTCATCACCACCTTCCCAACAGAAAGCGAGTGATGCTTTATTAGAATTGGTAACACCATTTTCCTCTGCTTCTGTTTTTGCGCTCTTATTCAACGTTTCTTTAGTTATAGCCTCTGCACTGGTCTTTCTTGCCAAAGAGGGGCTTTTACGTAGTTCTGCTAATCGTAGCATCAATTCATAGTATTTATCTTGATCCTCAAATGCCTCGTTTGGAGGTGCAGAGCTTAATCTTTTGGCATATTCCAACTTCACATCGTGTAGCAAATCGTCCATCACGTCTTGTGTTGGAGACAGCACTCTCAGTCTTCCCCATTTTTCTTTATTACCAAGCGGTATCGTTTCCCCTGCCAATATCGGAGTTTGTCTCCATACGGCTTTCCATTGCGGATGCTTATTTAACTCTGTGATTAAACATGCCGCATCCATTCCATTCGTTTTTTGAAATGCTTCATCTACCGTCGGCGGCAACAATTCAGCCACTGCCTGCAGTTTTGCTACAGTTTGAGGGGACAAAGTCTGAGGTTGTTTCGTTTGAGGCTGGAAACCGTTGAATAGAATCATACCTATTTGCATATCTGCAAAATTAGGGTTACGCATTAGCTTGGTTATACCATTTGCATGGTCACTGTCAATATGAGTAACTATGAGTACATCTATATGTTTATAAAGTTCATCACGTATATAAGTTTTTATCTCATCTGTCAATACATTGCAGTCCATCATAATATGAAAACAGCAGCCATCCGTCTCATCTTTTATTACGAGAAAGATACAGTCACCAGCTCCAGATTCAAAGGTTTTTATTATTGCTTTCATCTCCTATTCGTATTGCTTTTTTACTCCTATACACATTTCACACATCTCCATTAGCTGCTTTAACCTCTCCAACCTCTCTATCTTTAGGTTCCCATTGTTATACAACTCCTCCTCAAGATAGTGTTTCGTTGTTTTCCTATCATCTCGTACCATGAAATCCATTAGCTCATTACATTTTATCAACTACAGATCATTCTAAATCATATTCCGAGCATCCTAACTACTGAGATTCCGCACCTTCTCCTAAGTTACCCTTCCATCAGCCACTTCCACACTGGCACCACAGATATTTCCTTTTCTGTGTCCTCCTCATCATACGTAATTAGCAGGCATTTCCAGTCTTCATGCGCCTTGGCATACTTCACCAATGGCGACACTTCCCTATTGTAAGTAGTCTCATCCTTGATGCTGTAAGACACTTGTATAGCCAACTTCTCGTCGGGTACAATGAAGTCTATCTCCTTCTCCGCATTCAGGTAAAACACATTCTTTTTGCCATACCGCCTACACAGTTCCACCGCCACCATATTCTCCAGTAGCGATGTCTCTGAATTCATCAGGAACAGGTTCAGTAAACCGTTATCAACAAAGTAGTACTTCTTCTGCGTCTCCTTCTCCGTCAGTTTCCCTATCTCATTCTCCATGGGCAATATCAGCCAACTGTCAGCGGCATAATCCGCATAGTCTATCGTAGTGGGCACACTGATGGGCGATCCCGTTGCCACTATCACATTCTTCAGCCTGTTATACGATAGCGGTTGCTTTACGCTTTCTGCCATCTTCTTAATCAGAATATTCAACACCCTATCATTCTTAATATTATTTCGGGCACAGATGTCACCCAAGTAGATCTTCTGGTACAAACTCGAAAGCATAGCCCGCTTGTTCTTAAACGCCAGGATCTCTGGCAGACCACCGTAATAGAAGTACTCATTCAGATGTCGCTTCACTTCGCTTCGCTGAATCGTGTCATACTCCCAATGCTCCCTCAGTTCCACCTGCTTCGCTGCCAGATACTCTTTGAAAGAATATGGGTATGCATCGTAGATAAAGAACCGTCCACCCAACGTAGTTGCCACCTCCTTACTCAGCATCTTCGCATTACTGCCCGTCACGTACACCCTGTATTTCGCATCAGCCAACCTGCGCACGAACTTATCCCAATACGGAATGTTCTGCACCTCGTCCAAAAATACCACCGGCTTTTTACCATACAGTTCTAGATGGGCTTCCAACAAACTGTTAAAGTCTTCCGGTTGGAATTCCGCCAGACGCTCATCTTCAAAGTCCACAAACAGAATCTCGTCCCATCCCTTTCCTTCCTCCTGCAGCTGACGCATGCGCTGATACAGCAGATACGACTTACCCGCATGCCTCACGCCAACTATCACATAATTGCCATTCTCTTCAAAGTCTATGGGACGGTTCATAATCACCGCCTCATCCACTTCGCGCTGCTTACTAATTAGGCACTGTTTGATGACATCTTTACTAATACTCATGTAAATTATATTTAATAAGAATAATGCAATCTTATAAAGATTGATTTACAAAGTTGGGCATTTTCTATAAAACAAAATTAATAGCCTCCGATTTTTATAATATTTTTGCACTTTTTTATCGTGAATCATTATTTTCCATAACCTATACTTGTGCTAGGGTTTGTCTATTGTATTTGGCATTGCCCTAAACACTTCTGTCAAATACGATACAATCCTTCTTCCACGTTGCCACTTTGAACTCTTGGAAGCCTCAAAATTCTTCTTCTCATACAAAATGAAAGAGTCAACCCTTTGGGCTGAATCGTACTTGTATTCCTTGTCAGCGAAAGAACAAATGGCACGTAGGAATACCGCAAAGGATATGTCAGAACTAAGATGATTGGAGCGGATGAGTGCCGCCTTGATGTAGGCAGTTTCATATTCGTGTTCCATATCATTTAGTGCAGCCATTATAGCCTCCTTCAAAGCTTGCTTATCATCGGCAATGAGAATGTCATCAAGGCTCCGTTCTTCTTGCAGGATGGTTCTGCGGCCATGCTTGCCTTGCGTATTGGCAAGGGTGGTCTTTATCGCTTGGTGCAACTCTGAATCTTCAACACCCTTGGACTGCTTGGTCCATTCTGTTTTCTTGTCGAGTCCCTTCGTGATACTGGTCTCAACAAGTCTTTCAACGATGGCTTTGACGCTTTCACGAATATACGAAGTCTGTTTGGTGCCAAGGCTAACCTTGCTAAGTGCCATCGCACTTTTGGGCAGTCCGTGGTCATAGCAGACATAGTACAACGTACACATCAATAAGGAATTGCTACCTGCCATTATCTGATTGCGAACTTTGATGAACATCTCTGGCAACGCTTGGATGGCAGAGAGCATGATTCTCTTTGATAGAGTAGCCATTTCATCGGCAGAATGTCCTTTGCCTAGAGTGAATACCGCCATCTGAATAAAGGAAGGCAATGAATCCCAAAACTCCTGAGCGGTCACGAAGGGGATGTAAATATGCTCGTCGTCTTTCTCGCTCTGGTCTTCGTCTGCTAGACTGAATTCCCTAATCAAGAACTGCTCTCCTCGCTCTGTAGTTTGCGCATGGTTGGTATCACCCTTTTTACCTATAGTTTCCGTATATACACCGAAGCGCAAATAGCCTTTCAGCTCCATCAGTTCATCGACAACACGAGTGGCGGCAGCTGCTTTTTCGTCGACAGACAAGACAACTTCCGAATTGGAAGCGAACAACTTTTGGCATTCGATAAGCACGGAGGCTGGCACAAAGCCAACAGCCATCTTGAAAATACGTTCAAGACAACTGAAGTCGTTGCGCTCCACCTTCATCATATCCAGGGAGAAGCGCGAGTATTCTTCTGTATGCTCCTGCTTCCACGAATACACACGTTCCATGGCTTCTCTCATGGCATTCTTCTGGGAATTCTCAAAAGGTCTCATATCCGTTCTCCTTTGCTATGTTCTACTTCTTTTCCAAGAGTTTAAGAAGAATCTCTGTTTTCTGCTCCTCCGTCATGTTCTTGATGTCCTCCACTGTTACTTTTGGCTCCAAATCCAACAATTTGCTATTAAACTCGAACATTGTTTCCAACGGATATTGAGCAATGTATCTTTCTGTAATGGTCTTATCTGTCGAATGTCCCATACTCTGTGAGATATACCTGTCCTCTACTTGGGCATGGGTTAGATTTGTTCTGTAAGAATGCCTGCACCATGTTCCCGATGGGCGAACCTCCCAATTTAATACATCCTGAGAGATTTTGATGACGCGGTCTTGCACATTTGAGTTCTCCTGAGAGATTCGCTTGCGCTTGATAGCCTTATGCGTAGCACCCTGAAGAATGTCTGGGAATACGAAGCCATTTAGAACTGGTTCTGCTGCAATCCCATCAAGAATTTTCTGTAGTGGCTCTATGATGGGGATTATTATTTCACCGCCCCCTTCTGTGCGATTTCTGGTCTTCACCCGTTTGAACTTGAATGCTTTCCTGCCCGAGTCGAAATAGAATTGCGTATATTTAAGCTCGGCAGCATCGGCCATATTAAAACCGTTGCATAGGTATTGGGCAAGGAACAATCCCAATGAATAATGGGCATTCTCAGCATAGCCTTTCTTCCACAATTTGGGATAGCGTTTTTCAACAAATACTCGATACAGCTCTGTCATATGCTCGGTGTTGAGATAGCGATCCTTTCTTGTGTCGCCAACTGGTATTGCTACAAGCTTCTTTTTCTTGACATTCGAGAACGGATATTCCTGATTAGTGAGGTAGCCAAGTGAAACGCACTCGTTCCAGACCGCACGGCAGTTACGGAGATAAAGACCGCGTGTTGCCTCACTCAACTGACCTATCAGCTCTCCATTCTCATCTGGCACACCATTCTGCATTCCGTTGCTCCAGTATTCAATATCCTCCTTCCCTACCTTAAAGCCTGTAATTGGTCTGTCCCAGAGAATCTTTTGAAATGACTTCATGGCACACTCGTATGACTCAGCAGTGGTGTATTGCTCCCCATTGTTATTGGTTCTAAAGAAATTAATCCTATCCTGCCATACTCCAAAGAAGGAAGCCTCCTTGGATGTATCTATACCTGTTATGGTGGTCTTAATTCTATCGAGCGTCAGACTATTTCCCAGACGCTCAATCAGCTCTACTTGCCTCTCAAAAATGGCATCAAATTCCACCTTCTTATCATAGAGTTCTGAACGAACCGCCTTGGCACTGAGCGTACATATCTTTGAAAAATCCTCTTTCGTAAACTCGCTAGCCACAAAGTTGTACCATGACTTTCTGTCTATGGTGTAGCGCATTGCGACAGGAAACGTGTTTCTGTCTTTCTTCGGATGACGCTTGTCAAGGATGAGCGCATAGGTGCAAATTCCGAATCTTGCGCTCTTGTAAGTTGTTTCTAATTTCTTTACCATTTCTGCCAATAGTCTGGAGGTTTCAACTTCACATTTTTCTCTATTTTGGGAAAACAATGGAAAACAAATTCCCTCATTTTCTTCTAAAATCCCATATTTTCAGATGATTATCGGGAAAACAATGGGAAAACAGAGACGTTTTGATACGGGGTTTTACAGAGTATCATAAACTGACACAAATATAGTAACTATTTGCTAATCAGAAATAAAGTATATATTAAAAAATCATAAAACATTATTCTGTCTTACTCATAATCTGGAGGTCCCTGGCTCAAGCCCAGGCTGGTCCACAAATAGGTTTCAAAAGGACGTCAAACAACACGTCATTTTAGCCGTCAAAACAAGGGTAATCGCTGTAAAATCAAGGTTTTACAGCGATTTTTTGTTTTTTATCCATATCCGTTTGACTGCCAAACTATACCTTTTGATAGTCATCATTCGGTCATTTTCTGCTACAGAAATTACTACACAAAAGCAGGCTCTCAAAAAAATGTAGCACTTTATATTTGTTAGTCAGAGATAGTACACGGATTATTTGTAATCGAAGAGATAGGTGTTTGCATCGCGATTTATCTTCTCAATTACATTAAAAGCATCGCTTATACAATAGCTATACTCATAGACTAACAAAGTAAATACGTGACAATACTCATTATAGATGTTTGTTGCAAATATTCCAGCATCGTCAGTGCCTAAGACTATTGGTGGAATTGGCTTGCCTTCCTTCTGCCATCTAATCCAGTTTAAAAGATGATAAGTGTCAAAATTATGGTGATAACCTATGAAGATATTACTCGTAGGGAGGGATTCAATGACTATTTCTTTTTCATGCATTAGTTTTAATATCGCTAATTGAACTTCTCTTAAGGCATCTTCATCAAGTATTTCAGAGACACCTACCTCTATCTTCTTTTTATAATTCTCGGCATATTTTCTCTGATGATACCTCATCAAAGGCTGAATCTTAGTTTCCCACTCTTCTCCAATTCTAATATATCCTCCTGTCTTCTTTTCCATGCATCAATCAAGTCATAAACCTGGAAATTATCATTAGGATAAACTTCTCTTGAAAGTTCTGCTATGCGCATATACAATCGTGACATTAATGGTTCTAATGTCTTACATTCGTTATTGCTTATGAGGTTATACACGAAAAGAAGATCGTCCATATACGCACCAGTGGGGACAACAACCTTAGGACCCACATTGTTTACCCACACATTTGGAGAGACACCAGCAGCTGTTGCATGCCCAATTCTATCGCCCCGTTGTAAATCTAAGAAAGTAATAGCCTCATATATAGCGCGTAATCCACCAAGCAAATGATAGAAATCTTCACCAGCATGATATGTAAAATGTTGGTACCCGTGTTTACGTAATCTTTTGAATACAGGGGCAAACACTTCTGGTGGGGTATCGAATTCGCTTGCAGCAGCATCTATTCCAACTATAAGTTTGCTATTTTTACAGCCGCTATTACGCAAAGAAATCAGTGCTTCACACTTCTTTCTATTCTCAAGTCTTAAGTTTTTAAATCGAATATCTGCGTTTGCTTTGTCAGCTTTCTTTATAAAATGTGCAATAAGTCTTATGTCGGATTTACAGTTATGTTGTTTGTTAGTGAGAGATAACCATCCTCTGCGAATCTTATCAATTAGTATATTATTCTTCTCTGGTGTTGGTTTAGGTGAGAATCTTCCTTCAATAGTCTTAATATAATCGAGCTGATTCCCTGCCAATTGAAGGAATCTCTCTCCGTATTGGCTCTCGCTATATTCTCTCAATCCATTTGAGGTGTATTGCTGGAACTGGTCGAAACCATAGCATTGAGGCTGTTGCACCAACATCTGATTGATAAGTCCAAGAATAAGTAAGTAATGATGGAACCATGCTGTAACCTCCTCGTTCCCGGGATACAAGCATAAATATTGCAGCACAGAAATATAAAGACAGCTCTCTGCTTGTCGGGTGAAGCTATCATTGATTGGCTTAATAGTGCAAATTTTTTCAAAGAGTTTTTCTCTAAGAAGGATAGCTCTCTTTATTAAAGTCTCCAGTTTGTCGGGTCTTGTCCAGTTATCAAACTGCTCATACTGTTCTTTTGCAAGTTCATTATTATTTGCGCTGTCCCTCATCTCATGAATCACTCTTTCTGGATAGTGCAATATGTCGAGCCAAACAGAATCTGTTTCCATTGTTCCGTTTAGGTGAATATGCAGGTCATTCAGTCCTGCATTTTTCCTTTTCAACTCTTCTAACTGAGCTATATATGGAGGAATAAGACTCGTGTATCCCAAGTTTGGCGCAATATATTGATTATAGAAAGAGACCGAAACGATGTCGTCAAAAGAAGAGACAATATTCTTAAAGATGAAAGCACATATCAATAGCATGGGCGGCATGTATGCTATTTGTTCCTGCCAGACATTGAAATTCTCTATTTTAACATATATTCGATTGTTTCTTTTCTCTAAGAAGTAGTCAGCAAGTTGGATCAATCCTCGTGTAAATATCTGGCTCTTTGTCTTTATCTCTGCAAATGAGCTGTCAGATACAAGTCTAAGATAATGGTGAGGGATTACATGATTATGTTCCCGAGCGATTATCATTAGTCTTCGCTTTACCTCGTTTAATGTCACATCTTTCCCTTCTTGATAAGAAGAAAGGGAAAGATGGTCGGTTAATAAGTATGATATGTGTGAGTTACTTTTCATGTTTCAGATAAATATAATCACCTTTATTATTTGTTTATATATTCCTTTTCAAATAATTTATTTAATTCCTTTGCACAGCCCTGACCAATAGTATTTATAAATTCTAGTTCCAATATTTTTTTTCTAGTTTTTCTGCTGTCTTCTTTATTATAGATATCTTCCTTGAATTTGTCTTTTCCGATTGTATCTATAATACGTTTTAATGACTCTGGTATGTTATCTTTGGTGATATTAATCCCATCTTCTTTTTTCGTTTTAACCTTGACATCTTTAAGAATCTCATAGAGAGACTTATCACCAAAATGATAGCCATCATCGATATAGTCCTTGATTTTATCAAAAACATCATCTTTAATAAATACCCGAATCAGAGGACAATACAACAAGAAACGTGTTAAGTTTAGCTGTCCCAAAATCAGTTTATTATCTTCTTTTTGATTCTCAACTTTGATTTCTTTTGTAACTTTACTTAAGTTGTTAATAAATAAATCGTTGAAACCTGTTGGATTATTATTATTGATATCTACCTTGTCCCCGAATTTTTCTTTTGTCTCTTCCACTAAGACAGCATTCAAGAAAACAATCAAATGTCGTTGCAGCAGATCTGCTAGATTATCTTGCTTAGAGACATTTATCAGAGCTGAGGTAAAACGAGTCATGATGCGACCTAATAAATAAGGAGGCACGATGAATGCTAAGCTATAAGTTTCCTTGCTCACAAAAGAGTCTCTCCAGTCCAATATTTTATCAACCAAATTCTGTACAGACTGATCTTCCATGCTTATTTTGAGCTTTTCAGATAACTCTTCGTTTGATGAAAGTTCGCTTTCGGCTTCAGTAGAAACGTTTTGTTGATTGGCTGGTATCGGATAAGTACGATGTAAACTTAAGTCGCTAAGAAGTCCCTTGATAGCTTCTTCATCTTCCCCTGAGCGGATAATCATGCTTATTGCTGACAGCAATGGTAGTATCGAATAATATAATTCAGTACTATCTTTCCGACCATTATTCAAAGAGAACAATGGTAATAAAGCCAATATTTTTTGTGCTGTACTTACGTCGACTCTTCCAAGAACATTGTCAATAGCATTCGCTTTCTTCTCTTTACGTTGCTTTGCAGTAATAGCCAGCCCTTCTAATTGTATCAACTCTGGCATGTTCAGGTTATTTGCTCTCCCACATGCAGTCATTAAAAGCACAATATTCTTTATTCGCATGTCTTGAGTGATACCCGTATAATTCTGCATCTGTACAAAAGCTTCTTCACTCAATTGCATCTTAAGATACCTGGCATAGCCCACCCTAAGCATATAATCGAATATAATCCATGGATTCTGTTTTATCTGGTTAGCGAAGATAGTAGTCAACCCCATCAACACTCCATTTATATCGTGGTCAATAGTGTTAGGAATGAGTAAATAGGAATGAGGGAAGCTGTTCGTTTTTGTTAGATATTCAAAAATAGAAATAACGGTAAACACTGGACTCTGTACCGAAAGGTCAACATCAATGCCATCAGCCATCATGCGCGAAACATACACATTGATTTGACTCATTATGTCAGACTTCTTATAATCTGAAAGTATGCTTATTTGGCTACGGATAGATAAGCCCAAGAGATAGTTGATAAACGACTGCTGAGTAGAATTATTATGAATACCAAGATTCTCCAAGAGGTCAGAATATACTTCTTTAATCTCTTTACCTTCCTCCTTTATTTCATACTTTGTTTTGAATATTTGCTTGTAATCAAGCAATGTCCTTAGCTGAATCCGATTCTCTGGCTTAAGCACCTTTAAGAGATATTGCCCCTCTAACTGGTTTACTTGATCTTTGTAATCACGTTCTTCAAAGCCCTTTAGCTCCTTAAATTGCTTCCATTGATGCAAACGAACATTATAGGAATAAAGCGTAAGATTACCACTAAGGAAGACAACTAACTTCGGTGTCGTTAGGTATTTACGTAAGGTTTCCAGGACTCTCCAACCTTTCGACATATCAACATCAATATCATCAAAGGCTAAAACAAAGAACTTTTTCCCAAGTATTTCTAAAGCAGAGTCAACCAGTTCATGGAAATTCTTTTCCAAGTCGTATGCAGACTTCACATTATTTAATCCTTTCTCAATAATGTATAAGTCGTCGTCCCAATTCTCGTATTGCTTATTATTTAGTCCTTCCAGTGTGGGAAGACCTTTTGCTAAAGAACTTAGTTTGTCTTTCCAACCCTTTTCTCTGCAGCAAACATCACTACACTCTCCTTTTTTAAATTCTTCTATTTTTTCTCGTACAGCTTCATCTATTAATGATAGGACAACCAGAAACACATGTTCTTTCTCCTCCATTTGCGTAGGATCAATAATCTTTAGTATTTGTGCATCTTTCTTGTTATCATCTTTTATGCTTTGCAACATACTTAGAATAAAAGTAGTTTTGCCTGTACCTCTGCCGCCAAAAACAGATATAGTGTTATATTGATGCTCTATACTAGATTGAGATTTCTCCTTTTTAAGTTGCTCAATCTGCTTTTTGATGATTTCCTTGACACGGTCAAAACTCTGCAAATGGATATTGTCATTTTGGTTAAAACCATGAGCGTATTTGCTCTCTTCAAGACAAATAGTTATTTCTTTAGATTCTTGATTATTTGACATGATTTATCTAGATTTTTATTTTATATTTAGAACTAGATACAACACTGATGTTTTAGGTACGTATATAAACTTTGAGACAATCAAATATCCTTGAAACATACCTATACTAAGAGTTTTTAGCATTCTTATAAGTAAGTATGATTAAGAATTTTCTTTGTCAATGTTTAAAACCCCACAAATATATAAAATTATTTTGTAATATTACAATTTTATACTAAATTTCTATTAAAATCTTTGTATATCCATTCAATAGTTAATAGTAAGGTTTACGGTTGCAAAAATAATTAAAAAGATGAAATAAACCAAATTTTAAACAAAAAAGAGATAGATAACTCTATCTCTCTAAGCGTTGGGATACCCGGATTCGAACCAGGAATGACAGGACCAGAATCTGTAGTGTTACCATTACACCATATCCCATTAAGAGCTAACTCATTACTGAATTGCGAGTGCAAAGGTAGCGTTTTTTATTTAAACAACAAAACTTCTCCAAACTTTTTTATCGAAAAGGTGCAATTTAAAATGCTCTTTGCTCGAATCCACAAGATTGTTTACTTAGTATATCCACTTATATTTTCGTTGGATGATGGGGTATCAACGAGAGTGGAAAACGAACCTTTTTAATACTCTTAAAACCTTATTTTATTTTTAATTAAAGTTGCTGTCACTTTTAACATTTCAATCAACTTACTAACAAACAGGTAGTTACATGCTACAAAAGAGTGACAGGAATGACGGCAAAATTAACTTTGCACTTTATCACATTATCCTTTTCTCTTCATACTATCCTACTTCCGCCTGTCACATCCTACCTTGGGGAATTTAACACGAATACTATTTCATGTAATGAGGGGAGTACCCGCACCTATGAAGATGAGGCTTCGCACAATATGAAGGGACGCCCTTCTACATCCTTGAAGAGTGCCCCGTTCTTATTTGTTATCCCTCACGGGCGCACGATCCTATCGTAATTATACTTATCATCAACGATGCGCTTCCCACAAACATAGTCCTTGCTCAACACATTATGCTTAGCTGAGTAATAGGGAGAAGAAGTCAAACCACCAAGATAGAACAGTATTTGACAAATATTATCTGTCATCAAAGGCTTTGCTGCCGATGCCTCTATCTGCCGAACCTTAGTAGGATATTTCTCTTTAAAGGCATCAGAGAACCACACCATCATAGGTACACTGTATTGATAATAAAGCATATTTTTCAAATCATCACTGCCCTTTCTACCCGCACTTGGACGATAGTCATACTCCTCTTCACCATGGTCAGAAACATAGATAACCACTGCATTCCGATGAGTATATCGACTGATTATCTGCTTCATCACATAGTCGTTATACAACGTGGCATTATCATATTCAGCAATACCCCTCCTCATCTCCTCTGTTATCCATGGTTCCTTCCGCCTAATACTATCAGCAGAGAAATGGTTAAACTGCCTATCAGCAGGATAACGCTTAACAGCTTCTATATGCTGTCCCATGAGATGGAAGATAGTCAGAGCATGGCTATGTTGCTCCTGAAAATCACGTTTATATCTATCAACTAATTGTCCATCATACTCAAAAGAATTATTGTTTGTCCTATCATAGCATACTTTCAAGACACGTGGTGCATAAAGATAACTGTTCAAAGCAAAGGTGAATGTTGCTCCAAAAGCAAAGGTTCTTTGATTATCATACATACTGACAAAATAGCCGGCTCGCTTGAATACGGCTGTTAATGGTGGACGTTCGCTCCATCGAACACCATCTTCAAGACTATTCGTACTTATCAGATTGCGCATTACCTTGGTTGTAAAATTATATGGAGAGACGGCATTTGTGAATGCAACTAACCGTCCCGCTTTCTTCTCATGTAATAAGAAAGGAGTAGTATTAAGTCCATATCCATACACAGAAGCATGATCTCTTATATACGATTCACCGATCACAAAGACGATATTCAACGAATCCTTTGCTTCAACATCACTCTTTGTTGATTTCACATTTTCCGCTAATAGTGCTGTTCCTTCCATTTCTTTCTTAGCCAGATGTGAATCATAAAGAGCCACAACCACCCTTGTCAGCGCATCGCTGGGGTAACTCATGTGTAGATTCCAAACAGAGACGTCATCTGGATTCTTGCACTGGAAGAGACCTATATAACAATAGGAACCAATCACACCAACAGTGAGCATTATCCCAGAAAAGACTGACAATATACGGAAAGGACGTTTTCTTTCTAAATATAATGTACCTTTCGACCTCTTCTTCTCAGCTATTACAACAAGTACAACAAAGACCACTGTCAATGCTGGAATAACCCATGCAGTACTCGTGTGCAGCAATGAATGTAAGAACTCCGAGCTCTCTTCTGCATTCGTCTCAGCTAGTAGCATCAATACGCTGGGGGATATTTCTAAGTCATAGTTAACCTTCAATGAGGCATTAATAAAGAATAAGATGAAGGCTACGATATAGATCAGCACTTTCACCCACGAGCGTTTACTCCATGTGACGATAGCGGTTGCGATATAAGCATGCAAGTAGATTACGAAAGCACGCGCATAGATATTCTGAGTTATAGAACTCCATCCTATCAATACGATATAACTGATAAATAAAGGCCATTGAGTAGTGATTGGCACTACCCAACGGCATGAAGAGATGTAATTTCTAATCTTTCGTATGAGATTCATAACATGATTCTGTATTGCTATTAACGCTTTGCCATATCGTGATACAGGGTCTGCAAAATGGCTTTACCGATGTTTATGCGTCGCTTGTCATTCCCATAAATAGCTCGTTTACTTACGTTGTCATAGACAGTACAGCCTGTTGAATCACAGAAATTGAAGCCATTATTAAAGGTATTGAAGCCAAACGGATAACGATAAGTATTACCCATTACATCACGACTAAAGGTGAAGTCTTCATGAGGAATACCCATTTGACCTAAGACAGTAGCAGGAAGGTCGGTCTGACTTATCAGTTTATGGATACGCTGAGGATGCTTAATAGCACCGCCCATCATCAAGAATGGAATGTAAGGGAACTTCGGTGAAGCAATCTCACGCCAGTTAAATCCATGATCAGCAACCACTACGATGAGTAGATTCTTCCATGCTGGAGTCTTCTTCAACTTATCTATGAATGTTCCGAAGCACTGATCCGTATATGCGAAAGCATTGTATTTCTTATCCTTCAAACGGTGATAAGGCACATCAAACGGGTTGTGAGAACTGATGGTTAAGAAGGTAGTGTACCATGGACCAGACTTCTCCTTATCACGACGAACAATGTCATTATACAACCAGTTAAAGGTTACATGGTCTGGTACTCCCCACTTAGTTGTTCTGTCAGAAGCGGGGAAGTCATCCTCTGTCACTAGCTTGTCATGCCCCGAATCAAGGAAGTATTCAGACATATTAAAGAATGACACGTCGCCTCCATAGAGTGCTTGTGTCTGATAGCCATACTTCTTCAGGGTCTTTGGTAAGCCCGGCAAATGCTTGATCTTATGTGTAAAACGCATGATACTTGTCGTTGGTTGCCCCAGATAACCACTCACTGCACACACAATACCACGGTCTGTTCGGAAGCTACCACAATAACAACTATCGAAGACAACACTCTCTGGTAAGAGGCGATTGATGTTTACTCCAACATCTTTCATACCTCCTAAGCCTTCAATGAAACATGAGCCAAAGCCCTCAAGAACCACTACTAACACATTAGGACGTGATGTTTTTATGAGCTTCTCCGTACTATCGGCCTTTGTTGGAAATAGACCCTCATATAGCTTAGCTCGCGTTTTCTCATCGAAAGCATCAAATTCCTTGTAGTCGTCCTCCTCCTTCTGAAGACTGTACATAAGGTTGAAGATTGGATTCAAAGCTGCATGATTATAGAATGTGACATTGCTATAAAACGCACGACCTGGCGTATTTGGCCATATTCTTAAACCACGAATCATAGCAAACAAGGCTCCCCCTATCACAACAAAGAGGACACCACGCAACCATGGATTTGTCTTTATCTTTCCTAATTGTACTTTCCATAAAGGCCATGCAAGTAGGGCGTATGAGATAGCAGATAGTACGATCCAACCGAGTAGACGCACAAGCAGATAACCTACTGACACACTTGCAAAGGCATCCTTTGGGTCATTAAGATAAAAGAACGCCATCCGATCAAGCTTAAACTCCCAAAACTCATACAACGATGCATCGGCTAACGCGCCCAATGTCAGTAATATGGAGATAATGACGAGATAGATGTTTAAACTCTTCTTAATAGGGAACTTCGCCCATGCCCATTTGATACCAAAGAGCAAAAGAGGTATTGCCATCATATAACCCACCGTTGCCATATCAATGGCAAAACCATGTACATAAATCTCCAAGATGTCATGGAACGATGGAGATAACTTTCCGAAGCCATGGTTATAAATGAGGAATAACGGCTTCTGAATACCTAAGAAAAACAAAGTAAAGGCTATAAACAGCCACAATAATATTGAAAGATCTTTCTTCATAATCAATTTTTTCAGTCTATCTAATAGATGTTCTTATCTTTATCTATACGTTATATCACTTCTTATCGTTCGTCTTTATCACATTCATCAACTTATCTACAACTTGCGATGGGGTTAATGTCGTCATGCAATGGTAATCACCTTTTGCACACTCATCTGCCCCTGCTATCGTACAAGGTTGGCAATCACAATGTGTCAACAAAGCGTCACCTTCTTGCTGCTGCCAGCCTAAGAAGCCACAAGCAGGAGCTGTTCCGCCCCATATACTCACGACACGCACGCCTGCAAGAGAGGCTAAGTGCATATTGGCAGAGTCCATGGACACCATCACATCAAGCCATGCCATCAGTGCCAATTCCTCGTGTAATTGCAATGAACCAGCGATACATCTGACGTTAGCCAACTCTTTTGTCCATGATTCTAAAGTTGCTTTTTCTTCTCCTCTACCGCCGAATAAGAACACTCTCACGTTCTCCGTCTGATTCAACAAGGCAATAACTTCTTGCATCTGACTGGCTGGATAGGTCTTATTCTTATATCTTGCAAAGGGTGCAATACCAACCCAATGTTCGTTCTCCGGCTTTGTTAATTGTAGAGGTAAGATTGGTTTCTTATCGAACAAGCCATCAAACTGAGGTTCACAAGGTAGCCCTAATCGTCTAAAAACATCGAAGTATCGTGCTGTAAACTTACTCTCCGTGTACTTATGTTGATGTGTTATCGCATGTCGTTCACTACGTTTCTTGTCAAGTATTGTCACTCGCACGCCTCGCAAAAGATAGCGTAAATCAATCTTCCAAGAGCGCATCACGTTGTGTAAATCGGCTACAGCGTCAAACTTCAAGTCCTTAATTGACTCTAAGACAGCCTTTCTGTCCTTCACAGGACACAGTGTTATATTCTCTGGAACATGGATGAAGAGCTTGGTACAAAAAGCCATCGTCAACACATAGAAACGGTGTTGTGGATAGGTTCTAGCCACACTATAGATAGCAGGGATAGTCATTGCAACATCCCCCAATGCTGATAGTCTTATGACAAGGATACGCTTGTTTTCTTTATTTGCCATACCTATTATATATGTCAATCACCTGTTGGGCAACCTTCTTACCATCGAACTTCTTGACGTATTCCAAGCCTTCACAGATAGCCTGCTCACGCCGGTTACCACCCGGCAACATGCGCTTTATAGCCTCAGCAAACGTCTTCGGATCATCTGGACTCACGTATAGACTACCCTTACCACCAGCTTCTTCCAAACAACTTCCCGTCGCTGCGACAACAGGGAGACCAGCTTCCATTGCCTCAATGATGGGTATTCCGAACCCTTCATAACGGCTCGGATAACCAAAGACAGCTGCCGAATGGTATAAAGCATGCAATGTTTCATCATCAATACCAGATAGGAGATGAACCCTACCAGTGACTCCAAGTTCCCTAGCTTTCGCCTCTATTCGATCGGCATAAGGGGTTCTTCTACCCACAATAACCGCATCAATACCTTCCAAATAAGGTAAGGCTTCCACTATCTCAAGGGCATTTTTGCGCTCTTCTATCGTACCAACAAAGAGGATGAAGTCGTTTGTAAGATGATACTTCTCCCTTACCTTATGCTTTAAAGACACATCTACAGGAGCTGCAAAACGTGTACTACAACTCTGATAGATTACCGATATTTTCTCTTCGGGCACCTTCCCATACTCTATAATATCTCGTTTTGTACATTCAGAGATGGCTATGATGTGCGTTGCCTCATTGATGGCGTTATAGAAACGACGAGTGTAAAGCCATCTATCAATAGGTTTGTACCATTCGGGATGGCGCAGAAAGATAAGGTCATGAACTGTAAGAATAGCAGGAACAACCTTACTAATACCCTTTGGTAACTCTGCATTGAGTCCATGAAAGACATTCACTTCATGCTTACGGAGGTCTTTTACCATTCCTTTCAACTGCCACCACCTTTTATATAAAGGGATGGATGAATTTGTAGGAACCACCAACTCACCTTTTTGAGGTATAGAGATAGCTTTCAAAGCAGGCTTCCCTTCATCTGGAGAAAACAGCAAGAGACGATCGTTGTCAGCTATCAACTCTGACATATTACACGCCAATGTCCGACCGTAATTGCCTAATCCCGTAGTATTACGTAATATCTTCCTTGCATCAACCCCTATCTTCATTTAGTATCCTCCTAACCATTTGGAGCCATGCAGCCCCTGTATTATCAATACTGTATGTCTTTGCTTTCTCTATCACACGTAATTGCATTTTCTTCCTGCGTTCATCGTCTTTAGCAAGTGCAACTAACGCTTTGGCGTATGCTTCTTCATCGAATGGCTCTATCAGGACACCTTCCTCTTTACTTGAGACAACAGCTGTAACTGCTGTGAAACTATTATACAGAATAGGGACAACGCCATTAGCTTGTGCTTCAGCTAAGACCAATGGCCAACCTTCATAAGACGATGTCATACACAAGATGGAAGCCTTGTCATAATACTTCTTTGCCTGATTGGTCGGTCCTTCAAAAGCTATATTCTTCAGTTCAAGCGTTGTTGCCATTGCCCTTAGTGATGCGTCTTCTACACCTCCGCCAACAATCTCCAACTTCCAATCAGGTAGTTGCGGCTGTACGATCTTCCATATTCGTAACAAGCGATCAACACGCTTTTGTATATGAGCAAAGCGTCCCAAATAAAGAATGATCTTCTCTTTATCCAAGTTCACATCAGTTGGTAAGGGCACAGAATTGGGTAAGACACATACCTTATTATCAGCTGGTAGATTCAAATTCTTCGTCAATTGATCTTTAAAAGACTGACAAAGAACACCATAAGCATCCGCCCAGTGATATACTTTCTGGTACTTTCTGTAATAATCCATATCCATTACCTTCTTCCATACCTGTAACAGACTCCTTTTAAAAGGATGTGCTTCACCAATAGCTACGGTAAGCCCCAACAGTTCATGGAACGGTGGATTGTGGAGGACAAAGACCATCTTTACACCTGTCTTTGCCTTCAACCAAGCAGCATAGCGTTGCTTCTGATAAGTCACAAGAATATCCACCTTCTCCCTTAATATGGCATCACGAATAGCCTTGGCAACACGTGGTGACCATAGGATATTACCCTTAGGAAGAGGTTTCACATCGAACAATCGCTGGAAACCCTTCGGATAATTCTCTTGCAAATGGTTCATAACAAAGACCGTAACAGCGAATCCGTGGGAACATAACCAGTTACCCACATCACACGTTACACGCTCTGCTCCACCACAAGGGAAATCTTTTGAAAGGAATGCAATATGCACTTTCCGTCCATGCCGCTGGTTATCGTTAGTCATCATAGGTCTGTTAAGTCAAAGTACTTTTGTGCTACTGCAAGCTGCGTAGCCAATTCTATTCTTGGATTTTGGAACTGCTTCACCCATTCATGGGCATGTTCTATGATGGTTTCAGCCTCTGATGGATGTGCAATATAGTACTCTATTTTCTCTATCAAGTCCGAGTAGTCAGGTTTTACCTCTATATAATGATAATCTGGAATAAGCCTTCCTTCCATATACCAAGTCTCATAAATCATAGGTGCGGAGACGGCTACTGAATTAGAGGACATCACCCACTTGAGGTTCGTTGCAACGTCCATTCCTTCAATGCAAGCGACAAACTTATAATCTAACTGCTCCTCTATGCTTAGGAATCCCTTGATACTTTCAGGGAAATCTTCGTTTGGCTCGGCTTGAGACTTACCTATATTGCACATGGGATGATCCCAAAACATCTCGCAAAACCTGCGTCTGTGAGGACGAGCATTACACCATGTTGTCCTTGAGACAAGCATGTTCTTCTTTTCTGCAAAAGCCTTCTCGTCATGCACGAAACGGAAGTGTCTATGCTGATCGAGCTTCAGCAAGACCGCATTCACATTGTCTCCTGCTATCGGACGGCTCTTTACAAACGCTGGTTGAGACGGCACATGTGTGACATCCCCATGCTCATATCTGAATCTACATGCCGCTGGGAAATACTTCAAGACACTATACTGGTCAAAGAAATAAGTAGAAAGACGACTCTTCTTATCGCCAAACTGCTTCTTCTTAAACGGGAACTTATATTGCCCAACAGTAGTTGCTTCATCTATATGAGTATGCTCTTGAAGTTTATTATAGTAGGCAACGCGATCCATAACAATCTCTCTTTCATCATGGCTAAGCCCTGCCATGATGATGGAAGAGAGACGTGGACGATAACATATCCGAGGTACGAATACGTAGTCCAAGATCTTCCCTATTGAATTACCCATAGGTGACTTCCTTTTTATTCCATTTCGCCTTTCATAATAGCCTCAACTCCCGCAATATCTTTGTGGTTGTCTACAGAGAGTGAGCGACAATGGCAATTGTAGTAATAAATAGGCACATTGTTCTCGATAAAACGGAAGGAATCATTCTCTTCTATCTTCTCTATTGGTCCACGAGGGGTCGTATGATAGAACTCTAAAGCCTTATGATTGAAAGCACCTACGCCCACGAACTTATGATAAACATAATCCATATTGCCCTTTGGATATGGGATTGGACTGCGTGAGATAAACAAGCAACGGTTGTTATGACCTGTTACTATCTTCAAGTTAGTCGAATCGACGACTTCAACAGGGTTATGGAAATCGGTCATAAGGTTAGACACATACATCTCTCCCTCACCTATGCTTGCAGGGATACACTGCGTGATGTAGTCCTTAGTCAACAATGGTTCATCACCATTCACCATGACATATAGATCTGCATCAACCTTTGTTGATACCTCATAAAGACGCTCTGTTGCAGTGTCATGATCAGATGCTGTCATAACAACTTTCGCTCCGAACGATTCTGCGAGAGCCTTGATTTTCTCGCTATCTGTTGCTACATACACTTCACTGAACTGCTCTACTTCCTTGCAATGTTCCCACACCCAACGTATCATTGGCTTGCCTAAGATCAATGCAAGAGGCTTTTCAAAAAAGCGCGAAGACTCTGCTCGCGCAGGAATTACACATACGATATTCATTGTATCTATTATTTAGTACTTCTAATGAATGGCGTTCCCGTCCCTGTCAAACTTCCATCTGTTATGCGACCAAAGCCATAGCTCGGGTTGCTTACGGATATTCTCCTCCATCATGCGGAGGTATTGTAAAGTATAAGGGAACTTCGTTTTATCCTCTTCAGGACGCACCTCTTGAAAGGTCATAACATAGTGACCACGTCGAGGTTTCTCAACATGTAAGAAGAAGTAATGGGCATTTACGTGCTTACCTATCTCCTCTCCTCCCACAGCAAAAGCAGTGTCTTGATGCAGAAACTGCGTCCAGTTATGAAGGTTCTGACTATTCGGACGCTGGTCAGATATGAACCCCACGAGGAATTGCTCATTACTCCGATACTTCCTTAAAAGGAATCGGATGGCTTCTTGCTGTGTAACAAGTGTGGTGTTAAAACGGCTTCGGATGCGTAACATCAGATCGTCCATCACCTTGTCTTTTACAGGTCGATATAACTCACAAGTGAATGCTGGTCGACTGTAATAATGCGATACTTCCTGTGCCCACTCCCAGTTACCATAATGCCCAAGGAATAGGATTACGGGGCGACCATCAGCCGCTATGCGTTCCACCTCATCGCCATTATAGACCTCAATTCGGCGTTTCATCTCATCGTCACTGACATGCAGAAGTTTCACAGACTCTACTATGACATCAGCCAGATGACGATAGAATTTATTGGTGATAACGCCTACCTCCTTTTGATTTAACTCTGGGAATGACCTACTGATATTACCTGTTATCACTCGTTTCCGATAATGAATAACATACCGCAAAACGAGATATATAAAGTCACTTATCCGATACAAGCACCAGAAAGGCAGCAAGGCTATACACTTGAGGAGACCGAGGAATATATAATAACGTACTTTTCTCATTGCTCTATGTTTGCACAAACCTTTTGAGTGAAGTTGGCATTTGCTTCTATGAAAGCCGTTGCCCGACTCTTCACATCCTCCTGTTCCCTTACTTCTCTCACCTGATTGAACCAGTAACACAAGCCTTCTGGCGTTGTGACTATCGCTCCTATACCTCGACGAACCATCTCTCTCGGGGTTGTCTTACGCTCTATTCTTGGACCAAAAGCCACGGGGATACCATAAACAGCTGGTTCGATAACACTATGCAGATAGGCTGTGAAACCACCTCCAACGTATGCCCAATTACCATAACGATAGATACGTGAGAGCGAGCCAAGGATATTAACGACCAATACTTGCACATCGGTAAAATCGGTATCTGCGGTACATTCCGTATATAACAATGACTTTGCAGGTATCTTCTCCTGCACTTCATGGAGTGTCACAGCATCTATCTCATGTGGAACAACAAGGAACTTAACACCTCGTTCGTGCTCTATTAAAGAAGACACAAGCGATAAATCGTTAGCATCGCTCACGCTCCCTGCCACAAAGACGGGCGTATTGCCTGCACAAAACTTCTCTATTACTGCATTCTGATAAGGCTCTTTGGCTATGCGAATAGCGTTATCAAACAAAGGATCACCTATCACTTCTGCATTATTAAAGCCTATCTTTGCCAGATTCTCCTTCGATCGTTCGTCCAAGACCATGAACTTTGTAAAGACCTTGAAAACCTTTCGGATGGGGTAACCATACCACTTCAGAAGATAAGAACTATCAGCTACTAACATTGAAACAAGATAGGTTGGTATCTTGCGGCGATGCAATTCTGACAAGTAATTTACCCAATATTCAGAGATAGCAAAGATTACCTTTGAAGGCTTCACGATGTCAAGAAACTCCTTAACATTGCTTTTCGTGTCTAAAGGAAGGTAGAAAATGTTATCCACCTCGTGGCTTTTTTCGTTCTCATTCATCAACGCAATATAACCAGATGATGAAAAGAAAGTAACGATGCAACGGCGTTTCTCGTTTCTCAATGTCTTGATAATAGGGCGGATAACATTGTATTCTCCATAGGAAGCAGCATGAAACCAAAGCACTTCACGACCATCTTTTACAACCTCACGACGTATGGTTGAAAGAAGGTTCTGTTGCCCCATTACAAAGCGATAAGCCTTTAGGTGTTTCTTTTGTAGCCATCGTTGACAACGTTCACTCCCCCACACTCTGCGGAAGAATGTATTTGCCAAGCTGAAAAGACCATTATATATTAATGTGAAGATGCCTACCACTGCTACCTAAATATTTATTCGCTCAACCCGTCAAGAAACCTTTCTTCGATGATTGAAACGAGTATATAGTATATTGCAAAAGTACAAATAAAAAACCGAGAAAGCGTATATATATATCAAAAAAATTATATCTTTGCAGCCAGAAAACTAAAGGATAATGATAAAGAAGATTCTTATGAAGAAATTACTTACACTTTCGATTGCATTAAGTTTAGCAACAAACATGATGGCTGCAGAGCCTAATTCAGATGGACTTGAGAAGGACAAAGCTATCTACTTGGAGCTTTTAGGAGCCTCAAACATGGTAGGTATCAATTATGATCAGCGTTTCAACGACCATACAAGATGGGGTTGGAGAGCAGGTATTAGCTTTGCTTTCGGTAACAACTCCAACTTCTTTGGTAACGATGGTAGTATTCGTTATTACTCAGTACCATTGGAGGTGAACTATCTTATAGGCTCTCAAAAGAACAACTTAGAGGTAGGTGCTGGCGCTAACCTGGGTATTTACAACTCTCACGATCGTGACATTCAAACCCTTGAAGGTCCTGTCACGCTCACTCCTGACCAACAGGCGCATCTGATAACGCAAAGAACTATCGGTGGAAAGACGATTACTTATCTTGGTTATAACACGAGTCACAATCGTTTCGGATACTATTTCTTTGGTAACATTGGCTATCGTCACGTTTCAAACAAGGGCTTCCTCTTCCGTGTGGGTGTGAACCCTTCATTCACATTGGGTGAGAAGAACGCTATTAAAAAGGCTGTGCTCTACCCTTATCTCGGCTTTGGTTGGGCGTTTTAATACCCCACAGAATACAAAAAAAAGCCTCCCCAAGCCCCTCCGAAGGAGGGGATGTGCCTAACGG
>ERZ773263.272-NODE-272-length-38327-cov-6.202184_pt1 | contig 38327 bp, 34 predicted proteins | sample MGYA00511076_ERZ773263 | MGnify/ENA primary metagenome ERZ773263 (study PRJEB29015, sample SAMEA2738155) | human oral metagenome | biome: human oral; feature: human-associated habitat; material: saliva | place: China | collected 2195 ... | reverse complement strand
ATGGGGACCCTCCCGTCGGTCGTGGCGCCTCGGCGCCGTTCTGCCGCAACGGAACCATTTTGACTCACGGGAGGTTCCCCTGGGGCCCCAACCCGGAATAAGCTCCGTTCCCTCAGTTCGGGTCATATCGTCTAGGGGCGGCCCGGGCGCGGGCCTGGCATCCCGCAGCCATGAGGCATGCTGGGGAGCGTTTCCCCCATTTTCCTCACGAGCGCCTGCCAGACTGCGGATGTCTGCCCACTTCATGGGCGTACGTATGGTAGGAACCGAACCTTACGAATACCTTCAGGTGCAGCCACGCACGGGGCATCACCACAAACTCATCTCATGAGCTTCTGTGGAGCCATTCTGCGTGAGCGGAGCGTTTCGATCGTAGGTCACGGCTCTCGCTCCTCTCAATCACGGGCGGTACGATCTGCTATATGCTGCTGGTGCAGCTGGTCTTCGTGTCGTAGGAGGGGTGGCATGGCCGATATAGCAGATGCCCGCGCAGCGCTCGAGCGCCACTTTGGCTATCCGAGCTTTCGTCCAGGTCAGGGAGAGATCATCGAGGCAGTCCTTGCGGGGCGCGACGCGCTTGCGGTGATGCCGACGGGTGCGGGCAAGTCCGTGTGCTATCAGGTTCCCGCAGCGGTGCTGCCGGGTCTCTCCATCGTGGTGTCCCCGCTCATCTCTCTCATGGGCGATCAGGTGCGTGCCCTCAAGGACGCGGGAATCAGGGGATCGTATCTCAACTCCAGCCTGACGGCGCGCCAGCAGGAGGTCGTGATGGCGCGGGCGATGGCAGGCTGGTACGACCTCATGTACGTTGCGCCTGAGCGTCTGGCAGACCCGCGCTTCATCTGGTTTGCCTCTCGGCTCAGGGTGCCTCTCGTCGCGGTGGATGAGGCGCATTGCGTGAGCCAGTGGGGCCAGGACTTCCGTCCCGCCTACCAGGGGATCGCCGACTTCGTCGAAGCCCTGCCGCAGCGCCCTCCTGTCGTGGCGCTCACCGCGACGGCGACCGAGCGCGTGCGTGCGGACATTGCGGGCCTCCTTCGCCTGCGTGACCCCCTTGTGCAGGTGACGGGCTTCGACAGGCCCAATCTGAGCCTCTCAGCCTTCGAGCTTACGCCCAAACAGCGCGGGCGGTGGATCGAGAGTTACGTGCGCTCGCATCAGGGCCAGTCGGGTATCGTCTACGTCACCACGCGCAAGGGGGTGGACGAGCTGAGCGAGGCGCTTCGTGCCGTCGGCGTGCGGGCGGCGGCCTACCATGCGGGGCGTGACAACGCAAGTCGCCTGGCTGCTCAGGAGGCGTTCGTCCGCGATGATGTGGAGGTCATGGTGGCGACGACCGCCTTCGGCATGGGCATCGACAAGCCCGACGTGCGCTACGTGGTGCGCTCTGGCCTGCCCCTCTCGCTCGAGGAGTACTACCAAGAGATGGGACGCGCGGGACGTGACGGCGAGCCAGCGGAGTGCTATTTGCTCTGGAGCAAGGGAGACATCCGCACCTGCCACTTCTTCATCGACCACACGGAGTTTGCACCAGAGCTCTCGGTGGAGGAGTGCAGGCAGCTCGTGCTCAACCGCGAGCGCCTGCTGTTTGCGATGATCGACTACGCGAGGAGCAATCGCTGCCTGAGGGGCCGCATCCTCTCCTACTTCGGACAGGGACCGGGCGTCGAGGGGGAAGGTGGCTGCAACAACTGCTCCGTATGCAGGGCCGAGACGGCCGAGACCTATCTGTGGCAGCGCGCTGCGACTGTCAGGCGCCACCCGGAAGGAGACGGCGAGTTGGGAGGGGACGATGAGCGACTGTTCCAGAGACTGCGCGCGCTGCGTAGAGAGCTGGCCGACGGGGCTGGTGTTCCCGCCTACATCGTCTTTAGCGACGCGACGCTTCGCGCCATGGCTCGCATGAGGCCGCACACGCCCGAGGAGCTCTTGGAGGTGCCTGGCGTGGGTGAGGTCAAGCTTGGACGCTACGGTAGCGCGTTTTTGGACGTGCTGGGTGGGTGAGTGGGAGCTCCTTTGAGATCGGCGCGGGGAGCACGTCGAGGCGTCGAGGGGTGAGTTGTGGTTGGGGCCTCTCTGACGGTCGCAGGCGCATCCGCGTGCGCGAAGGGCCTCTTGGCATGACAACGGGTACGCAAGACAGGCTACGCATTCGATATGATGCGATCTTCTATTTCTGTCGTTGCAAAAAGCTGCACTTCCCACTCGAGCTATAGTTCGATAAGATGCATCTCTATACGACGATATACTGCGATAAGCTGTGTTTTCCAAGTGAGGATAGGTATGCTGAGAAGGAAGATCTTGGACACCCTCCGGGAGTGGAAGGGCTCACACGGCACCGAGTGCCTGCTCGTCAACGGCGCTCGGCAGGTCGGCAAGTCTTTTGCCATAGAGGCGTTTGGTAGGGCGGAGTACGAAAGCTACATAGCGATCGACTTCGTGAGGCAACCTGCACTCAAAGGCATCTTTGGCGAGTCCCTGACTCCTGACGACATGTACTCTCGTATGACGCTTTTGATGCCAAACGTGAGACTCGTTCCAGGAAACACCCTCATCTTCATCGACGAGATCCAGGAATGCCCCGAGGCGCGCTCCGCCTTCAAGTACCTTGCTCAGGATGGTCGCTTTGACGTTATCGGTTCCGGCTCGCTGCTGGGTATCCGCTTTCGTACGCTCAGGGATGCACCCTCGCTTCCCGTCGGCTACGAGCGACAGCTGACCCTGCGCCCGCTCGACTTCGAGGAGTTTCTCTGGGCACGTGGCTATACGCCGGAATCCATCGTCTCGCTTAGGGGCTTCTACGAGCGGATGGAGCCGGTGCCACAGTCCATTCATCGGGAGATGATGCGCCAGCTGCGGGAGTATCTCGCGATTGGTGGCATGCCCGCCGTGGTGCAGTCGTTCGTCGATGGGGCAGGTGACTTTGGCGCTGCCCATAGCCAGCAGCTCATGCTTCATGCCCTCTATCTTGATGACATCGCAAAGTATGCCTCCGTCTCGGAGCGCATCAAGGCGCGTGCGTGCTACCTCTCGCTGACCCGGCAGCTTGCAAAGGAGAACACCCGCTTTCGCTACGCCGAGGTTGAAAGACGCAGCAGCGCGCGGAAGTACGAGAGCTCGGTCGACTGGCTTGTCGAGGCCAATATGGCGCTGCGCTGCAACGTGGTGACGACACCAAGCTTCCCCTTGGTGTCCTACGAGGATGGCTCACGGTTTCGTCTTTATGCCAATGACACGGGCCTGCTCATGGCGATGTTTGACTTCAGCATGAAGGCGGCCGTGGTCGAGAACACCCTCAAAGGCCCCATGAAGGGTGGGTTGTACGAGAACCTCATCGCAGGCATGCTCTCACAGAAGAACAAGCCCCTGCGCTACTGGATGTCAAAGGACAGCAAGCGCGAAATCGAGTTTTTGGCAGACCTCGACGGATGCGTCGTCCCCATCGAGGTTAAGGCGTCGCGGGGCTCAACCGTCTCGCTCAATCAGCTGCTGGAGGGCGACGATGTGAACATTGGCTATAAATTCATCGACGGGAATGTGGGCGTGAACGGGAAAAAGGTTACGCTGCCTCTCTACATGGCGATGTTTCCGTTCGCCTGACCAGGCGGGGCGGGGGCCATGGAGCTCGGACAAGGGACGCCCCGCTAGCGTTTACGTCTTTGCTTGCGGCGCCGGTTTCGCAGGTTCGTGACGGTACCCTCCATGCCGTAGGGCACGTAGTCCATCGCGTCGAGGTCGTCGGGCAACCAGTCCACCAGGCTGAGCGGAGCCGTCTGCTCCCTGTACACGGACTGTTCCCTGTACACGGACTCCGGACCCGGTGTTGCCTCGATGGCGAGGACCTTCGCTCCCTTTGCCGTGAGCCGCTCCTCGTACTGGCTCATCGCGTCATCCGGGCGCTCAGCGCGGGCATCCATGCTCTGCCAGGTGACGGTATAGTCCGCAAGCCTGAACTGCGTTTCGGAGAAGCGCCAGAGGGGATAGCTGTCCGTCTTCAGGAGCACCGTCGCACCCGGTGCGAGGAGCGGCTGGTACTCCATGAGACGGATCAGGTGAGTGAGGCGACGGGTTGCCTCCTTCTTCTTAGGAAACGGCGTAGGAAAGTTGAGGTAGATGGCCGCAAGCTCACCCGGCCCAAAGATCGAGCCCACGTTCTCGCCCGTCGCGGATACGAGCACCATGTTCTTGAGCTGTGCCCTCACGGCTCTCTCGGCGGCGTAGGCGATGCAGATAGGCTCGAAGTCCACACCCACGAAGAGCACGTCGGGCTCGCGGCGCGCCATCTCGGCGGTAAAGTCACCCTTGCCGCAGCCGAGGTCAAGCCTGACCTCGCGGTAGCGACAGGGGGTCGCACCCTCGCCTTTGATCTCCCCGTCCTCCCTCCGAAGCGGAAAGCATGCCTCGGCCCAGTGGCCGACGTAGCGGGAGGGTTCGACCTCGATGGCATTGGCATAGCGTTCGAGCCGCTCCTCCAAGACGAAGTTCTTGGGGAGCCGTGCATGGAGTGTGCGCATCTGATCCCTTCCGTATGGTATCAAGATCGCAGCTGAGGTCTTCGGTGTCAGTTTGCGATGCCCATCAGGCCTGCGTAGCTTCGGGTGAGTCAGCCCCTCTGGAGTCAGTCAACCTGCACCATGTACGCCATCCCACTCGTGTTTTAGGCTATCCTAGCAGCGTATGGTTTTCGGTCTAGGCTAAAATCGCCATGCTACCCGGGAGTCCTCCATGCCGACACAGAACGAGTCGCCTGCGAAAGAATCGCACTTTCTCGCGATACTCTCACGCCTCAAGTACATCGAGCGTTGGTCACTCATGCGCAACTCACGACCCGAGAACCTCTCGGAGCACTCGCTTGAGGTCGCGATGATCGCCCACATGCTCTGCGTCATTGGCAACGTGCGCCACGGGCGCCACCTTGACGCTGCGCACGCGGCCCTTCTCGGCATGTATCACGATGCGTCCGAGATCATAACCGGTGACATGCCCACACCCGTCAAGTACTTCAATGGAAAGATACGCGACGCCTACAAGGGCGTCGAGGCCCAGGCCGAGAGACGTCTGCTCTCAACCCTGCCAGACGACCTACGTCCCGAGTTCGTGCAGGCCTTCTCGGCGGATGATGGCACAGATGGGCGCTACGTGGCCCGCCTCGTCAAGGCTGCAGACAAGCTCTCGGCGCTCATCAAGTGCCTGGAGGAGCGCGCCGCCGGCAATACCGAGTTCGCGACCGCCGAGGCCTCGACACTGCGCAAGCTCGAGGATATGCGCGTTGAGCTTCCCGAGGTCGATGACTTCATGGATGAGTTCTTGCCCTCATACGGCTCGACGCTCGACCAACTGCTGTAGACCGTCAGGTGCCTCACACCACGTGTGGGGTGGGTGAGTATTGCGTGGCGTGAGCAGACCTTCACCCCGGAATGCGCTTTTCCGTGAGGGCTCCGGGGCAGAATGCGCTTTTCCGTGAGCCGGCGCCGCGTTTGCCCAGGTGAGAAAAAGCGCACTCTACGAAAAAGCGCACTCTGGAACCACGACGTCACGGGGGGGCCGCGACGTCACGAAAAGGCGCACTCTGGCCGTAGGACTGCTCCGGGCCACCACCTACGACCTGCTCAAGAACGCGTGATCAGGGCGAAATGTGAGCGGAATCAAGGTGGCGGCCCTCACGTCTGAGCGAATCGAGTGGCCGGGCCCAGCCCAGTTTACTCGTCCTGTGTGTCCTGCAGCGTGCTCATGAGGGCGGGGATGACCTGCTTCTTGCGACTCACCACGCCGGGCAGGGTGGCGATGCCGTCCTTGGGCGTCACGTTGAACGCACGCCTTACGACGTCCTCGGCGTGTGCGCCAAAGTAGAGCATCTCGGTCGTCGCGGACTTGACATCCGTGAACATATAGAACACCATGGGCAGCTCGTCTGCGTCGGCACCCTCTTTGAGGTATGGGCCGACGAGCGCCTCGGCGGCCTTGCGGCTGTTTTCGGTCATGAAGCTGCCCTGGCCCACGCCAAAGCGCGCGGAGCCACGGGAGAATACCTTGAAGTCCTGGTGAAAGACCTCCTCCGCAGTGCGGCCCGTGAGTTCGGCGCCGGCGTCGAACATCGCGTCGGCGTACGAGTCGATGTCCTCCCCGCAGGTTCGGGCGAGCTCGCGAGCTGCGTACTCGTCGCGCTTGGTGCAGGTAGGTGAGCGAAATGCCAGCGTGTCGGAGAGGATCGCCGAGAGCATAAGGCCCGCGATGTTCGAGGGGATCTCGATGCCCGCCTCTTGGTACATGCTGAAGAGGATGGTGCAGGTGCAACCTACGGGTTCGTTGCGGAAGAGGGCCGGTGCGGTGGTCTCGATGGAGCCTATGCGGTGATGGTCGATGATCTCCATGATGACAGCCTGCTCGAGGCCATCCACCGCCTGCGAGCGCTCGTTGTGGTCGACAAGGATAACATGCTTCTGGTTCACATTCAGGAGGTTTGGCGTTGACACGAGGCCGACGTACCTGCCGTCCTCGTCGACGACGGGGAAGAAGCGGTGGCGCGACTGGGTGATCGTCTTGCGCGCGTCATCCACGGTGGTGTTGACCGAGAAACGCAGCACCTTGTCGGCGTCGAGCATCTTGGAGCGCACGGGGATGGACATCGAGATCAGTCGTGCGGCGGAGAAGGTGTCGTACGGCGTAGTCATCACAGTGCAGCCGTTGGCCTTGGCGGCGTCGAGCACCACGTTGGAGATGCGCGCGTCATTGCAGACGACGAGGCAGGCCGCGCCGGACTCGACGGCGAAGCGTTGGGTTTCGTAGCGGTTCGTGACGAGGACCGTGTCGCCCCGCTCGATGTTGCCCTCCATCATCTCGGGGGTGGTGCCGACGACGACCTTGCCCGCGTCAACCTTCTCGTCGGGGTCGCCCAGCAGCATGTGTGCCTTCAGGGTGGAGAGTATGTTGGAGTAAAGGGTCTTTGACTCGGCGATGATCTTGGTGTCGAAGACGTTCATGTTGGCATTGGCGATGTCCTTGACGGCTATGAGACCCATGAGATCCCGCTCGCCGTCTGTGATGCACAATGTGTCTGTCTTGGTCTCGCTCATGAGGTTCCAGGCGGCAAAGAGGCTCATCTCGGGATCGATGCCGTGCATGTCCTGGATCGTGATGTCCTTGATCTGCGGGCGCACCGAGGTGATGAGCTGCGGCTCCTCGAAGTTGAAGTGCTTGAGCACAAAGATCGTCTCTCGGTTGAGGGTGCCTGCCCGCCGGGGCTCGTACTCGATGTCGCCGGTCTGGTTCTTGAGATAGGCGAGGGCGATGGCCGAGCAGATGCTGTCGGTGTCGGGATGAAGGTGACCGATGATGTTGACCTTGCGAATGGTCTCGGGCATGTCTGCCTCCTTGCTCCTTCAGGTCGCGCGGGTGCGGCCTGGCGCGTGTACACTCATCCCGATTGTGCCACGTTTCTTGTCTCAGGTGCGTGAGGGGTCGGGTGAACGTGTGCTTTGGCGCAGTACGGCGCGTCGCCACCGCATGGGCAGACGTCCACATGTCATAGACATACCTGCGCCGGGACCTTTCCGGATGAGTTCCTTGCGAGACGGCCACTGACTTTGCCATGCGATGGCGCGAAGTGAGTGATTCACTCACTTCGAGATTGTATTCAGTAAGCCTCTGAGCTGTGGGAATGTAATCTTAATTTTTTCTGATACGTCTACTTTGCCGCAAAAATCACTCACTTCATGAAGCTGAAGTGAGTGATTCACTCACTTCGCGCAGTGAGACAGCTGTGCCAGGCGACGTGTGCCAAACCTCGGACGCAGGCTCCTGCGCGATCGGGGGACGCACGGCCAGGGCAGCCGGATGTCCCGACTGCCCAGAAGCTCGCTCGCAGCGGCCCCGCCGATGATGAGACAGGCGCCCGCGATGCGCCCGAGCGTGAGCGGCTCTCCCAGGATAGCAGCCGAGAGGACCACGGCCGAGAGGGGCTCCAGGTAGCCACAGACGGCGAAGCGCTGGACGGGAAGCTGGCCTATCGAGGAGAAGTACAGGTAGCAGCCGAGGCCCGTGTTGATGAAGCCGAGCAGGAGCATGGCGGGAAAGTTAGCCTGGGCAAGTGCCACAGGTGTCACGACAGAGCCCGAAAGGATCGAGTAGAGCAGGACGGCAACAAAGCACGAGACAAGCTGCACACTGGCGGCCTCGAGGCCCCTGATTTGGGGAGCGCGCCTGGAGAAGACCGCCATGGCCGCGTACATGACTGCGGACATGCCGCCGAGGGCCAGCCCCTGCGCGCTGACGCCATGGCCGCCCCCCTGGGCGACCACGAAGAAGGCCCCCAAAACGACGCAAGAGAAACCCGCGACCTTGGCATGCGTGAGCCTCTCGGAGAAGAGCAACGGTGAGAGGGCCATGACGATGGCGGGGCCGCAGTAGTAGGCAAGCGTCGAGACGCCAACGCCAACCAGGCGGTATGCCTCGAAGAGGAAGATCCAGCCGATGCCGAGCGCCGCGCCCGAGGCGGCGAGGGCACAGGCCTGCCTGGGGTACTCGAGGGTCGCAAGGTGGACTGTGGCGTGGTCGGGGCGTTTGTGTCCCATTGCCAGCGACGCCGTAAGTGCCACCAGCAGAAGGGCGCTTCCCAGAAAGCTGCGTACGAGCACGGTCTGGCTGGGCGGTAGGGCGATGCCTCCCGCCACGATGCCGTTCGAGCCAAAGAGGACGAGCGATACCAGATACTTCATGAAATCCCTCGACATGCGATGCCTTTCTCGCCCGCTTTCCGGGCGTACCCGCTTGAATAGGACATGGATATTTCTGTAAGTCCACTGCATGAGTGTCTCACTGTCCGATTCAGAAGGAAAGCGAACGTTTATCATGAGTCGCATGACAAAACCAAATGGCGTGCCACTGGTGTCATTAGTGGTGCGGGCGTTGGCGGCACGGGTGTGGGAGGTTGTCACATGGAGACAAGTATCCTGAAGTACGAGGCATTCCTCGAGAGCTACAGGCAGGGCAGCTTCACGAGGGCGGCCGCGAGCCTCTCGTACTCGCAGTCGGGCGTCAGCCGCATGGTCGCGGACCTCGAGCGCGATTGGCAGCTGACGCTGCTCGAGCGGGGCAGGGGTCCGCTTAGGCTCACGAGCGACGGCAGGCAGCTCCTCCCCTTGGTGCAGGAGGTGTGTGAGTCTAACCGACGCCTGCGCATGGAGATCGACGACCTGCGTGGGGTGCAGGGCGGCAGCATCCGCATCGGGACCTTCTCGAGTGTGGCGACGCACTGGTTGCCCTCCGTTATCAGTCGCTTTCAGGCTGACTACCCCAACATCGACTATGAGCTCCTGATGGGCGACTTCGGCGAGATCGGGCGGTGGTGTGAGGAGGGTCGGGTCGACCTGGGTTTCTTGCCGTTCGCCCCGCCCTCCTCGTCGCTCGTCGCCCAGGCGCTTGGGGATGATGAGTTTCTGGCGGTGCTCCCCGAGGGCCACGCGCTGGCACAGGGGCAGGACGTCGCTGTGGAACGGCTTTGCGAGGAACCCTTCATCATGCTCCAGAAGTCCGGGGACAACGAGGTGAGCGCCATCTTCGAGAGGGCGGGCCTCACTCCACAGGTGCGTTTCAGAACCTTTGACGACTATGCCATCATGTCCATGGTCGAGAGTGGCCTCGGCCTCTCGATCCTGCCCGAGCTCATCCTGAGACGCAATCCCTACGACATCGAGGTGCGCCATCTTGAGCCCCGTGCGTTTCGCACGATACGCGTGGTCACACGCGAGCGCGGGCGTCTGCCGATAGCGGCTAGGCGCTTTCTCTCGTATCTGAGATTCAGGTAGTCGCCGCCCAGTCGCGCCCATGGGGTGCGCCCGGTGAGGACATGACCCCAGAGCAAACTCGCCGTTGCCCACCCGTGCCCATGGAGGTGTGCCTGCCCTGGTCGTAGGAAAAGGGCTACCCTATGTGGTGCGAGACCGTCCCGACGTAAAGGAGGTTGACCTTGGGAGCCTTGGGTTTGGTGTTCGCAAGCCATGGGACGACGGACGGGCAGGCGTATCGCCGCGACATCCTGCCTGCGGTCGAGGCGCTGCGCTCCTTCGCGACGGCACGCGGGCTCCCCTTTGCCCCTGCCTGCGTGAGTGCGCGCGTTCGAGAGGGACTGCGTGCCCAGAAGATCAAGGCCCCTGGCGTTCGTGAGGCTGTCGCGCAGCTTACAGGCGAGGGCGTCGGGAGGGTCCTGGTCATGCCCTCGCACCTTGTTGGTGGCAGCACCTACCAGGCGCTCGAGGACGAGGCCGCTGCGCTCGGCGTGCCCGCCGCCGTGAGCGTGTCCGGACCGCTTTTGTCCACGCGATCGGGCGCCCGTGAGCTGGCGCGGGCTGTCTTGGAGGAGCACCCCGCGCGGCGGCGGTGCAAGCTCCTGCTGGTGGCGCATGGCGTGGCGGGCTGTCCCAACGACCCCTACGTGTGGCTGCGGGAGGCTGCTGCGGAGTGTGGACGCGCTGACGTCATGGTCGTGACGCTTGGGGACGATCCGCGCGCGGTGGCCGCTCGCCTCGCGTCTAAGGGGGCGACACGGGTGACGCTCGTCCCGCTCATGCTCTGCGCGGGCCATCATGCAAGGCTCCAGGTGGCGTCGCGGGCCCCCGGCTCGTGGGCGGGCGCGCTGGTGACCCAGGGTCTTGCCGTCGATGTCGTGCGTGAGGGCTTAGGCTCTATCCGGGCCGTCCGTGACTGCTACGTCAAGAGGGCGCGAATCGCCTTGGATGGCGCGGCGTCGTCTCTGTGATAGGCTGGTGGGCGTCGGTCGCCTCTCGTTCCAGGGGATGGTATGAACAGCCATATGCTCAAGCGCAGGAACTTCTTACTGGTGGCCCTGACGGCCGCAGGTGTGCTTGCGGCCTGCGACGCGCCGCCCGACGGGCGGTGGGCCACCGATGATGACGACCAGGCTGGCAGGCCCCCGGCAAACGTCGTGGCCCTCATGCGCTCGCTTGTGGACATGTGGCTGCTTGCGGGCGGTACGCTTGCAGGCATCACGGAGGACGCCAGGGACCTCGAGGGGGTGGGCGACGCGCAGGTCGTGGGCTCGCTCTCCAGGCCAAGCCTCGAGCAGATCGTCGCGCTGTCGCCGGGGCTCGTCCTTGCCACCTCAGACATACCGGCCCAGGTCGAACTGAGGTCGAGCCTCGTGCGACAGGGCATCGACTGCATCGACGTCGACGTCAACAGCCTTGATGACTATGCCTCCCACATGCGCCGCTTCTGCGATACCTGCGGCCGCGATGACCTCTACCAGGTTAACGTGGCGGACGTCGTGAGCGCCTGTGACGCCGTGCGCGCACGTTCCAAGGACCTGCCCGAGGCAAAGTATCTGGCCCTGCGTACCTCGTCTGCCAAGAGCAAGGCCCTCAAGCAGAACCACTTCGCCTGCCGGATCTTCGACGATCTCAACATGCAAAACATCGCCGATGACGACTCCTCGCTCGACGAGCTCTCGCTCGAGGCGATCCAGGCTGCTGACCCGGCCTACGTCTTTGTCATCTACCAGGGGGACGAGGACAAGGCGAGGGAGGCTTATGAGGAGGGTTTCTCGAGCCGTCCCGCGTGGCAGGGACTCAAGGCGACGCTGGACGGTCATGTCTTTGTGCTTCCCAAGGAGCTCTTCCAGTACAAGCCCAACGCGCGATGGGCGGATGCCTATCGCTATGCGCTTGAGCTCAGGAGCCGTGAGTAGGCCGTGACCGACGTGCGTGGCGGGCAAAGGAAGGCGTCGAGACTTGCGGGCAGGCGGTCAGACCGGCGCCGCGCGACCATCGCGCTCGTGGCGGGCGTGGCTGTGCTCTTGCTTATGTCTTTGGGCTTCGTCCTTGCGGGCACGACCGCGCTCTCGGCCCCAGACGCCCTTTCGGCCCTCCTGCGGCCCCAGACGATGCCGAGGGCGGCGGTTTCCATCGTGTGGCAGCTGCGTCTTCCGCGTCTTGTCGCGGCCCTCGTCTGCGGCTCGGCGCTTGCCGTCTCGGGGCTGCTGCTTCAGGCTGCGTTGGGCAACCGGCTCGCGTCCCCGAGTGTCATGGGCGTCAATGCGGGCGCGGGGCTTGCGGTGCTTATCTCGGGCCTTGCCTTCCCGCTCTCGGTGCCAGCGCGCCAGGCCATGGCGCTTGCGGGCGCGCTTCTCGCGACACTGCTGGTGACCCTCGTGTCGCGGCGGGCTGGCGTCTCGCGCACCTCGCTCGTACTCGCGGGCGTCGCGATCTCGTCGCTCCTCTCGGCGGTCTCGGACGTCATCGTCACGATTCGCCCGGACCTCGTGGCCGATAGGCTCGCCTTTCGGCTGGGTGGGCTGGCGGCGGTATCGTGGCCTCAGCTTTGCCTTGCCCTTTCCGTCGTGGTCGCCGGGCTGGCCGTGACCTTCGCCTTGGGCGGTGGCATCGACCTTCTTGCCCTTGGCGACGAGACGGCCCATGGCTTGGGTCTCGACGTTAGGCGTACCCGCATCGCTTCGGTCGTGACCGCGTCCGCGCTTGCCTCGGCGGCCGTCTCGGTGTGCGGCCTCCTCGGCTTCGTGGGGCTCATCGTGCCCAACCTGGTGCGCATGGTGCTTCGGGGAGGCTTTCGCAGGGAGGCGCTAGTCTCGCTCGTGTGGGGGGCATCTCTGCTCGTGACCTGCGACCTTGCGGGACGGCTTGCCCTCTTTCCCTACGAACTGCCCGTGGGTCTCATGCTTTCGCTTCTGGGCACGCCATTTTTCATCGCCCTGCTTATGCGCGGTAGGGCGGCGATTCGCCGATGATCGAGGCTCGGGACTTGGTGAGTGGTTATGGCGGGCGCGACGTCATCCATGTGGACGAGCTGACCCTCCCAGACGGTCAGGTCACCTGCATCGTGGGCGAGAATGGTTGCGGCAAATCGACCCTGCTCAAGACCCTCGCAGGGCTGCTCGCGTATCGCGGCTCCATCAGCCTCGGTGGCGAGGAGCTCAAGGACCTGTCTCACCGCGAGCGTGCGCGTCGGCTGGGTTACCTTCCACAGCGCCTGGCGCAGCCCGCGATGGACGTCGGCACGCTCGTCTTGCACGGACGCTTCTCCCGCATGGGGATCTCCAAGGTGCCCGGTGACGCCGATAGGGCCGCTATCACCCGCGCGATAGGGCTCTGTGATGTCTCGATGTTGGCCGACCGCTTGCTTGCCGACCTCTCGGGTGGGGAACTCCAACGCGCCTACCTGGCCATGGTCGTCGCGCAGGAGGCTCGGACACTGCTGTTGGACGAGCCAACCGCCCATATGGACGTGGCGCGTCGCATTGAGGTCGCAAATATCCTGCGCCAGCTGGCGGACGCAGGCACGGGAGTCGTCCTCACGACGCACGACCTACCGGAGTGCCTCTCTGTGTCCGACGAGGTCGTGCTCATGGCGGCCGGCGGTATCAGCGATCGGGGCACGCCCGCAGAGCTCCTCGCCCGTCCCGGCGCGTTCGGGCGGGCAATGGGTGTGTTCCCTCGAAAAGTCAGCGACACGGACGCCATCTTTCCGTATATTCTTGTGAGGGGGAATCGATAGCCTTATGTGCGCTCGCACGGCAAGGGGATGCGGTGCGAGCGTTTGGGGAGAGGGGGTCCCTATGGGCCACGTGCTCAGCCGGGAGGGCTTCTCGCGCGCCATCAAGCGTATCGGGAAGACCCGTCGCATCTATGCCCCGCAGCTCAAGCGGGGGGAGGGTCGCTTCACTGACGTCGATGTCGTGCGCTACGACTTCACGGATGACGTCGATGCGATGGAGCTAGTGAGGCGCTCGGACTACCCGTTCAAGGAGGTGCTCACACCGCTCTCGCAGACCCTGTTCTTCTTTACGGAGGAGCAGGTCAAGATCGCGGATGTCGACGAGCGTGAGGTCGTCGTGGTGCTCAGGGCCTGCGATCTCAACGCCGTGCGCCGCCTGGACGCGATGTACCTGGAAAACGGCGTCCCCGACCCGTTCTACCGGCGCATCCGTGAGCGGCTGCGCTTTGCTCTCTTGGGTTGTGACCACAGCCAGGAGGACTGCTTCTGCGTGAGCATGGGTTCCAACGTCGCGGTCGGCTACGACTTCTCGTTTGATATGGACGAGGAGACGGGCGAGGTCCGTGTGGACGTGGCAGCCGATGACCTGCGTCCCTACTTCGCCGATGAGGCCCTGCGCGAGGAGGAGGTCACGCCCAGGCACGTGGATGCAAACGACGTCGAGGTCCGTGTGCCCGCAGAGGTTCCCAACGCAATCTATACCGATGCGATGTGGGATGAGTACACGCAGCGCTGCATCAAGTGCGGCCGCTGCAACCTGGTGTGCCCCACCTGCACCTGCTTCACCATGCAGGACGCCTACTACAGTGATAATGGTCGCGTGGGCGAGAGGCGCCGCGTGATGGCGAGCTGCATGATCGACGGCTACACCAACGTGGCGGGCGGTGGCTCCTACCGTAAGGCCGCCGGGGACCGCATGCGCTTCAAGGTGCTACACAAGGTTTATGACTTCCGTCGCCGCTTTGGCTATGACATGTGCGTAGGCTGCGGCCGCTGCGACAGCGTCTGTCCCGAGTACATCTCGTTCTCGGGCTGCGTCAACAAGCTCGCCGGCACCGTGGACGCCCTCGCGGCGAAGGAGGTGGCCGATCATGCCTAGCCCCGTGATGAGGGTGCCCGTCTCGTCTGCGGCTGGCGTCACGCTTGACGCGGCGACGAACCCCTACCTGCCCTTCCCATCAGAGATCCTTGGGATCGTCCGGCACACCGCAAAGGAGCACAGCTTCCGTATGGCGTTCTCGGGTGAGGTGCGGCCTGGCCAGTTCTTCGAGGTCTCCATCCCTAAGTTCGGTGAGGCGCCCATCAGCGTCTCGGGTATCGTGCCCGGTAGGTCCGTTGACCTCACGATTCGTCGCGTGGGAGTCGTCACCAACGAGGTGTTCGAGCGTGGCGAGGGGCAGCGCCTGCTGCTGCGCGGGCCTTACGGCAACGGGTTTGACCTCTCCCTCTTCGAGCGCGGCGAGGTCGTTGTCGTGGCTGGCGGCACGGGCGTGAGTCCCGTGCGCGGTGTGATCGACGCACTCGCGGGCGCCACCGACGCCGCCGACAAGCACGTGATCGTGGGCTTTCGTAGCCCGGACGACCTGCTCTTTCGCGATGATCTCAAGCGTTGGGGCCAGACGCTCGACCTCACCCTCACCGTGGACGGAGCGCCTGAGGGCTATGAGGGCAACATCGGCCTCGTCACGGCCTACATCCCCGACCTGCCGCTCAAGGACCCCGCGAGTGCGCGGGCAGTAGTCGTCGGCCCCCCGCCGATGATGCGTTTCACGATTATGGGCCTGCTCAAGCGGGGTCTCTCGGAGCGCAACATCTGGGTCTCCCAGGAGCGGCGGATGTGCTGTGGGCTTGGCAAGTGCGGCCATTGCCGCATCAAGGACAGGTACGTGTGCCTGGATGGGCCGGTGTTCAACTACATCGAGTCAAAGGACATGCTCGACTAGGGGGCGACGCATCATGACCATGGACGTCAACGTCAAGCAGCTCAAGAAGAACGCCTTTCGCCAGTCCAAGGTGCGAGGCGAGACGGCAAGCCGCGTGCGCGTGCCGGGTGGACTCGTGAGCGCCAAGAGCATGGCTCGCATCGTGGAGATAGCGGAGGAGTTCGGCCAAGGGGAGATCTTTCTCACCAACCGTCAGGGCGTGGAGATCCCGGGCATCCGGCTCGAGGACGTGCCCGAGGTCAACAAGCGGCTGAAGGCCATCATCGAGGACACCCGCATCAACCAGGAGGACACCGACCACGGCTACCTGGCGAGCGGCACGCGCAACCTCGTTGCCTGCCCGGGCAAACGGCTCTGCCCCTTTGGCTGCTACGACACCACGGCCTTCGCACGCCGCATGGACAAGGCGATATTTCCCAACAACCGCCACGTGAAGGTGGCGTTCACGGGCTGCTCCAACGACTGCGCGCACGTCGCCCTCAACGACTTCGGCATCATCGGCATGACGGAACCGCACTATGACCCTGAGCGCTGTATTGGCTGCGAGCAGTGCGTCAACTGGTGTCGGAGGCGTTCAGTGAGCGCGCTTTCGGTGGTGAATGGCAAGATCGTGCGCGACGAGGACCGCTGTGTCGGGTGCGGCGTATGCGTCGTCTACTGCCCCACCCGTGCCTGGACGCGCTCCAAGGAGCATTACTTCCGTCTCAAGATCATGGGACGCACCGGCAAGCAGAACCCACGCCTGGCTGAGGACTGGCTGCGTTGGGTGGACGAGGACTCCATCATCAGGATCGTGAAGAACACCTACGCTTTCATCGAGGAGTACATCGATGCAGACGCACCCGAGGGCAAAGAGCACATAGGCTACATCGTGGATCGCGCGGGCTTCGAGGAGTTCGTGAGCTATGCGCTCGAAGGTGTGGAGCTTGGGGAGAAGTGCCAGCGCGCGACGCGCGTCTACTGGGGCGGCAAGCGCTACGACAGGGACAATGCCCTGCGCTAGCCTAGGGTGTCGTGCAGCAAGGGACCGTCGTGCCGCCCAAGGGAGGCTGACTACATCGGGCTGGCCAGCTGCACAGCCATTCCGACCTGCCTTGTAAGAAGACGTTCCACTGCCCGCAAAGGGTCTGTCTCGAACAAGGCTCAAGAGCCACTCGCTCAAGACACGTCCTGGAGGTGCGTCCTGGCATCGGCGCAGCGACTGCTGGCCCGGAGGCCACCCGAACCCGCACTGCCACTCGGGCCTGGACGTACCGTTTCGGTACGCTCGACGTCGAGTGGCAGTGTGAGGCAAGGTCCAGGAAGGCTGATAGCGTCACGTAGTTATAGGCGTTTCGGTACGTTCGACGTCGAGTGGCAGTGTGGGCGGCGCTACCCCGTGCGTTCGCCGCCATAGGTCACTCTTTCGCAGCTTGGGATAACTTTGCGACTGGTCAGTCCGATTTAATCCGTGTGCCCCTAGCTCTTCCGGGAGCGGCGCCACAACTCAAGGTAGCGTCCCACGTTTGCACGATCCAGCCGCGTCGCGTTGGGGTTGGGCAAAGACCTCACGAACTGGGCACCGTAGCGTTTGGTCACTAGACGCGAGTCGGCAAGCACGAGCACTCCCGCATCATCCGAGCTTCGTATGAGTCTTCCCGCCGCCTGTTTAACGGCAATGATCGCCTCAGGAAGAGAGTGCTTCCACCAGGAGCGATCCTCACGAAGCTCGCGCTCGCGAACAAGCGGGTCCTGGGGATTCGCGAAGGGAAGCTTGGGAATAACGACACAGCGTAGCGTGTCACCTACCGCATCGAAACCCTCCCAAAACGAGCGAAGCGCAAGAAGCGAACAGCTCTTATCAGCCAAGAACCTTTCGCGAAGACGTCTTGGAGAGGAACCGCGCTCCTGGCACAAAAGATGTATCCCGGCCTGTGCGAGCCGCGGCTTCAGTCCCTGATACACCTTCTCCATGTCCCGCCGGTTCGTGAAGAGTGTGAGCGTGGAGCCGCCCATGGCTCGATGGACCTCAAATAAGAGTTCCTCAAGGGCAGGCAAGTACTGCGTATCCCCTGGCTGGGGCATGTCCTGGGCAATAACGACTGACATGTTGTGCTCGAAGTCGAAAGACGATCTCAGGAGTATGTCCCTGTGAGTCCCAGCATCCTCGACGTCGAGTCCAACTGCATGATCAAAGTGCTCGAAGCTCTCCCCCACCGCCATCGTCGCCGAGGTAAACACGACGCTCTCCATCTCGGGAAGCCAGCGCTTTCCAAGCTCAGAACCTATGTCGAGCCTCTGGGCAACAAGCTTCTCGCCGCCCATCTCACGTCGTTTACGAGAAAGCTCGGCAAAGTAGAAGTAGTTCTCGTCCTCACCCGAGATGACGAGCCTGAGCGTCACGAGCAACTCTTCCGCGAAACTGCCTGCCTCTGTGAGGTCTGCCGCAAGGGATGCATCCTGCCCGGACAGCGCCTCCGCCGTCTCGTGGATGTCCTTGACAAGCTCATCTAGCTGCGCCTCGGCTGCAGACGCCGCTCCCAAGAAGGTCTCCCACACCTTCGTCGCACGCAGCTCATCGTCAATCCAGAGCTGAATGCTACCATAGCCACTCTTTCCCATATGCTCGCCCAAGGCGTGGAGCGCCTCGACAAGTGCGCTCACAGAAACCGAGGCGCGCGCTGCAGCGGCAGAGGTCTTGGTAAGTAGGCGCAGCGGCAGCGTAGAGGCCTCATGGGAAGTAAGCTTGGACATGATCGCGTGGATCGCTCCCGTCTTGGTTCCGCCAAGGCGCACAAAGCCCTCGCGAGCCGCATCGCCCGAGAACTCTCGGGCCCACTGTCGACGAGCCTCGTCCTCAAATCCATGCGCCTCGTCGACCACCCAGTGCCTGATGGTAGGCAGTATCCTTCCCTCCATGTCAATGTCGCGCAGGAGCAGGGCATGGTTCGTGACGACGATGTCGCTCTCGGACGCGCGACGTCGAGCCCCGTGCACGAAGCACTCTGCGGGAAAGTACGGGCACTTGTTGCGCAGACATTCCGCAGGCGTGATGGTGAGCATGGAGCGAGGCACGGAGCGCCAGCGTATGCCAAGAGCATCGATGTCCCCCTCCACCGCCTGGCAGGAAAATGCGTAGCTCACGGCCAGCGAAGTAAGCATATCGGACTGTGTCGCACTGTGGGACCTGCTCCCCTCATCTGCGGAAGGAAGCTCCACCGTGCTCGCATAGTCAAGCCTGTGCAGGCAAAGGTAGTGCTCGTAGCCCTTGAGGCTCGTGAAGCTGACCCCCTGGGGCAAGACACTATCGAGGGCGGGCAGCTCATGAGAGACGAGCTGGTCTGTGAGGGCGTTCGTCTTCGTGGCTATGCCTGCGGTCACGCCGTTCTCCTGTGCGTAGCGGACCTCGGGAAGCAGGTAGGCCATCGACTTCCCAACGCCGGTGCCTGCCTCTATTGCCCTGTGCGTCCCCTCAGCGAGTGCCGATGTGACCTCGAGCGCCATCTCGATCTGATCGGACCTCTCCTCAAAGGAGTCATACATGTCACTTAAAAGTCCACCCTTTGAAAACGCCATCCTAACTTCGTCGGCATCTGGTGCCAGAGACCTCGCCCCCACCTCCTTGACACGCGCTGTCCCCCTTCCTGCAGCATCACTAACCAAGCTGCTTCGGATGGCTTTGAGGAGGAAGGGTCTTGGCTCCTGCATGCTGGCAATGTGCGCGAGGATGGGCCTAAACTGCCAACTGGCCTCCTCATGCATCTGCGAGAGGCGCCGCATGAGCCCCTGCGGCAACTCCATGAGACCAGAGAGGATGATGGGCCACATACCCGCGAGCGCGTCCACATCATCCATGGCACGGTGCGTCACGGTATCACGGCCAAAGGCCCTGGCCATATCGGAGAGCCTGTGGGAGGAGAGCATGGGAAGTGCGATCCGCGAGAGGGCCAGGCTGTCGACCCAGAGCTCGCTCACCTCACGACCACCGGGAACCTTCTCGACAAAGCCACGATCGAAGCTCGCGTTATGGGCGATGACAGGCATGCCTCCCACAAAGTTTGCCAAAAGCGAAACGGCCTCTTGGGGACACGGAGCGTCTGCGACGTCGATGTCGCGAATATGCGTGAGCGCACGTATGTCGGGCGGAATGGGACGGTTAGGATTGACGAAGGTCCTAAAGCGTTCCTCCACCTCTTTCCCGACAAGACGGGCGGCCGCTATCTCTATGAGTTCGCAGTCCTTAAACGAGAGTCCCGTCGTTTCGGTGTCGAGAACGATGACTCCCTCTTCGAGGGGCCCGAAGTCAGTGTGCGCGGCTTTATCGGGAAACCCGATATATGCATCTCGCACCGCAGCTGTCACACCCGGGACAAGCAGGGCAGCTATGGTCTCGCTCACCGTGTTAGCGTGGCTCTTTTGCATACGCGAGTCCACGCTAGCGTGCGGCGCGCACGGGAACATCCTCGAGGGCCCACTGGACAAAGAGGGTACAGAGCTCAGAAAACTCGATACCAGCATGACGAGCGGCGTCGGGCAAAAGGCTCCTGTCCGTCATGCCGGGGATGGAATTAGTCTCGAGCATTACTGGCGTCCCATCATCCTTGACGATGAAGTCCGTGCGAGAGACGCCCCTGCATCCAAGAGCCTTGTGGGCGGCGATGCCAAGTTCTTCAGCTCTTTTATAGACAGTCTCGTCGAGGCGAGCGGGAATAATGTGATGTAGCGATGCGGGCTCATACTTGACCTTCAAATCATAGAACTCAGAGTCAAGCGCTATCTCGATGATGGGAAGCGCCCTTGGCTCGTCGTTTCCGATGACGGGCACAGTGATCTCTACACCAGAGACGCATTCCTCAACGAGCACACGGTCGCCCTTGCTTTCCGCCTTCCGTACCGCAGCGGCAAGCCCTCCCCTCTCGTTGACGCGACTTATGCCAAAGCTCGAGCCGTTACTTACAGGCTTTACGAAAAGGGGCAGCCCCATCTTATCCACAATGGCATCGAGGTCACCATCTGTTGGCTCTGAACCAGGGACAAGGGTGACGCCTGATGGAACGGGGATGCCTGCAGCACGACAGATGTCCTTTGCCCTCTCCTTATCGGCAGAAAGGGCTGACGAGAGGACACCCGAAAAGGTATAGGGTATATGAAGAACCTCGAGAAGCCCCTGGATGCAACCATCCTCACCATAGCGGCCATGTAGGGCAATGAAGGCCACATCGTAGTCCCCTGTGGACAGGCACTCGACAAAGTGAGCATCGGCTATGTCAAGGAGTTCTACGGTTATGAAACCGGCTTCCCTGAGTGCCTGTTGACAGGCACGACCCGAGCTCATGGAGACGTCACGCTCATCGGACCATCCGCCGCTGAGGACGGCGACCTTATATTGTGTAAGCTCGGTTCTCTCCATAGGGAGCTCTCTTTCTGCCCGTAGCGTCTGGGTTAGACTCTGTGCAGCGAGTCCTCGCCACACGAGACCAGCGTGGCCTCTGCTCCTCTTGAGGATACTCCACCTTACTGGCAACCCACTAACAGGGATCACGAATCATGCAGAATGACATGAGCGAGCTCTTTGAGGCATCAGAGACAACTACAGACCCAAGCCTGGGCGCACAAGAGGCGGAAAGGCCTTCTACCACAGGAAAGCTCGACCTTCGCAGTATGACCCATGGGCAGCTACAAGAGCTCATGAGTGAACTGAGACAGCCTGCTTTTAGGGTGAAGCAGATCGAGGAGTGGGTCTGGCGTAAGAATGTCTCGTCTCTCGACGAGATGAGCAACCTTCCAAAGACGCTGCGTCATGCACTTCAAGACCGTGTGACACTTGACAGCGCAGAGGAGATCGCACGGCAGCTATCCGCTGACGGAAGCAGAAAGTACCTGCTGCGCTTTCCTGACGGCGTGAGCGTCGAGTGTGTGGGCATGCCCTCTAAAGGAAAGCTCACCGCCTGCGCCTCAAGCCAGGCGGGGTGCGGAATCGGCTGCGCCTTCTGTGCGACGGGGATGTCTGGCCTTACGCGCTCGCTTTCGGCAGGCGAGATATACGAGCAGGTCATGCACGTGCGTGATGACTTTGGACGTCGTGTCACGAGTGTTGTCCTCATGGGCCAGGGCGAACCCTTTGCAAACTATACGGAGACACTCGCGGCCCTGCGCAGGCTTAATTCTCCCGATGGGGCAGGCATCGGCGCGCGCCATCTTACGGTCTCGACCTGCGGCATCATTCCCATGATAAAGAGGTTTGCCAACGAGCCCGAGCAATTCACCCTCGCCGTGTCGCTTCACTCGGCCGTGCAGAAGACCCGAGACATGCTCATGCCGGGTGTTAAGAAGTATTCGCTCATCCACCTCTATGACATCATGAACGAATATGTCAACAAGACTGGAAGGCGTCCAAGCTATGAGTTTGCCCTCATCAGGGGCGTTAACGACAGCGACAACGAGATTGCTGCCCTTTGTGATTTTTGCCGAGACAATCTTGCGCACGTCAACCTTATCATGCTCAATGAGGTCAAAGGATCAAAGTTTCAACCCTCCACCAATGAGAGGGCACGCGAGTTTGTGCGGCGACTGACAAGCGTTGGGGTCGAGGCAACCATCAGGGACTCCCGAGGCTCAGACATTGATGCAGCCTGTGGCCAACTTAGGCAAAGTGTCGATGGTACGCTACGGACACACTGAGCTCGTCATTCTGTGGCCCCTTACAGCGTTTATGACTACACTGCGGTGAGCGCGCCCGTCTCAAGCTCCGCAAAGTCGTAGTACCGCCCAAATGACATCCTGCCACACCGTATAGGTGGCCCTCAGTATCCCAGGTGCTCCCATTCCTGCTGTATCTGCCTTCTGTTAGCGTCTAATTGGTCGAGATCCGTCTTCTCTCCTACCAACCCATCAAGCATATCTAACAAGGCATAGTAACCGCGAGCAAGTGACGATCCTGTCTCACGTAGGTTCCGACGGGCCTCGTTTGTGAGCAGCAATTTATACGCGGCAAAAGTTATGCCAGCTGTTACCAAAACAATGCCCATAGCGTTTCTCGGCCTCATGGGTGTCTCTACTCCATTCCCTCACGAGAGAATAATGACACGAGGCGGGCAAGTTCCTCCTCATCTTCGAACTCAATTTCTATCTTATTGCGGTTCCTCACACGCTTAACTCTGACGCTTGCATTTAGAGCAAGGCGAAGCTGCCGTGCCGCCCTCTTAAATGAGTTTGGTGTAGGTTCACGCCTTTTTTCTTCCTTCCTCATGCCAGAAAATAGCGGAGCAAGACTTTCTGTCTGTCTAACCGATAGTCGTTCTTCCAGCACCTTTCTGGCAAGCCGTATTCTTGCCTCTTCGTCTGCCACTGCAAGGATAGCACGAGCATGTCCTGCAGATAGCTTTCCCTCAGCCATCATGTCTTGGACTTCCTCAGGCAAATCAAGTAATCGCAGTGTATTTGCTATCGAAGAGCGAGACTTAGATAGGATCTTACCAAGCTGCTCTTGAGTAAGCCCATTATCCCTAATGAGCTTTGAGTATCCCTGAGCTTCCTCAATGGGATTAAGATCCGCTCTTTGAAGATTCTCGATAAGGGCAAGCTGAAATACTTCCTTATCAGAGATCTCCCGTATTATAACGGGAATCTCCTCTAACTCAGCAAGTACTGCTGCCTGATAACGACGCTCGCCTGCCACTATCTCATACTTATCTCCCACTTTGCGTACGAGGATCGGCTGTAATACCCCATTTTGTCTGATCGAGTCCGCCAACTCGTTGAGCTTGTCTTGATCGAAAGACTTTCTTGGTTGATTCTCATTCGTTTTAATCTGGCTCAGGGGAAGAACAAACTCCGTCCTCATAGCGCCAACCTCAACGTCAGCACCCCCCATGAGTGATTCTAATCCCTTACCGAGCCCGCTCCTCTTAGCCACGTCGCACCACCTCTCTTGCAAGCTTTTGGTAGGCGAGAGCGCCCTTGTTCACTCGGGAATAATGGTTGATTGGCATCCCATGAGATGGGGCCTCAGAAAGTTTTACGCTTCTCGGTATGATTGACTTAAATACTTTGTTCCCAAAGTACCTCTGAACTTCATCGACAACTTCCCTTGAGAGTGTCGTTCTTGCATCGTACATGGTCATAACGACACCAAAGACTGTAAGCCCTGGGTTGAGTCGAGTTTGAACCATTTTCATTGATTCTAGTAGCTTTGTAACACCCTCAAGCGCATAGAACTCACATTGAATAGGGATGAGCAACGAAGTTGCAGCAACGAGGGCATTAACTGTAAGCAGTCCAAGTGAGGGAGGACAATCGATAAATATATAGTCAAATTCATCCCGGATGGGGGCAATGGTCTCTTTGAGAAACGTTTCACGTGAAACCTGGGCAACGAGTTCGATCTCTGCGCCAGCAAGTTGGATAGTTGAGGGAATAACGAAAACCGATTTCTCTATTGTTGGGTGAATCATATCATCTATGGAATCGCCCTTAAGTAAGGCATCATAGATATCACCTTCAAGTCCCTCCTTTTCTATACCAAAGCCGCTCGTACAATTTCCTTGTGGGTCAAAATCAACTACAAGAACCTTTTTCTTGTTCTCTCCAAGTGCAGCTGCAAGATTAACGGCAGTCGTAGATTTGCCAACACCTCCCTTCTGATTGATTATCGCAATCACATGTGTCTGTGCATCTGGAAATGCTCGCTTTACGTCTCTAAAGCCCACATATCCTCCCTTTAGGTAGAACTAATCAACTCATATCGCTCACGTCTTCATATCATATGCTAGTTGTTTCACGTGAAACTGCTGAGATAAAATTGTCCGTCTGATTCTATTCCATCTCGATTCATAGAGTTACCTTGTAATCACCGCCTCGTACACTTCAATCATTGTCGCAGCTAAGAGATATAGCTTTGAGAGTGGCTCTTATAGCAAAATCGATGATATGTAAAACACAGACATAGAAAATTGGATCGAACGTTGCCAGTATCATGCAGTATATGGCTCTTCGGGGTTTGTGTGGGTTGACGCTCGTTAAAAACAACAACCTATCGGCGACGCCACTTACGCAGAACCTGTCGCGTGAAGCCTATTTTCTCGACAAAGGAAAAGACGACCACTGGGGGGCGCCATCGACGCACCGCAACGGCTAAGGTACTCGTGTCATCCAACGCAGTTCACATCACAACTCGCATCGCAGTTCACGCTATAGCTCGCGTCACAACCCACATCGCTGTTCACGTTATAGCTCGTATTGTAACAGCGTACACGGATACCACGAAACGGTACCGAGAGGCCGTCTACGTCGATCTGTGTACACTCCTTTGCTTTCACGTCTGTCTGTAACGGTAAAACAGTGTACACGAATGCCCCAGAACAACTTTGAAGAACAGTTTTCGTTGATCTATGTACATTATTGTGCCTCCACGGCCACCCGTGCAACTGGGCAGAACCATGGATTTCACGACATTGATGGTTCCATGGCCCGTGATGTCTGGACGCTCGGACCTGAGGCCCACGCCGCTGAAACAGTGAAGCAACTACCTACCCAAACGAGCTCACAAAACCATCAGTATATACATCTAGATCTGTGAGTAGGAACTGTGACATATCCATAGAGCACAGGGAAGACGTAAAACAAATCAGACTGACAAATTGGTTGAGACTGTGCCCGTGACGAAAAACATGGGATGATGTGACATACTCACAAGCAGAGGGACGTCTTTGTGCAATGGTCGAACGATCGAGACAAACAGGCAGTAGGAGGGCCGAGGATGGCGCCGGGCAGGCAGGTATGCCTCACACCGACTGAGTGGGAAGGCAGGGTCAGGCAAACGAGGTGAGTCGGTCTCCTCGACCAGATGGATCTCGTGGTGCCCTGGGCCATGACTTCCGTCCCTAGTTGAGCCGTCGGGGACGGACACAGACAGGCACGGCAGGCGGTCCTGACCCGTCAAAATGCTACCTAAGATGAGCCTCGTACAGTGCTGGCCGGACCCATTCGATGTTGCCTGCGAGGACGTCTGCTACGAATCACTCTCGGTCCGCAACTTCGCGCGGTGTCGGTATTGCGTGCTCGACACCTGCGAGGTGCACGGGCTCGTGCAGGGTAACGATGGCCTCTACCACGTCAACGCGGACTTGTGGTGTGTCGCCATACACAAAGAATCCGCTTGGATCCGCGCCCCTCTGGGACCGGTTGGAGCGTCGCGATGGACCCCTCCGAATCCGGGGCCGCACGACGGGCCCAACGAGACAGGCGCGGGGGCGGAGCAAAAGCCTCCGTGTGCGTGAGAGCAAATACTCCTGCCAAATCACCAGACGTACTCTCGACTACACAGAAATACGCTATTGTTGCATCGCGAAGGGGCGGATGCACATCCGTCTGAGACTATACAAACACGAGTAGCTACGAGAGTGTCTTGTACACCAGCCTCTAATCTTATTGAACTAGGCTGTGTTAACCCTATTCTGATGCGGTTGCCTCTTTTGACCTACGTCGGTGCACGAAGCCTGCCGCTCCGACGACCAGATCGAGCTGCTCGCCAAGCTGCCCCCATGTTCCCCGTATTGGTTGACGTGGGAATAGAGTGTTGCCACGCCGTGTCAGAATAGGGTTAACACAGCCATTGAACTAAACAGTTTTGTACGAAAAGATATTTTTTATTCTACGGTTGTTAAACATTCAAGGAAGCGATCCGATAGCTATAGAGGACGATGTACCGCCATCCCAGGCTTACGTGGAAGACTCACCGTTGCCTCCTCAGTCTTCATAAAACAAATAAGCTCTCTATGGCCAGAGGAATGGGGTAAGTCATACGTTTCACGTGAAACAAGCTTCATACCACAAAGCTGTGCAACACTCTCTGCATGCACAAATTCATCAGCTTCAATATAAGCCTTAGAGCTTACAAGCAAGCCATTCGGTTTAAGTAAGGGAGAGGCATACTCAATAAGAATACTGAGTTTTGCGACAGCACGTACCAAAACAAAATCAAATGAAGCAGCACTACGCCGCGCAAGGTCCTCAGCACGAATAGACAGGGCACTAATCCTTGAATCAAGTCCAAGGTTAACAATAAACTCACGTACGGCATGGATCTTCTTCGTAATGGAATCAATGAGCAATCCATCCATCTCTGTAACGATAGAAAAGGGAATTCCTGGAAAACCAGCACCAGTACCAAGATCGAGAAATCGAGGACTATTAGATAGATAAGCTGATAGACAGTGACTGTCCTCAAGTACCTTGACAAAGAGTAGAGAGTCAATATAGTGACGGACTATGGCATCATGAGGATCAGTTATCCTTGTGAGGTTGATTTGCTCATTCTTTTCAATGACCATACAAAAATGTCTAACCATGAGTAACGCATCATCGGAAGACAGTGATAAGCCAAGAGTTTCGGCTTGAGAAACAAGATAGTTTATAAGCGGATTGATTTGAGATAGCTCCATAGTATCCACCTGACAGAAAACAACGGATCACTAAGTATTGGCATACATGATAACAATTCTCTTATAGATCACCGTTGACATAACCAGCAACTTTACCTCTCGAGATATGACGTTAAAACCCCATGTCACCCTTGAAGAGCTAACCTACTAATGACATCGTGGCAAAGACGCGAAACATCATCATTTCAACGGTAGTCTAACAAAGAAAATAACAAAGCACAGCCTACTATACCCCTTAACCCTTAAGGATAGTGGGCAAGGAAACAGGCAGTCTCTCAACCCATGGTTTATTCCGGCCCCTCCTACATGAACCATCTGAACATGGCCCTGAAGAGCCGGGCACAGATTTCCACTCATTCCACAGGGGGCGGGCAGGTACATCGGCCACGACGTCGTAGACGGCAGCAAGCGCGCGACGGTCGTCAGATCTGCGAGGGATGGCGCCAGGGCCACGAAGGAGTGCCGTCTCCTGCCACCCGTGGTCGATAGTCCCTGCCGCAGCGGATGTCCATGTCACCTGACGGTTATAGGGGATAGCCTCTGCTGGCAGATGCAGTCGGATTACCAACTTTCTGCAAGAGAGAATTTTAAACGCATAGTGATCCCGATCTTCACTGGAGCCAATATATCAAATCCCATGTTTATGGGTGTATTTTTTGTAAATTATACGATTTATACCCCAATAACCTAGGAACTTACTATTCCCTCTCAATAGAAGCAAAACGAGGCAGCGTGAACTCAACGAGCCACCTGAACAGCGGCTTTGTTTATTTTCACGTCTGCGAAACCGTCCCAAAACCGGGACGCCCCCTGGGACTCAACACTGAGTCTCGCTTTAGCACGCTATAGTAAGAATGGACGCGAATTGCTGGGAGACAAATGGCCTGAACTGCGAAAGCGCGGTCATGCTGCACATGGCCGATCTCTCTTTTGAATTGGCTTGTGCAAAGGTCCCGAAATAACCCAGAGAGCAAGCGATCCAGCCCGCGGAGATGAGAATCGGCAAGCTTGACCCAACCTCATACATCCAAATCGTCGAAGGCCGTGCGTCCTTCGTCAGTCTGCTGCCGACGTCGGGAATTGAGGTTTGGTGACATAGTTGGCGCTCGTCCCGCGATTCGATGCTTCAAATTAGGCCGCTCGGCGTCCCTTCGGCTTTGCGGCACCAACGCGGGTGAGCTGCACGGCGTCTTTCATCAGGCCGGAGGAGCATCACCCTACAGTCTGTTCTCCTCCGCGTCAACGAAGGGGCGACCCTGTAACCCATCACCTGTTACGCGCCCGGCTCCCAATCAGCAGCCGAAGCGGTTCCGTATAACCGGGAGAGGCGGATCAACGCGGCCCACGATCTGTCCGAAGTGCGGAGCCTCATCTTTGCGTTGGCTACTGCGGCAGTGGGCCTGACAATCTCCTCTATCTCGTATCCCTCGATCGGATGGGGAGGACAGAGCTCTCTCGCCTCGCCAGCCTGCGCGCCTGCAGTCCTGTTCGTGAAGTTGGGGAAGCACGACCCCAATACCCCATAGTTCCTCGCCTTCCAGGCCTCGAGGAATCCCGTGCAGCCCCTGACGAGCTCTTCGTCTGGGCCTGTGAGATGCTCGAGATCCACATGGTGCTTCTCCCACCTCTCGAGCCTCCTGTCATTTCCGGCGTTGCGCTTCCGCACATCTCAGGAGTCCTTGAGCACTTGAACGATATTGCGAGGGTCTTCGTCTTCAGTCTCTCGTTTCCTAGCCTCGGCATCGACCCAGTCTCCGACGGCGAAGAGCATGCACCACGCTTTCGAGGCGACCACGTCGTTGTCGTAGTCGGTGACCATCCCGCGCATGATTCCGGTAGACTGCGCAAACCGGTTCATCCATCCTCGCGCGGATCGATTTCATAAACGCTTTCTGAACGGACGGAGGCCTGTCCCACACGGTCGCGGCGCAGTCTCCCGCAGGAAGCTCTTCGGACTCCCTCGCATGGAGGCCCTTCCTCCCTTCTGACCGGAAGGTGTCGTCTACGAACCCGTCCATCACGGTGACCGTCACGAGGACCGAGCTGTAGTAACGCCCCTGGAGGTGGTCTTGCTCGGCCTTCTCAAGGAGCGGTATGCGCGGGCGCATGTCGGGAAAGCGGCTCATCCTGGTGATCATTCGATGAGCTCTCGCTCGGCTTCCTCGGGCGTGAGCTTGCCAATGACCACGTGCATCCTTTCGAGGTTCAACGCGTCTGAGAAGACCCAGTTCCTATCGCCCAGCAGATGGTAGAAGTCATCAACAAGCGAGACGAGGCCATCGAGCTCCTCACAGACTTCCCGCGCGCGCTTTTTCGCCTCGTCGTTCCTGAGCAGCCTTCCGAGCCACTTGAGTCCCGACACGCTGCGTCTTAGTTCCTTGATGGAGGGGAGGTCGTTGACTGATTCGTGCTTGTTCGGGTTTTCGTGATTTTCTCCTGTCATCAATACCTCATCTCGAATCTGTTTTGCTGGCCCATGGAGCAAGTCAAAGCATGACAACGCTTTTCGCCAGGCCAGATAATCAAATGGAAACGGCTCGACCTCTGTCTTTCGTCACTCGCTAGGCATCGTTTAGAATGAACCAATACCGAACTAGCATTCAACAGCAAGAGGAATCGAGGGGTAGGGCATGCAGGTTCTCAAGGAAGAGGTGCGCGAGCGCATACTCGCCGCCGCCGTCCAGGTGTTCTACGAGAAGGACTTCCGCAGCGCGAAGATGCAGGACATCGCGAGGCTCGCCGACGTGTCGGCCAGCCTGCTGTACTCGTACTTCGAGAACAAGGAGAAGCTATTCGAGGGCGTCGTCTCGTCCGTTCCCTTCGACTTCGACCGGATCGCACGCGAGGAGGAGTCCGTCCTCGCGGACACACCCTCAGAGAGGTTCCGGATCGCGGCCGAGGGACCCCTGCTCGACATGCTGGCCCATCACAAGCGGTTGGTCATCCTCGTCGACAAGAGCCGGGGCACCGCCTACGAGCATGCGAAGGACGATTTCGTCGAGAGCATCGAGCGGCACATCCGCCGCATGGTAAACGAGCGCGCCCCCCTGCGCTATCCAGACCTGCTCGCCCACGTGCTCGCAAGCAACTTCGTGGAGAGCCTGATGGAGGTGGCCCGCCACTACAGCAGCGAAGACGAGGCTCGCGACATGCTGGCGCTTATCGCACAATGCTATTACGAAGGGGTGAACTCCCTGTGACGGGGCTTCCCAGCATCCCACATGGTTCTTTCAATATTCAATATTGAACTACTATTCTATAATGGTATAGTTAGGCAACGCGAACTGACCCGGGGCTCAGTCAGCGCTCAATATCGAATCCATATTTAGTATTGAAGGAGGAGGCTCTTGTGGAAGGCAAGAACGAGCTGGTCAGAGAGATGATGGCGAAAAGCCGGCTCTCTAATGCCATGCTTCTGACCAGGGCGGTCCTTGGACTCGCCCCCACGGTTCTCGTGATCTACCTCGTCCACCTGTTTTTGGAAGGCGCCCTCTCGCCCTCGGTGATTGCCTGCGTCGCAGCGGCGATGGTGGCATGCGTGGCGGGGAAGGCGGCATGCATGTACGCGGCGACGTGGAGGGCGCATCGGGTGGCGTACTCGTGCCTGACGGACATACGCCTGCGCATCGTGCGCCATCTGAAAAAGCTCCCCCTGGGCTTCTTCCAGATCAGGAGGCCGGGGGACCTCGCGAACGTCATGCGCAACGACGTGGAGCAGGTGGAGGTGTACCTTGCCCACGGGCTGCCCGAATCGGCCTCGGCCACCCTGTTCCCCGCTGCCGCGTTCGCCCTCATGCTCGCAGTCGACTGGCGGCTCGCCCTGTGCATGGCGGCGGGTCTGCCCCTCATGTGGCTCGTGAAGAGGGCGGCGGCTCCCGCTTGGGCTAAGGGCTTCGAGATCGTGTCCCAGTACGCATCCAGCATACAGGACAGCCTCATGGAGTACGTCGCCAACGTAGCGGTCGTCAAGGCGTTCGGGAAGGAGGAGCGCAAGACGGAGGAGACGATCGGGGCGGCGCGCGATTACGTGAGTTGGGCGACGAGCTCGATGAACGACGTCTCGGTTCCCATGGCGCTCATCTCCCTGTTCATGGAGTCCGGGACGGTGCTCGTGCTGATCGCGGGAACGTGGCTCCTCTCCGCGGGCGGCATATCCGTCGAACGCCTCATCTTGGCAATGGTGCTCTCCGCGGCCTTCGCTTCCTCGGTGGCCAAGACGGCGACCCTGCAGCACTACCGCTTCATGTTCGACCAGGCGATGACGGGCATCGAGTCGGTGCTGGGCGTCGAGGCCGCAGGCCCCGTCGAGGACTCCGGGGAGCCTCGCATGGGAGACATCGAGCTGGACGGAGTCTCGTTCTCCTACCCAAGGAGCGATGGGCGCGGCAACGAGAGGGAGCGTGCCCTCGACTCGATCGACCTGGTATTCCGCAAGGGAAGCACCAACGCTCTCGTTGGCTCCTCGGGGTGCGGTAAGAGCACGCTCGCGAGCCTGATCATGGGGTTCTGGCAGCCCGACGGCGGACGCATCACGGTGGGAGGGCGGGACCTGTCCAGCCTCTCCGAAAGGCAGGTGTCGGGCCTCTTCTCCATAGTCCAGCAGGACGTGTTCCTCTTCAACCAGAGCATCGAGGAGAACATCCTCATCGGCCGGCCGGGCGCAACGCACGAGGAGGTCGTCGAGGCGGCCCAAAGGGCGCGCATCCACGACTTCGTCTCCGGGCTCCCGCAAGGCTACGCGACGGTCGCCGGCGAGGGAGGCGTCCAGCTCTCGGGCGGCGAGCGCCAGCGCATCTCGATAGCCCGGGTGATGCTGAAAGACGCCCCCGTCATCATCCTCGACGAGGCGACGGCCGCAGTCGACGCCGAGAACGAGGCCCTCATCCAGGAGGCGATAGACGACCTGTCCCGCGACAAGACCGTCGTGACCATAGCCCACCACCTGAACGCCGTTCGAGGGGCAGGCCAGATCGTGGTGATGAGGGAAGGGCGCGTGGCCGGTTCCGGAACCCACGAAGAGCTCATGCGCACATGCCCCCTCTATCAGGAGATGGTCGCCAAGCAAAGGCAGGTTGACAACTGGGACATCAAGGAGGCCGCATCATGGTGAGGGAGATCCTGGAGAGGATGACCCCCGTCGGCCGGCGCATGATGGCCATAAGCATCGTCGCGTTCTCGATCCACGCGCTGTCCAGCGTCGCGATGGCCTTCGCCGTCCTTGCGGCAATCCATTCGGTCCTGGCCGGACAGGCCGACCTCGTTCCCTACTGGGTGGCGCTCATCTGCCTTCTCCTCGTCAAGGGGGCAAGCGGCATCGTGGCAGACAAGCAGAAGCACTGCGCGGGATTCGACCTCGTGCTGGAGATCAGGATCGCCGTCGTCAGACGGCTGAAGTCGCTCTCCCTGGGCTTCTACACGGGAGAGCGCCTGGGCGAGATCGGCGACATCGTCCACAAGGACGTCGACAACATGGAGATGGTGGTGGGGCACCTCTGGACGAGGATGGCAGCCGACTTCGTCGTCGCGGCGATCCTGCTCGCGGCCGCGATCGTCGTCGATTGGCGCATGGCGCTGCTCATGGTCTCGACCCTGCCCGCCGCGCTTGCGCTCCTCGCAGCGGGGCTGGGGAAGGCCCAGGCCCTCGAGGGCAGGTGCGGGGACGACGAGGCGGACATGACGAGCCTGTTCGTCGAGTACGTGAAGGGCATCCCTCTGCTGAAGGCCTTCGCCGAAAGCGAGGCCCTCGACCGCAGGCTCGAGGTGACGGTGGCGAAATTCGGCGAGAGCAGCAAGGCGGCATCGCGGAACAGGGCGCTCGTGCTGTCCGCCTACAGCCTTGCGGCGGACCTCGCCTTCGTGGTCATGGCGGCGGGCGGCGCCCTGCTCGTGCAGAATGGCTCCCTGCCCCTGTTCGTCTACATCGGCTTCATCGTCGCGAGCGTGGAGTTCTACAAGCCGTTCTTCGCCATGGAGTCGCACTGGATGAACTACCTCAAAGTGAGGGACAGCTTCCGCAGGATAGAGAAGATCGTCCGCGCGGCCTCCGTTCCCAAGCCCGATGAGCCACGTGTGCCCTCGTCGCACTCGATCGGGTTCGACCAGGTGCGCTTCTCCTACGGAAGGGACTCGTTCGAGCTGTCCGAGGCGACGTTCGCGGTCCCCGAGCGCACCATGACGGCGCTGGTGGGCGAGTCCGGATCGGGCAAGAGCACGCTGACCAACCTCCTGCTGAGGTTCTGGGACGTGGATGCGGGAAGCGTGAGCGTCGGCGGCGTGGACGTGAGGGACATCCCCTACGACGACCTCCTGGCCTCCATCAGCGTCGTCATGCAGGACGTGCGCCTGTTTGCGGACACCATCGAGGGGAACATCCGCATCGGCAAGGCGGGCGCGACGCATGAGGAAGTGGTGGAGGCGGCCAAGAGGGCGTGCATCCACGAGTTCGTGATGTCGCTCCCACAGGGCTACGAGACGCCCATCGGGGAGAACGGCGTGGGACTATCGGGCGGCCAGAGGCAGAGGCTGTCCGTTGCGCGGGCGTTTCTGAAGGACGCCCCCATCCTCGTGCTCGACGAGATGACGAGCAACGTGGACCCGGTCAACGAGGTGCTCATGCAAAGGGCTGTCTCTGCGCTCGCACGGAACCGGACGGTGCTCGTGGTGGCGCACCACCTGGGCACCATTCGCTCTGCCGACCAGATAATCGTGATGCAGCAGGGGAAGATCGTGCAGAGGGGCACCCACGAGCAGCTCCTCGAGGAGGGGAAGGGCTACTACCGGACGCTTTGGGAGCAAGGAGCCAGGATGGAAGGCCGAGCATGAACGCCTCTGCGCGTATCGTCCTCGACCAGGTGACGTTCCAATACGCGGGAAGAGACGACACCGCAATCCAAGGCGTCAATCTGGATATCCATGAGGGCGAGTTCTTGCTCCTGACGGGAAGGAGCGGGTGCGGGAAGACCACGGTCGCCCGCCTCATCAACGGGCTCGTCCCCCATTTCCACGAGGGCGAGCTGGACGGAGCGGCCAGAATCGGGGAAACGGATACGCGCGAGCTCGACATCGGGGAAATCGGGAAGCTGGTCGGCTCGGTCTTCCAGGACCCCCGCAGCCAGTTCTTCATGACCGACACGACGGGCGAGGTGGCGTTCGGCTGCGTGAACGCGGGACTGCCGCGGGCCGAGGTTCTGGAGCGGATCGAGGACGCGTTTCGGCGCATGGGAATCCAGCATCTTCGGGACAGGAGCGTGTTCGGTCTCTCGAGCGGGGAGATGCAGATGGTGGCCATCGCCTCCTGCCACGCGATGGGGCCTTCCGTGTACGTCTTCGACGAGCCGTCCGCAAACCTCGACATGGAGGCCGTGGAGGCTCTCAGGAGGGCGTTGTCCGAGCTGAAGCGCGAGGGCAAGACCGTTATCGTTCTGGAGCACCGCCTCTTCTACCTGTCTGGCCTCATCGACCGCATGGTCGTCATCGAGGGCGGTGCCGTGGCCAGCGTATACGACGCGGCCGGGGCACTATCCCTCGACGATCGCTCGCTTGCCCGCATGGGCCTCAGGAGCTTGAGGCTGGAGTCGGCGCTACGCGCCATACCTGTCCATGACCAGCTTCCGTTAAAGCACGAGGGAACGGCCTTCGAGGTAAAGGGCCTCACGTTCTCATATAGGTCGCGGCGCTCGACGAGAGGTGCGGGATCGACACCGCACCGCTCCCATACCATCGGCCCCCTGGACCTCTCCGCCCGATCCGGCGAGGTGGTCGGGGTCATAGGGGAAAACGGTGCGGGGAAGACGACCCTATCGCGTCTGTGCTGCGGACTTGAGAAAGAGGATCGGGGCACCGTGTCCGTCGACGGCAGGCCCCTTTCGCCAAAGGAGCGGCTGGGGCGTATCCGGCTGGTCATGCAGGATCCCGACTACCAGCTTTTCAGCGACAGCATGCTGGAAGAGCTCTCGTTGGGCGGGCGGAGAGACGCCGGTACCTGCGAGCGGGCGCTCAGAGGGCTGAGGCTATGGGACATGAGGGATGCACATCCCGCAACGCTCTCGCGCGGGCAGAAGCAGCGCCTCACGATAGCATGTGCTCTCGTCGACGAGGCTGCCGCCTACTTCTTCGATGAGCCGACGAGCGGCCTGGACAGGGAGAACATGGAGAGGGTCGCCTCCGGAATCCGGTTGCTCGCGCGATCCGGGGGCATCGTGTTCGCCGTCTCGCACGACTGCGAGTTCCTCCTCTCCGCCTGCGATCGCATCCTCCGTCTGAGGGATGGGCTCATCGTCGACGACTTCGCCCTTGACGGCTCGGCGCGAGAGAGGCTTTTGAGGTCGCTTTGGAAAGGAGGCGTGCAATGGGGCGCTCATGCAGACGCGTAGACCCGCGGACGGCTCTGCTCGCAGCCTGCCTTCTGGGCATTGCCGCAGTGATCTCCAACCGGCCGGAGGCAGCTCATGCGGCATGCGCTATCGGGGCCCTATGCGCGCTTGCCGCCGGAGCATGGCGACCGTGCATCGCCCTGTCTGCCGCCTATGGCCTCATAGCCGCCGTTATGGCCCTCGCCGAAGGGGCGGGCAACACGACGCTCGTGATCGCCGTGGTCATGCTGAGCTACATGGCCCAGAAGTTCGTGGTTTTATCCCTTCTGGGGATCTCGCTCTCCAAACTGGCCTCGATGCAGGACCTGCTCGCCGCGCTGCAGGCCATGGGGGCCCCGCAGGCGGTCCTCATCCCGTGCATGGTCGTCCTGCGGTTCTTTCCCACCATACGCAGGGACGCCTCGCACCTCATGGAAAGCTTGAAGACGCGGCGCGTGCTGGCAGGAAGGGGATACGCGCTCAGGCATCCGGCCCTCGTATGCGAGCTTTTGGTGGTTCCGCTCCTCATGAGGAGCGTGAGGGTGTCCGACGAGCTGGCGGCATCCGCGCTCGTTCGCGGCCTGGGCGGCGAGACGCGGCCGACGATGCTGCATTCCCTGTCCTTCGGGGTGAAGGACGCTGTCGTGACCGCCCTTACCCTCGCGTCGATCGGGGTGCTTGCGTGGCTCCAATTCGGTCCGCGATAACGAAAGCCCAGGTGAGGGCGCATCTTGTCAGAGCGTATCTGTCTTAATGAGAAACAAAAAGAAAGGACCTGTCATGAAGAAAAGCGGAATCTCGGCCGTAGGGCCCCGCGATCTGGTATCCATCGGCGTCTTCGGGGCATTGTCCCTTCTGATCTTCTTCGTGGTGGGAGGCATCGCGGGCCTCACCGTCGTGGGGACGGTCGCCAACATACCCATAGTCTGCTTCTTCACATCGATAGCCTATCTGCTCCTTGCCGCGAAGGTCAAGAAGCCCGGAACCTTCCTCATCATGGGGACTGTAAACGTGCTGCCCGGCCTGATGGCGGCGAACGTCCTCGGCGTCCTCGGCAGCATGGCGGGGTGGGCCGTCGCGGAGGCGGTCGCCACGCGCATCGGGTACGCGAACAGGAAAGGCCTCGTCGCAGCCTATGTCACCGGCTGCTCTCTGCAGTCGGCGCTCTACACCCTTCCCATATACCTTTCCGCCGCTCAATATCTCTCCGAGCGCCAGGAGATGCTGCAGCTTACCGACGAGGCGATGGCGCAGTTCGTAGCGTTGTTCTCGGGCTCCATGTACGCAGGGATGGTCGTCCTTACGGTGGCGACGAGCCTGGTGGGAGCCCTCGTCTCGCTGAGGGTCATGAGGAAGCACTTCGAGAAGGCGGGAATTATCTAGTATATCGTTCCTGAAGTCTATAGTGGCATGATAGATCTTCTTGCCGCATGAGGGTGACATGGTGACGACACGTCCGTAGAGAGGCTGGCATGCCAAGGACACCAGAGACCCCGGGGCTCACGGAGGGCGACAGGGAGGCGCCCAGGCTCGTAGTGAGGACCGGGACCGAGCAGGTGCAGCGCTCTCCGACGCGATCCGCAGCGGCAGGCTGGCATCGATAGGCAGCGACGACCGTGCATAGATGGCGAGTCTCGCGTGCTTAGAGCCGTGCAAGCTGGGGCACCCCGCCGAGACGCGAGCGCAGTCGGCGCTCGCCGCGCACGCGGAGCCGAGGCCGCCAGCGCGGGGCATCCAGACGATCACGCACATCGCCCCGAACGCAAGGCGCGAGCCGGGCGTACGGGGAGAGGCGTCGTACGGGAGCACCATAGGGTCTGCAAGTTCGCCGAGCTGCAGGGGACTCCGACGCCAAGCACCCCGAGGGGTACGCCATGAGGCCCGTGCTCGGCGACCACCCCGTACACGGATCGAAGTAGATATAATTTTTTGACACAAATTATATCAGATTTGTGTCTAATTAAAATTGTGCTCAATCGGAGCTTAACGATCAGTGCAAGCTCCATCTTTCCGACCCCTCCTACATGAACCATCTGAACACGGCCCTAAAGAGCCGGGCGAAGATTTCCACTTATTCCACAGGAGGCGGGCATGTACATCGGCCACGACGTCGCGGGCGGAAGCGGGCGCGCGGCGATCGTCAGGCCTGCGGGGGAAAGGACCAAGGCCGCGAAGGAAGACCGGGTCTACCTCGGCCGTGTGGTGGACAGGGCGCGTGGGATCTACCGGAGTGGGTGCCAGGGGTCTGTTCCCCTGCGACCTGGCGACGGGCAAGTTCAGGCCCATGCCGGGGGGCGTCGAGAGGCCGAGGAGGCGCGACGCCCGCACCTAGCTTCCCTTCCACCAACTTCTCGCTTGACAACCAGAGTGAACGGGGGAGAGGGCATAATACAGACAGAAGCATCTGAACTCTTCCAAGGCTTCCGAGCAAACACCATCCAAAATCAGTATCTCCCTGGGATGGGCTGGCGGCACAGATAAATCAAACGACGTGAGGCTTGCAGTCACGACGACTCGCCACAACGAATAGCCCCAGGTTCATCGGCTGGAATGCGGTTACTGGTCTAGCTCGCAGATCTCTCAACCCGCCCGTCCTTCTCACTATGTCCGAAACCAAGCTAGGAGATGCACATCATCAACCATTTGAAGGGGTTCCTGTTGGAACTGGGGCGCAGCTTCGCATTCGTTAAGCGCTAGCAGCGATTCATCTACGAGGAAGACCGTTTCAAGGTAGATTTATCTTCTACAACCGCCTGCTGCGCCGCTTCGTGCTGTTCAACCTGAAGCTGGGCAAGCTCACACACCAGACATCGGGCAAATGCAGATGTACGCCCACTACTACGACCGCGAAGTGAGGCTAATTGACGAGAACCCGATCATAGGCATATTGCTCTGCCAAGACAAGAACGACGCGGTGATGAAGATGATGCTGCTCGCGAACAACGAGCAGATATTTGCCAGCAAGTACAAGACCGTGTTGCCGACAACCGACGAGCTGAAAAGGATTCTGTCCAAGGTGAACAACGATGAGTGACCTTTTCAAATCGACATACAACTCTGACGCGCTGAGCTGTATCACCACCCGGCGC
>ERZ773263.266-NODE-266-length-38792-cov-4.862818_pt1 | contig 38792 bp, 53 predicted proteins | sample MGYA00511076_ERZ773263 | MGnify/ENA primary metagenome ERZ773263 (study PRJEB29015, sample SAMEA2738155) | human oral metagenome | biome: human oral; feature: human-associated habitat; material: saliva | place: China | collected 2195 ... | reverse complement strand
ATGCATCAATAATTGAGCGCATTCCCATAGTAGTTGCATCGTTCATCAGCTGAAATGCCGTATTACCAAGAATTAGATACAGAGGATAGTTCACAACATCCTCGGCACGGTTGCCCAAAAAAGTAGAAAAGACAACTGCCATAACTGCCATCATCAAAAGTGGGTTCAAAACCGACCACACAACACCCAAGATAGAACGGCGATACTTGAGTTTGAAGTCTTTGCTTACCAGCTGACGCAAAATGAATTGGTCACGCTGATGAGTTGGATACCATGCATCTCGAGCAGAAACAGCCACAAGACTTGTGCTTGCACTATTGGCACTTGCAGAAACGATGCTTGCATCCTGCACATTATTAGTTTGTGTTGAAGACTCGCTCACGCGCTATCCTTTTCTACCAATTTCTGTATGGTTTATCCTAGCACAGACAGACAAAGCCGTTTAAACTTGAAACGTTGTTGAACTGTTTTCTCCACTATTTTGTTTATATGTATAGTGGCAGAACTACTTAGTAACAACCGCTCAACGGCAGTACTTATAGAAATGGTGCAAAATGTCTCAATCCCCTCTTGGACGCACACTTATCATAGCTAATCCCGCTGCCCATAGTGGTAAAGGCGCTGCGGGTGCGGAGTTTGCTCGACACTTCCTTACCAGCTATTCAGCCGCAACGGATGGATACGAGCTCAAGCTCACCACAGCTATGGGAGACGCTCGTGTTATGGCCTCAGAAGCTGCAGATTTTGACACGGTTGTCACACTTGGCGGAGATGGCGTTATCCATGAGGTGGTCAATGGCCTCATGACCTTATCGCCAGAAACACGTCCAGCTCTTGGCATTATCCCTATGGGTTCTGGAAACGATTATGCGCGCACACTGGGCATGAAAATCAACGATCCAGAGGGCGCTTTTGCGCAGTTAGTTCGCGGAAAGATTAAGCAGCTAGAGATTGGTCGCATCAACGACGTCTACTTTATGGAGACTATGTCGTTTGGACTTGACGCAGCTATTGCAATCGATACCACAAAGCGACGTGCAAACAACTCATCAACTGAAGGCGAAGCGCTCTTTTTTACCTCGGGCCTTAAGTTCATGGCTGCAGGTAGCAAGGGTTATCCCTGCACCGTCTCGTTTGATGGCGAGAAGGACATTGACCTCCAGACTCTTATCATGGCCTTCCAAGTTGGACCTACATACGGCGGCGGCTTTAAGGTTTGTCCACATGCCCAGCCAGATGATGGTCTGCTCACCGTTTGTTATAACACCAAAGTCCCTAATATCCCCCATCTGCTAGCCTTGTTTGGTCTAGCAAAGTCTGGCAAACACATCAACTCCCGTATCATTGAAGAATGTCACCTCAAACAAGCAGTGGTAACTTTCCACAAGCCGGTTCCTGTTCAGGTTGATGGCGAAGAACTTCCTTTTGCAGAGCAATTTGTCATTGAGGTCATACCCGCCGCACTTTCCGTGGTTGTTCCCTAGTGCATAACGCGCTCGCATGACGCGCGTTATATTGCGAGAAGACCGATTTTCTCGCCAGAAGATTTAACGCATATAAAACAAGGGTACCTGCCAGTGCAGATACCCTTGAATTTGTATTATATGAACTAAAAACTTAGCGAGCTTCACGCTCAAGCAGAGCCTTAACCTCAGCTGCGGTATCAAGCTCCATGACGCGAGCAGTGAGCTCGTCTGCCTCAGCCTTTGTCCAAGCAGCAATGGTCTTGCGGGTGCGCAGGACAGATGGTGCAGAAACGGAGAACTCGTCCAGACCAAAGGAAAGCAGGACTGGGATGAGCAGTGGATCTGCAGCTGCCTCGCCGCACATGCCAACCATAATCTTCTCCTTGTTGCCCTCGCCAATGAGGTACTTGAGGGAACGGAGGACGGATGGCTGATAGACCTCGTAGAGATATGCAACGCGGTCATTACCGCGGTCAGCGCACATGGTGTAACCAATAAGGTCGTTGGTGCCAATGGAGAAGAAGTCGCACTCACGAGCCAGCTTATCTGCAATCAGAGATGCAGATGGAGTCTCGATCATGGTGCCTACCTCAATATCTTTATTGTAAGCTACACCCTTAGCGTCAAGCTCATCCTTGCACTCCTCAACAAGAGCCTTTGCCTGACGAACCTCATCAACAGTAGTGACAAGAGGAAGCATAATTTTGATGTCGCCAAATGCAGATGCGCGGAGAAGAGCGCGGAGCTGAACCTTGTACTGCTCAGCATTGTTAAGGCAGTAGCGAATAGCGCGGAAGCCCATGAATGGGTTCTCCTCAGCCTTCATGTTGAGATAAGGAATCTCTTTATCACCACCGACATCAAGAGTACGGATGATGACTGGCTTATCCTTCATGCGCAGAGCAACCTTCTGGTAAGCAGCAAACTGCTCTTCCTCGCTTGGAAGCTCCTTTGCGTCCATGAACAGGAACTCGGAGCGGAAAAGACCAATACCCTCAGCGTCAGCGTCAACTGCGCCGTTAGCGTCATCTGGATTACCGATATTAGCAACAAGCAGGACCTTAATGCCGTCAGCAGTTATGGTCTCCTTACCGCGATAAGCCTCAAGAGCAGCCTTCTCTGCAGCGTAAGCCTCAGCCTGAGCCTTGTACTCAGCAAGCTCAGCCTCAGAAGGATTAACAACAACCTTGCCGTTGGTGCCGTCGACAACAATAGCGTTGCCAGTTGCAACCTCAGAAGTGATGTTAGGAACAGAAAGAACTGCAGGAATCTCAAGAGCACGAGCAATGATTGCGGAGTGAGAAGTGCGACCACCAGTCTCGGTAACAATACCTGCAACGTGGTCCTTATCGATGTCTGCAGTCATTGAAGGAGTCAGCTCATGACAGACAATAACGGAGTTCTCTGGAAGTGTGGAGAGGTCAACAACCTCTTTGCCAAGAAGGTCAGCGAGAAGACCGGTCTTTACGTCAGCAACGTCTGCTGCGCGCTCACGGAAGAGCTCATCCTCCATGCCCAGGAACATGTTGTAGTACATGTCGTAGGCGTCGCTTACAGCCTGCTCAACGCAGGTGCCGCCATCAATAGCACCGTTAACAGCCTCTTTGATGCCCTCATCCTCAGCAAACTCAATGTGAGCACCCATAATAGCAGCAGCTTCCTCGCCCACCGTCTTAGTCATGCGCTCAATCTGCGCATTCGTCTGTGCGATAAACTTAGTTACAGCCTCTGCGTAACGAGCCTTCTCTGCAGCAGTGTCTTCAACAGTGTGCGGAGTAAAAGTGAGGTCTGGATCTACGGCAACCTGAGCAGTACCGATGCCGATTCCGTTGGACGCATTGACTCCCTCAAACATACTTGCTCCTATCATTTTCCGCTTAGCGGTGTATAAAATTCTGCAAGCCTATCCAAATAGGACAACAGTCACAGAAACAAACTATCTTTTTACAGAGTAACATTTTTTTAACCTGTTACGTTACGAGTATCTTTAAATAAATTTCAATAAAAAACACTTGGCGAGAAAATCTTTTCTGCCAAGTGCTTATGGGTTCACAATAGTAAAAATGTTATGTACGTTTCACGCAGTACGAGTGTATCATCTGAAGTTTTCTTATCAAGAAAACTACACGTTCTATCTGTGATTACTGCTCAGAATCTGCAAGCCAAGAAGACTTACCTTCGCGAATCTCCTCTTTATGACGAGCAAGCTGAATCTCTTCAGCAATAGATGCAGGCATTTCTCGACCCATCTTCTTGTAGAGAGCAGTGACAACACGATCGATGGTTGCGCGTTTTGCAATTCCCTTACTTGCAGCAGTTGCAGTACCGCAAGCAGAAGCGTAAATAAGCGCAGTGTCGTAATCGTAGCCAGCAGTAGTCTTTGCCAAGAAGCCAGCTACCATAGAGTCACCAGCGCCAGTTGCGTTAACAAGGCGAATCTTAGCAGTTGGGACAATATGCTCAGCACCGTACTCGTCCAGAAGCAAAGAACCTGCACCACCACAAGAAACGATAACGTTACGAGCACCGCCGTCCTGAAGCTTCTTAGCAAATGGAATGCACTCTTCTGGAGTCTCTGGATTAGCGTCAAAGATACGGCCAACCTCATGATTGTTAGGCTTAATCAGGAATGGCTGAGCCTTAATGGCCTCCATAAGCAGCTGACCAGGGGCGTCAACAACAAACTGAATACTGCGACCTGCAAGCTGAGCCATAAGACGAGTATAGATATCTTCTGGAAGCGAGCTTGGAATAGAACCGGTAAGAACCAGGGTGTCACCTGCGCCAACAACGTCCATACGCTCCAGCAGCTCATCAACCTTTTTCTCTGGAATGCGTGGACCATTGCCGTTGACCATGGTCATAACAATGCCGTTGAGTTTGACATTAATACGAGTAAAACCAGAATCCAACTTGACAAAGTTACTTGGAATTCCCTGCCGCTGCAAATCGCTTAGCAGGTATTCACCAGTAAAGCCACCAACAATGCCCATGGCGACGGTGACCTTATCAAGCTCATTGAGAAGCGTGGAGACGTTAATACCATTACCACCGCAGTGCAACTCTTCTGACGAGGAGCGGTTAGTAAAGCCCATGTCCAATGTGTTTGGATGCATGACATAGTCAAGCGCGGGATTAAGCGTCATTGTGTAAATCACGGCAAGTCCTCCGAACTACAATATAATCATGGAGACTTCAGTATGACGCAATCACTCGCAACAAACAATTAGAAACTAGCGACACACAAAAAATAAAAACCCCGACACGAGTCGAGGTCTGAAATTCAAATGGTGGATCGTCAGGGGTTCGAACCCTGGACCTTGGGATTAAGAGTCCCCTGCTCTACCAGCTGAGCTAACGATCCAATTAACGTTTCAAATGGGGTGGGAAAAGGGGCTCGAACCCTCGACCTACGGAGCCACAGTCCGTCGCTCTGCCAACTGAGCTACTCCCACCATTTAGCCACCTCATGAAACGCGGCTAAATCATTATTACAGAATCAGAAAAAGATGCAAGTGAGAAACGCAGATTTTTCAAACTCTTTTCTGATTTTCTTTAAAGTTTTCCAGCACGGCGGGCTTCTCGCCAAACAAAACGCGGAGAAAAACGAGCTTCTCGACACCTGAGCCCATGTGCTATAAGGTCAGCTACAAGAAGGTATGAAGGACCAGAAAGCACAGACCTCGCTTAGAATCCGTGAGTCGTGAGCGCTACGTCCAGGCGATCCAACGCCTCTTCGATCTCGACGCGAGGGGCTGCCAAATTCCAGCGCTTGAAGCCCTGGGCAGCCTCACCGAAGAAGACGCCGTCGGTGAAAAATACCTGGGCCTCAAACTGCAAGAGGTGATCAAGCTCTTCTGGTGCGAGGCCAAGATTTCTGAAGTCAAGCCACTGAAGGTAGGTTCCCGTGATTGGCGCAAGCTTCACGCGAGGATGCTTAGTGGTAAAGAAGTCCAGAAGCAGCCTCTGGTTGGCATCAACGGCCTTGATGCATGCGTCCAGCCATGCTCCGCCCTTACTGTAAGCCAGCTCACAGGCCTTGAAGCTGATTGGATTGCATGAAGTAGTCTCTCGAGCCTGCAGGCGCTTCTCGAGGCGACCACGCAGTTCTGGGTTGCTCACAATGATGTTACTAAACTGTGTGCCGGCCAGGTTGAAGCTCTTTGATGGAGACGTGCAGGTAATGGTACGTGCCGCGACCGTATCAGAGAGCGTTTCAAAAACGGTATGCGAGGAGCCTGGCATGATAAGGTCATGATGGATCTCGTCAGCAACCACAATGAGGTTATGCTTAACCGCAATCTCTGCGATACGTGTAAGCTCCTCTTTGGTCCACACGCGGCCACTTGGATTGTGAGGTGAACACAAAATGACCATGGTATTCTTTGGCTCAGTAGCAAGCTTCTCAAACAAATCAAAGTCAATATCGTAGTGAGGACCCTCTGACAGGATGAGCGGACACTCTACCAGCGCACGGTTACTCTCCTCTACTGCCATATAGAACGGACGATAGACGGGTGTGAACAAAATAACACCCTCATCTGGCTTGGTAAACTCAGTAACAGATGCAAAAAGTGCAGGTACCACGCCAGAAGAGTTGAGCAGCCACTCTGGCTTTACATCCCAGTTATGGCGATTCTTCATCCACTTGCACACAGCTTGCTTCATCTGATTAGTTGGCCTGGAATAACCAAGAATTGCATCATTGATATATTCCTTAAGGCCCTCAACAATCTCTGGAGCTGTATGGTATTCCATATCAGCAACAGAAAAAGGTGGAATACCAGGAGCTACATTGGGATTAACGTCATACATGACGTCCCATTTTCTAGAACCAGTACCAGCTCGATTAACGCGAGATTCAAAATCGTAAGACATACTGTCTCCGTTTCCGTAAGCCCATAATCAGTGTAGCCGCTTTTAGTGTAACTACTTTTCTTTTCCTTTGTTATTCTCTGACAAGAAAATCTTTGATGGCGCAACGTATTTGCAATCCTTATTGCTATAATGAACGACGCAATACGTCTCCTTAGCTCAGCTGGATAGAGCGTCGGTCTTCTAAACCGCAGGTCGCGCGTTCGAATCGCGCAGGAGGCACCAAAAACCCAAGGTAGATGGCTTGCCGTCTACCTTTTTTGTTAAAATTTTTTACAAGTGCACCCTTTTTGCACCCCCTCTGCAAGCCAATTTAAAAAACGAATACCTGTTCGAATAAAAGTTTTAACTATTTAGATAGGCGATTTACCTCGATATATTCAAATGATGATATTAGATAGAAAAACGATACTTTTAACCATATTGAAACAATTTAAAGATTAAAACGGTAAAAATCAGCTTTATAAATAACCAGTTAAACGGCTTGTTCTAAGCCGTTTTAAGGCACGTAAAAATCAAAGTTGAGTATTTACCTATGAAAAAAGCCCTCATCTTGATGTAGATGAGGGCAAATTGTTGCGTTTATTGCTTCGGAACTAAGTTATCCGCTCCGCTGATCCAGTCAGTCTCAATTCCTCGCTCATGGAGTGCGTACGACACAATGCGAGCGGTCGCATTTGCCTGTCTCCAATCTCCATCATCGTCAACGCAGTGATGCTCATCGTATTCTGCTTGTGAGGACCAATAGACCAGCTTCACACTTGCTGGGTACCCGCCAACCTCTTGCGCAGCTTCTTCAATCTGTCCTAGAGCAGCAGAGACCACTTGACGCTGCAACTGTAGCGCATCGTCAAGGATGTCCCATGCGTCCTGTGGGGCGTTGTACTCTTTGTACTTAATACTCTCCCAACGCTTCACGGAACGCTCTGACACGTCCAACGCAAGAGCGAGGTCTGTTTGGCTCATTCCAACCTGCTCGCGCAAGGCTTTGAACTCTTGTTTGTTTCTCATGTGTATCCTCTCTAAGAGTAAGCCCCTCTTGCGAGGGGCTGTCTTGCTTTCTTAGAACTCCTTGCCCTTTGCTGCTGCAAAGAAAAAGTCCATTGCTGCTTCTTTGTCGAGTACAAGAACCACACGACGGCGAGTGTTCTCTTTGAAGTACCAGTAAGCGGTGCGCTCTGGTGTGCCATTCTTTGGGAGGTTGGTCTTGCTGTACTCTTTGCGCTCAAACCTTGTAACAAATGGTGGGAGTGCTTTTGCGTGCTTGGTTGCGTAGTTACCGCTGACCCACTCACTGGATGGAACGCATCCGTCCTTGTCCATAATTGTCATGAACTCGGTGAGTTGCTTTGCGGAAGTCTTGGTGAATTTCACTGTGTTCCCCTTTCTTGGGCTGAGGTATGACCTTCTGTCTCCCTCTTGTTATATATAATATAGTCCCGTTTGGGGACTAAGTCAAGCAGAATTTTAGAATTTTTAGAAATTTTTTTCGGCGTAAAAAATTAGGGCTATGCACTGTACACAGCCCGTATAAAAGAGCAGATAAATCAACATCACCGCTCTTTTTTTCGTATCACAATTATACCAAATTGGCATAAAAAAAGAACCCCTCCCGTTGCAGCGAGAGGGGTTTATTCGAGGAGACTTTACCTCTAAAAATCTACAATTACAGTATAGCACTTAGCCTTAATGTAACGAAGTCAATCGACCAGCTTCATCTGTGTCTACTTGTACTGTGCTGTCAGTCTGGACAGAACCGTCAGCGTTGACTGCGTAAGCGTGGTTATTATGAACGTGAACGCCAGCAGGAAGCAGGTTGCCATTCTCGGAAGCGAGGTACTTCTTACCTTCCGCGTCAAAGATGCCTGTTGCCATGCGTCCGTCATTAGCAAAGTAGTAGTCGCAACTGCCAATATGCTGCATTCCTGTCAACATGGCACACTCCTGTGGTCCTTCATCTGGGCAGAGATAGAACCAGTCAGATCCGTCAAAGTACCAACCTGTGACTGCATATCCTCGTGCGTCAAAGTAGTACCAGGAACCGTTGATAAACGCCCACTGACTGTAGTAGTAAGCACTAGGACTGATTGCATACCACCAACCCGTTGAGTTCTTAACCCAGTGTGGCTCGAACTTGGACTCGCCTTGTGCGAGCTGCTCCCATTCTGCGTAAGTCAGCTTTGCAACATCGAGGTCAACAGTACCGCCCGCGCTGGAATACTGCCAAATGGTCCAATCGCTCCACGCACCAGTGTTGTAGATCATGGCAGGCAATTCCCACGAGAAGCGATTGTCCGGGTATCCCGCAATCCAAAGACGTGAGACATCAGCACAAGACGCTACCTGTGAGCGTCCAGCGGGGTACGTGTACACAACTGGATAAATGCCTGTCTTAGCATAGACACGGTCAACAAACTGCCTTGCCCAGACCGTTGAGCCCCACGCGTCATTGTCACCATTCTCCCAGTCCAAACACAAGAGAGCCTTACCAATGTAGCTAGAGACGCACGCAACGAATGCGTCAGCTTCTGCCACAGGTGAGCCACCTTCAGCATAGTGGTAGACGCCAATAAGCTTGCCATCTGCCAAAGCGCGCTGAAGCTGTGCCGTCATGTAGCGGTTCATTGGCTGTGTGCCTTGGGTTGCCTTAGCAATGACGAAGTCAGAACCGCTGTATGCAGTCTCGACATTAGGGTGCGAGTAGCTCGCACCCAATGCCTGATAACCGCTTACGTCAATGCCCCTAAGCATTGTTTACCTCTTCTTTTGTTGGCTCTTCTTTTGGTTGTGTATTAGTTGGTTCAGCGGTGCCCGTCATATAACTTGCAGGACGCTCAGAAGGCTGTACATACGTCATTGCACGTGCAGAGTCGCTTAGTCCCTTTGTGGTTGGGTCAACCGTGACGCCGATAGCACCCAAGACAGCCACGACCACAGTACCGATGAGATAAGGGTTGCTGATGAATTTCACGAACACATCAGCAAGACTGCCCCATGTAGTCAAGTCAGAATAAGCCAGTCCAAGATATGCCAGGATTGGACTCATAACAATACCTGCCATTCCCAACCACCAAGCGGGATTGTGTAGACGTACTTTCCAGTTAATCATTGCTTTTCTCCTTAAACGATTTTTAACTTCCAATAATTACCTAATGGGTATGCGCCTTTTCCAGGCGCTCCAGTCTCCCCGCCTGTGTGCGGGTCACATCCTCAACCACGGCTAGACGGGTATCGTGTTGAGCGATCGTATCTTTGACACTAGAAATAACTTCATCGGTGCGAGCCATGTACGCAGCGAACGCTTTCTGGTTGTCTTCTGCGTCCCCCTTGAGCTGCTTGATGCCTTCTTCAATGCGCACAAGTCGCATAGCGTCTTCGTTGCTTGCTCTGGTCATTGCACGTGCACCATTGATGAGCGAAACCATCATTCCAAGAAATGAGACAATAGCGATTATTTGCTCGAATGTTAGTGGATTCATGCTGTCACCTTCTACTCCATGCTCTTGGGTAAAAGTGGAATTATTCCAGTCGCATAACCGCTAGACCAGTTATAGAAGTAAATATGACCGTCACCGCCACCAGCCGCACCGACCCAAATCTTTGCCGTGTTATTGCCTGTCTGTGTGCCTAGAGGGTAATACCCCTCGATTGCAGGTAAAAGATTGTCTGGCATTTGTTCCGTGGTTTTATATGTAGCCATGCCCGCTACAAGGTAACAATCGAGATACATAACTCCGCTGCGGATGCAGTAACGAACACGACACGTTCCGTCATCCTGCAGAGTAGTCCAATGCTTAAGATCGCTATTCTCTTGATAAAGCGTGTCAGCAACTATAAAAAGCTGTTCTGGCTTAGACGCTACAACACCATTTAGCTTTACTCGGTAGATTGGAAAGTAATCTTGAGCGTCACCACTTAAAACATTTCCAGCGGGTACAAGCGGGTCTTTGGCTTCACCTGTTGTTGGAATACCTCGCAACACTTCAAATTTTGCGGACTCAATACCATGTGAGTCACGTTCATACTTAAGACATATAAAGTCGTTGCGATTCTGTCCTTGTGTACCTGAAGTAATCGTGATTTGCTCTGGAGCAGTTACACTTACCTGTCTTCCATGAATAATGGCATCACCTGTCGCAATAGTTACTCGGTTGGCGCCTTCTTGTGTTGCTTCTAAGCGCTTACCAACCGCAAGAACGACACTCTTCTCACCAAAAACACCAGCGTGCAAACGTCCTTTATCTGCGCCAGTAATGTGAGGTGCTGTACCTTGACCATCAACACATGTAACTGCCATCCTAATTCACCTTGCTTTCAAACTCTTTGAATGAGGCATCATGCTTTGCAAGGAGCTCTAAATAAGCTTTGTAGCACGTATCACAATACGTACGGCTTTCCTCTCCTCGCTGTGATTGCCTCTTAATGTCATGCCATTGAGAGGTTGAGTAAGTATTACTTGGAATGACAAACTCAGATCTGCCGCATCTATCACAGGTATATCTAGCACCTTGTTCTTTAGCCATTACGCCGTCCTTTCCCACTTAAAACCGTCAAGTGACGGCAAACGTTTCCATGTACCGCCAAGGCTCGAGGGATTAAATGATTTAGTTGTTTCGTAGATTGAGCCGATTGGATGGGCCGCTAAGAATCCTCCACCTTGATTTGCTCCGCCACCACTAATTTGAAGTGTCACCACTGATTGAGAAATCGAGGTAATGCGCCCAAATTCATCGACAGTAAAATATGGAATTGCAAAATTAGCGTTATTGCCAGCCATAATTGATTCAGATAAACCATATGAGCCAGCCTTAGCGCCAGAGCCCTGTAGACTTAGCGAAACATTAGATCCTGTCTTAGACACCACAATTGGACTAGTAGAAGTAACGTATTTAACGCTCGAATTAGCAGAAGTAAGAGCATCATTGCCAATTGCTCGTGCCTCGTGAGCCTCACCTTGAGCGGTGACTGCAGCAGTTTGAGCAGCTGCAATATGCGCTTCCATATCGACAATTTTCTCATCGGACATAACCGCCGAAATGCGATTGCCAACAATGCGAATGCCAGAGCCAGCAACATAAGTAGTACCGCCGCTTTGTGAAACGCCAGAAGATTCAAAAGAAACGCCTTGAGAGCCGTTTGTTTGATTTGGAGCGGTTACCTCATAACTAACACTTAAAACTCCACTTGCAGCCTTGACAATCTTTTTACCAATGGTTGCTTGTGTTCGCCTTCCCGTATCTTGATTTTCAGCAACGACTACATCATCAATAAAGAGATTCAGTCCATCATGAACAGTCACATCAATAGATGATTGATCTTGCAGCTCTTTAAGCTTCTTCGTTCCCTCTTTCTCAAGTTCGTCATCTTCAATATTGTTATAGCTATAGAGCATTGATACTTCATCTTGGCCAAACAAACTTTGTGTCTTTGAAATGCGACCATCTTTGTCAGCATAAAGATGAATTACCGTACGATTTGCAAGCTCACCTTTACCAGCACACACTAAGTGGTTTACAGGATGGTATGCCGTCTTAGATTTGTAATCTAGAGCGTCAGAATCGAGCCTATTGTCTGTAAAAGGCTCTAACCAAATGAGCGTCTTGCCGTCTGTACGTTGAACTCTAAGACGTGAGCCAGCGGCACTCGCAAGATGTCTTAGTGCTGTGTAAGCGTCACAAAAACGAGGCAGTTGGCACTTAATAATTGCCTCTGACTGACCAGATTTAGCTTCAAATACTGTTGCTAGATCTGCTGAAGTAATAATACTCTCAATAGCCATTTGTGCTTTATCTGAGATATTGATGTAGTCAGTGCTCGGTACCAAAATCTTAGAAGCGAGCATACCGTGCCAGGTACGCCCGCTCCAAGTAGTCGTTGCAATACCACCATCTAAAGAATCAGAAGCAGTATCGATAATGCCGCCATATTCAGTGCCGTCAATAGACACCAAACAACCGTCTTTAATCGGCATTGATGGAGCAAACACTTCAAGCGTGTTTCCTGTATCACCAAACGACAAATCAAGTACATAGTCTTCCGTACCGCCAATATCTGTGCCGTCTGGTTGAGAAACGGTTAGGAGTTCCATGGAAGACCTCCTCTTGTTTCCCACCACTCAATATCAAAGCCAAAAGTACCGTCCCACGAGATGTTTTGATAGCCAGTTTTAAGTGGCTCAAAGCAATAATTACCGCTACCTTTACCACTTCCACGATTTCCTACATCAAAACGGTCTGAGACATCTCCCGTTTCGGTTACAAGCGTGATTGCTTTTCTCGCTTTTGTTCCGTCAACGACAAGACGGCCTCCAGCAGGAACAGTAAGCGTAAATGAATAGGTATTATCACCAATCACAATACGTGGCTGAAGTGCTGCACCATAGATAACCAACTTGACGGGACACTCTGAGAATGCTTGTATCTCAAGTTGCTTAGGAGGTCTCGTAATACCTAAATTGTAGGGTGCATTTGTCGGCAGATTGAGCCAGTCGCTTTGAGCCTCATCTCGCACAATGTCAAAACTTTTTACATGGCTTTTATGCCAGGCTCCATCGAGCAATATAGCGGTTAGAGCAACGCTTGCTTGATCATGAAAGACTGATTGAACATCACTCTTAGCAATATAAGCTCTTTGCCGCCATTCATTGTTGAATACAAGCTCACCAGGTTGCTGTTTATTGAAGTCAAACTCAAACTCTTGAGACATTTTTTCTGCTAGCTCAAAACCCTCTACAAAGAGGTCTAACGGAACTTCTTGAGCATTTGACGAAATGCCAGAGACAGAACGCGTCCCTAGTGTGTAACCAGGTTTATAACCTCGAAGAGATGTGCCAGTACCAATTGAGGCTTCTGGCACATCAAGCTCAAAGATATTACCGCGGGAAGAAACGTATTTCAGCTTATGCATTTGTTCTCACCGCCTTTTGAACCGCTCTCGCAAAGTCTCGGTCACCGATGTTGTTGGAGTTCTCATCAATAACCTGTCCAAGCTCACCGTTGCGCATAAAGTCATAGATGTCTGCAAGCGTTGTTGCATTAGCGCGCTGCTGCCTTGAGTCAAGCTCAAAAGCCGCACGGTAAATACCGTTTGCATTAGCGTCAGCAACTGCTGAGAAACTCAAAGGACGAGCGTTGTTAAAGACGTCATGCACACTTGACAGTGCGCTCATTGCCTCTGTTTCAGCAAGCGATGAACTTCCCTTGATTCCCTTTGCGAAGTCACGCATAAGAGCACGACCAGAATATGTCGTGTAGCCATGACCTGAGAATGGTCCCTTCTTCGCAGGCGAGAATGGAAAAAGCTTACGAACAGCACCAAGTGCATCGGACGCAGCATTTGTAACAGTACTTACAGCGTTTCTAATACCTTGTGCAAAACCATCTAGAAGTGCACGACCAGAGTTAATAAGCCAGCTTCCACAGCCAGCAAAAAAGCTAGTAATTTGTCCTGGAATACTACTAATAAAGCTTATTGCTGAATTAAAGCCACTAGAGATTCCATTTAAAAAGCCATTACCAGCTGATACCGCCTGTGAAGCAATATTTGAGACAAAGCTTGAAACAGACGCTATAGCTCCCATAAGCCACGACCAAATCTGACCTGGTAGTTGCGAGAAGAATTGACTAACACCACTTAAGAAATTAGAGCCAGCCTCACAAGCTTGTGTATACACGTCGAATGCCCATAAGACAACATTAACGAGCATTTCAGCAAGTGCTTCTTGAATTCTTCCAGGTAACTCTTGCACAAACACCACAAATTGATTAAAGGCATTAGGTACATCGACCGTAAAGAACGTTGTAACAGATTGTACAAAGCTTAAAATTGCGTTTGGAATATCAATGGTAAAGAATGAAATAAGCCGCTGAATAACAGTTGATCCAAATTCGCTAATCTTGGCGCCGACACTCGCAAAAAACGCAACAACGAAAACAATTGCAAACGTCAAACCGTACAAAATACGTCCTGGCAATGCCTCAAAAAATGCTCCGATTGCAGCAGGAATACCAGATAAAAATGATACAAACTGGTTAAACGTATTTGGCAGGTCAACAGTAAAGAAAGTAACTATGCCATCCCAGGCGCTCATAACAGCGTCAGAAAGGCCACTCCAAACAGCCTTAGCTCCCTCAACAATGCCGCCTAGAACACCACCTAGGAACTCTCCAATAGCGCCTACAGCACTACTAACAGCACTACTAATAGCGTTCCAGATGTTGATTACAGCGTTTCTGAAGTCCTCATTTGTATTCCAGAGCCACGTTACAACCGCAACAACCGCGGTAATTGCAATAACAATCCAACCAATAACAGGGATAGATCCTATGAGCGCAAGAAGACTTGCTCCAACACCGCTAATAGCTGTTGAAATCGTTCCGAAGATACTTGCAAGTACTCCGCCTTCGCCGGCAAGTTCACCAAAAATAGAAAGCGTTGATAGGACGCCTTCTCCGCCCTTGATAGCATCAAAGGCAAGTGAAGCAGCACTTTTTAAAAGTCCAAAGTCATCTGCTATTGAGCGTACCGCTTTAATCGTCTCATAAGCAATCAAGGCGGTGGCTACAGCAACGATGACAGGCGCCACAACCGTAAGATTGTCTCTTAAGCCTTGAACTGCATCTCGTGCAAACTCTATGGCAGATTTAACACCATCAACAGCGGACTTAAGCAAATCTGCTGCGCTACGTGAAGCATTCTCTGAGTTATCGAGACCAGTAAACGTTGTTATAAGGTCGCCAATAAGTCCGATAGTGCCATCAAATACGTTTTTTAGAGCATTTAAAGCATTGCCAAACGATGTGATTGCCCCGTTATTTTGAAGCTGATTCATAAACGAACCAACAGTGGAAATGACAGGGTCAAGATAGGTAATTATCGTATCAGCGATGCCAGAAAAACTACTTGAAAAGTTGTTAATTGCACCGGCAATGTTAGCTTGACCAATGTGATCAATGATTTTTGCAACTGCCTTATTAATGCGGTTCTGTACATTTGTCCAGGCAGTGCCAATTGATTCTGTTGAAATCTTTGCTTGTTCCGCAAATGAGGCATACCCAGGAAGACCCTCATTGTTAAGACTTACAATTGCAGCGTTGAATTGGTCAAATGTAATTGTGCCGCTTTGCATAGCCTTGTAGAGGTCTGCTTGATTTGCATTAGCGCCTAATAGAGCTTTAGCAATTTGATTCAGCTGTCCTGGCATAGCTTGCGCGAGGATCTTCCATGACTGCATGTCAACTCTGCCAGTTGAAAGCATTTGAGAATACTGCTCAAAAGCAGAATTCATTACCTCTTGACTCTTGCCACCAGCCAAAAGAGCGTTGTTAAATGCCAAAGCAACATCTGTTGCTGTAGAAAGAGACCCAGAAACAGGAGCAATCTTCTGTACAGAGCCAACAATGGCGTCGAGAGATGTCGGAAGTCCGTCAATACCGTCTGAAAGACGCTGAATAGTTGCTCGCGCATCATCAGCTGAGTAGCCAATAGATGACATAATTTTTGGAAAGTTTGCAATCGTATCTACACGATTTACTGCTGATGCAATTGAGCCAGAAATAGCATCTAGTGCGCGTGTAGTAATACTCGAAACGACTCCCATAATGGCCCCAGTTGCGCCGCCAAAGCCGCCTGCATAGTTTTGTGCCGCTTGCCGTCCAGCATTTGTATGCACAGATACTGCAGACTTATAGCCACTACCTAAAGCACGCTTTACGTTAGCTCCGAGGTTGTCGAACTTAGGAGTAAGAAGAACAGAGCCTCTTACAACTGTCCCAGCCATTTCTCACCCCCTAACGTGAATTAAATAGAAGCTCCTCAACACGCTTTTCAGAAACGTTGAGGTGCTTTTTATGTATTTCTGTCTTAGGTTCTGGACGCTTAACTGCGTCAGGCTTTCTTCCTTTGCCACCAGCTTGCTCATACCTTAGATACGAGAGATTGTCGACTGCTAAAGCAAGTAAATAATCGCTATTAGACCAGTCGTTTCTTGGGTCTGTATCACAGACTGTTCTTGAACCTCTGGGAAGATTCATAACTAAGAAATACAGACGCTCAAATTCATAAGAATCAATGAGCGTCTGTACCGTAAGTTGATAGTACTGTTGGAAATCAGCCTCTAGCTTGCCCCTCTTTTCGTCATCACAAAGAATGGGGGCAAGCGGCGCTAGTTTTTTGCGTCAAGTTTTTCCAATAAAGCGGACTCAATACGCAAGATCTCTTCTGCGTCATCGTAACCAAGCTTTTTAGTTACAACATCAACAACATGGTTGTCACAATCGCCACCAAAAAGATAGTCATAGAGAGCAAGTACAGGAGAAAGTGCTTCTGGGCTATTTTGCTCTGCGTCACTAACACGAGCCATGTGGCGCATAAACTCACGAGACTTAGTACGACGCATATCAACGACATACTCTTCATCCTCAAATTCAATTACACGTTCATAAGGAGCACGTTCTATTTTTCCAGGAACAAAGTCAAGATACTTCGCCTCAAGATTTGCACGTGATTTTTCCTTTTGTTCAGCCAACTCTCTAAGCTGTTCAGCAGACATATTAGACACATCCATATTGAATCCTTTCAAGACTTAATTAGTGCTGTGGACTTGGTGCTGCAGGAGTTGCAGCAGCCTTTGTAGTGTCATAGAAAACATCACGGTAGGTATCGCCGTCAAAGACTTCAGCTGGCATGCACTTAATAGTTGGAGTGTAGCCAAGGAAGTCAGAGCTAGTCTGCTTGACTGAATCACGCTCATAAATACGACCAACAGGAATAATTGAGCGCTTAACCGTAGTCTCATTGATGACAGCGTCAAAAATGTAGATACGTGGAGCGGTAAAACGTGCGTTATGGCGAACGGTAACAGAGCCGTCTGTCTCAACCTTGACGTTGTCATCGCCGTAAATAACCCTCAAAACAGTCTCAGCAGACTCAAGGAATGTAACCTTTGCTGCCTCTGAATACTTGGAAATTGAGGAGCTAATAACATCTCCCGCCCAATCGTTCTTATCATCTGCAGAGAGATCTACAGAGAACTCAACGCCGTCTTCTGAGATGTAGCCTAAAGACTTAATCTTGCCAGGGTTAGCAGCAATCAAATCCTTAATGGTTTTCTTGACATCAAGAAGAGACTTAATGTCAACACTTGCGTCAACTACAGCTGCATAGCCACCAGGGCGACCTTTTGCAGCGCCGACGTAATTTGAATTATAAATAGCATTTGTATCAGCCATAATTCCTCCTAAAGACGTGTAGTCACGTACACGTCTAATTGATATCGATATTTCTTTGAATCCGGGTCTGGGAAGTCGTAAATACTTTGAATCTCAACCTTGATAACCTTATCAAGCTCTTGCCAGCACTCAAGCAAAAGAAGTCTTATCACCAAAGCAAGCTTATAAGCAGTGGCATCCGTGGTACTCCAAGCTTGCACCGCGAGATTAGCCGTATCCCAGCCAATAGTCGCGCTTCCACCGGTTCGTGTAACAGTAACAAACTCTTTCGGCTCACGAGCAGGGACTCTTGTTGAAGCGGGAATGTTGAGCTTTTGACTTATATACTTAGTAAGCTCAGAAAGGACGTCGTAATTCATCCATTACATCCTTTCTTGAGAATATTAAGTTTTGCATTTGCTCGACCTGCCCATTTGCCATTCTCAGAACCAGAGCAGTACACAAGACCAGCTGCAGTGTACTCACGATTAACCCATTTAGCGTCAAAGCGGGCACCATGCTTAAGGTATTTTTCTGGTAGCAAAGCATTACATTTTGCTGCACAAATCTGAGCCGCTTCACGGCACATCTCCGCAACGCCAGCTTCATGCAATACTTCACGAATGCCAGGCAGACATGGTTTTAAATTGGTAACAACAAAATCATTAGCCATCAACAACCACCGCTTCAACAGGTCTATCCCAATCAAGAGGCGTCAAGCTATCAAGATAAGGTTGAGGGTCTCCAATAACTGAAAAACGCACCCCGTTATACTCGATAAATGCCCCTCTAAGACTACGTTTATAGGTCTTTGGGAAATGAAACAACATATCCACTCTGTCGCCGTTCGGACGGCTCTCTGTGAGGTCAGCGGTTGAAACAGGAGCAGGAAGCACATTATTTACCTGCTCATAAGTTTCAACACTAGGAATCTCATTGCCATGATCATCGGTAATTACAGAAGTTCTTATAACCTTGACTTGGATACCTTTAATAAGAGCCATCTGCCACCTCGTGCTCCTGCTTACCCATAGGCTGAATTGAACCAATACGGATACCACTTAGACCAAGTCGAGCACGCTCTGAGCGAGTAATGTAGAGGTCAGCTGTTGGGTTAGCAAAGGTAAGTGTTGACTGATAAACTCCAGCCTGTTGACTGTACTGAGAGGCTCCTTCAAATCCAGAAGGAACGTTCATAGCTCGTGCAACAATAGCGCAAGTAACAGCACAGGCATTCTCATCAAAGCGAGGGTTTAGACCTAACTTGTAGGCTGTTTGATGGTATGCAATGAAGTTAGAACGCAAGAGGGCTGAGGCGTCTTGCAAAAGAACCTCAACCCTCTCTGGAACACCAGACCCATAACGAGCCTCATAGTCTGTCTTCGTGGCAAAGCTTTGTATCTCTGCCATATGAGCCTCCTATTAAGCAGCAGTACCGTTAGCGAGACGGACAAACTGTGCCTTATCGCGTACGACAAAGCCAAACATAAAGGTGCACTTCAGAGCAAACATATCACGCTGATAGAGATTCATCTGAGTACCACCAGCATTGATAGTTGCCTGGTCAGCAAGAGAAACAGTAATGTCTTTGACAAGACCAAAGCGGGCACCGGTCCAATCTCCACCAGCGCCGACAAGCTCAGGTGTCTTACCCTGGTTCTTTGCCTGGTATGCTGCACGAGAGAAGAGAGATGGAATAGCGAGAACAGAAGAACCGCCGTCCTTACCCTCTACAGCAGGGTTAGTAATAAAGAGAGGACGCTGTTGGTTATCTTTTGCCTTAAGGAGCAGAGTGCGTGCCTTAGGGGACAAAATCCAACCGTTAAGGTCGCCATTGGCTGTTGCTACTTTCTCAAGAGCATCTACAAAGCCGTCGTAAGCCTTAGTAGAGAGATCTACTGAATCAGTGTCTACAAGCGTGTCAAAGCCAGTGCCTGGAGTAGTGCCGTAGAGGATAGTGGAATCAACTTTACGACCAATAGCACCTGGAAGACGGTTCTGAAGCTCAGCGAAGATAGCCTCATAATTGTCCTTGAACTCGTTAGAGAAGAGCTCAATAACAGAGAGCTTATAAGGCTTCATTTCCTTAACTGCGAGAGTTGAATTAGAAACTTTAATCTCTTCGCCCTCATTGACAAAAGATGCCTCTGGGTCACCAGTTACAACTGGAACTGTCATGCCTCGTCCAGGAAGCTCAATTGGAGTTGCAAGCTGCATAACAGCAGACTGCTCCTGGACGTTTGCAAAAATCTCTGAAGAGAGGTCTCCTGGAAGCGTTGCAGAAGTAGTTAAAATACCGTTTGCCATATTGAATCCTTTCAATTAGTTAAATGTTTCGGACATAAATTGCCCAAATTTCTGTGCTGAAGTTTCTTCAACTTGTGTGTGTTTGCCTGATTCAGGAATAATTGGAGCAGAAGGCTTTTTGGCGAACGCTGCTACCGCTTCTGCAAACGTCTTCATGCTCTCTTCATCTGCGCCTTGAATGAGGTCCTCTGGTACCCCTGTGTCTTTAGCGACTTGCTTGCGCATCTTCTGCAATTCAGCGTTCTTATCGCGTGTCTGCAATTCACCTTTAAGGTTGTCAACCTCAGCGAGTGCCTTTTTAAGCTCCTCGGAGCCATTCTTTTCGAGCTCATCAAGCTTCAAAGACCTGGCTTTCAAATCCTCATAATCAGAGAACTCAGAGCGTACTTTTTCACGCTCTCTTTCTAGCCTGTCTTTCACGATCTTGTCGAGCTGTTCTTGAGTGGTTACAGGTTCCTTCAAATCCATACTTTTCCTTTCAACAGATTCCATCCGCTCGGATGTGTACGAGTGGCATTGCCCTTGCCACGAGGTAAATGCCGCTTTTCCGCAACGGCTGCGTATATGAAAAAAGCCACTAAAAAGTGGCTTAAATCAGCGAAATTGGGTATAATAATTAGTAGAGATACCCGCCCGATTCTACTTGATGTGGATTTGCGCGGGTATTTTTAGTTGACGTTTCTTAGTCTTTTGCCACTAAGAACAGACACGGTAAACTTTATGGAATGTTCTTTACAGTAGTCAATTCCAGCCTTTATGACATCGTCATAACTTACCTGGTGATTGTCCGTTACGTCAATAATAAGTCTGGTTATGCCTTCCTTATCCATAGAGTTTTCAATTGAATTTTCTATGAGATTTTTTGGTGAAGCTGATTCCTTGGGAGCTTTTAGTTCATAACCGCCAGTCATGTCACATCTACCGATAGTTATTGTTCTCCCGTTAGGCAAATCAACTGAATAATGATCCTTGAAAAAATCAACTGTAAGACCAAGTTGTCTCATTCTTTGAGCGGTAATATATTCTCGAGGTAAAACCTTCTCCCGCGCAAATCTATAATCCCTAACTACCTCGTTTTTCTCTCCATAATTCTCAATATAGTGGATATCTGGCTTTGTGCCACTATTTAGCCACCTAAAATCCCTTGTCTCACATTCAGCAATAATCGCTGAGCGATTTTTCCAAATAGGCTCAAGACCGACTGTATTAGCACACTCAACCCAGCGGGCGTACATCTCATCAGGATCATATCCTTCGATGGTGGTTTTCTTTGTGCCTGGAACGATTATGCAATCGCAATGCAGATGAAACTTATGACCAGCTCCGCCTGCGCTAAATTCAGACTCATAATCAAAACCACGCGTCGAAAGCATAAAGCAAAAACCACAGGTTTCCGCACCAGATGGAACTCTCGCCCACCAAATTTTTGACCTAAGTGCGCTTCTATGCATATTGATGTTCGCTTCACGCTTAACATAAAAACGAGTAAGTGCAGTGCAGGCGTCGATAAACTTCTGGTTGTTACCGTCAACTAAATCTTTCGCAAGGTAGTGAACTTTTTTCTCAACTAAACCACGCTCAATAGTTTGTTGATAGCGAAACTTTGCCTTAACGCCTTCTGCTTTGACTATCTCATCAAACAGCTCTCCTGCCAGTTCTCCTGCTTGAGGCGAGAACGCATTGAGAGCTTGTTTGATTGACTTAATAGCCATGTTGCGAAGCTCTGCAACCGAAGAATTTGGGTTAGCAGCTCTCAGCGCATCATAATAGTCAGACATAAATTCAGCCGCATCATCTGCGGCTGAATCAAGCTCTTTTCTATATTGCGAAATTCTATCCTTGCTTACCTGCATCAATTACACCGTCCAGCAATTCTTGATTATCAACTGGAGTCTTTGTAGCCTTTGCCGCGAAACGTGCCTTAAGAAGTTCTTGAGCTGTTGCTCTATCCCTATCACTTTTAAGCCGCTGTATCTGATCATCAGTAAAACCAAGCTCCTCAAGCAATATGTCAGAGTTAGCAATCCAAGGGGCCGCCTGGACAATCTTAAGCATTGAGTCAGCCTGGGAAACAATAGAAGGCATTGCGGGATTGTGCCACTTTGCCGTAACTGCTGACTCAATCGTCAACACTTCTGCAAACGAAACGTTTCTATTTACTGCAAGTGCCATAAGAGCAACATTACAAAGAGCATCCCCGTTATCAGCATTGAGATTTTGTGCATCAATAACCAAAGGTTCCTTTGCTACATAAATAGCTTCAGCGGAACTAGGATTATCAGAAATGATTCCGAGCTCGGAAATCGGAACGTTTGTCTCAGCAGAAAAACGAGCAGCAAGTGAGCGCATATAGTCAATATGTGGCTGCATTGAACCTTGTTGCAACTGTCCAAATGTTGGAGTATCACCGTCAGCGTCTTTTGAAACCGCAAAAATCGAGCCAATATAGGCATCCCATTTTGAAAGCTTATTGAGAGCGTCTGGGTCAGCACCAACAAGATACTTCTGAGGTGCCGTCATAAACTCAGCTGCAACTTCAGCACGTACGCTCGAGCGCATAGCATCATCGGTTAGATCCATAACAGCTTGCGTAATGCGTGACTTACCAAATGGACGGTCAAGCGTAGCCTCATAAACCAAAGGCTCCATAAGGCAGCGACCCATTCCGTGTGGGATATACTCAGCAACCCAACGAGTTGAATCAAGCGGTCTACGGATACGAATAATGTCAGTATCGGTAAAGACATTAATCCAAGTTGGTGCGTTTCTATGATTTGGTCGATTATCACGATCAACTACAACGATGCCGGCTTGAATTCTATGCAGTCGTTCGTCCCAAAGAGCAGCAGCGGACACTGCAGAATACGCTGAAATGATAACCGCAGGTTCTCCAGCGTCAACATCTCCAGCAGTGACCGTCAAAAAGGCACATGAACTTTTTAGTTGCTCTTTAACTGCCTTACGATAACAACGCTTAAGAGAATTCTGTCGAACAATGGTCTGAAGTTCTTTGGAAACCTCTTCATCTGTACAAGTAAAACCATCAAACTGTGAGCGATTTGCAAGTGTATCAACTGCCTTTGCTGGCCATGAAATCGCTTGCTTAAGATTTCTTAAACTATCCGGTACAGAAATACCAAGCTGTTTTAACTTGGTATGCATCTTGTAATATCCATCACGAAGACGATTACGTGCAAGAGTATTCGAATAAACCGCACAGAGATCTAAAATTATCTGTCTATCTTCTTTTCTTAGTCCAACCGCCGTTGCGGTTGCAACAGGAATAATTCCAATCGTCACCAGACTACCTGCTTTCTAGCTGGGTTTCGTTTAGTGGTCCTAACACCGTAAAGCGCAAGGGCGGCAGATTCAGCAGCGGTACACGTCGCTTTTGGAGAATCTTCAAACCCAAAGCCTCCGTTATTTCCAATGACACGCCTGGACGAGCCTGTAACAGACTCGTCCAGTGCTGGAGAGGGGACGTGACAGATGCTGTGTGCTCCAACTTCGTCAACAAATCTTGAAGCTGCGGCTACAGCTTGTTTTGTATCGCAAAGAACAATTCCTTTCTTTGGGAAATGCAACTCTTGCAAGCGTTCAGCTAGCTGAGTTGCACCAGAGCGGCCATCAATAACTACACACGCAATACGGCTCTCTCGTTCCTTGATCCATTGAGCAAGATTTTGACCAGCACCGTATGCGTCTGCGATATCAACGAGCTCAACATAAGCCGTTGGGTTATCTTGCTGTTTAAGAGCTGCAGAAACAGCCACTTTCTTTCCATCAAGTGAATATTTGATTCCGAAAGCAAGAAGACCATCGTCATAAGGATCTTCTGTTATGCACTCATTCCAGTCATTCGCATTAACGATGTACTCAACTGATGTATCAAGTGTTGACCACCAGCCAAGACGCTCACGAGCAAATCCCTCTCTTGTCATTTGATGCCATTCATTGAGTACCGCTCTTTCCGTAATACGAGAGCCAAGAGCTGGGTTAGTCTCATACGCAAGGTTGAGAACTTCTTCATCACTCGTGTCCTCTTTCGGAACCGATTTTGCAGCCCACTCAAGCCACCAGGCCTCGCCAGGACTCTCCGAGTGAGCTGTGTCGTGCATACGCTTAAATACTGTTCCTCTGCACGTTGTATCTGGTGGCGTTCCGATATATATGACTTGAGGAGAACCATCTTTAGATGCAGAGACTGTTGGCAAAATTGCATTCAGTTGAGCGTCTGTAAGCTCCTGAGCCTCGTCAATAATAATGAGTGAGCATGTGCCTCCGCGTGCCTTTGACGTTGTACGTGTCGAGAACTTCAGTCTGCCGATTGCACGTTTACCGCTTTTATAATGGCCGCAATCAAAGAGCAAGTACTGTTTTCCAGGTTGTCTATAAGGCTTAAGAAGAAGTTCCGCTAAATCTGGATATGTCTCTTCATCCGTAAAAAGGTTCACGATCATATCAAAGAATTCATCTACTGTCTCAGCATTATGAGCAGAGTAGACAACATCCATTCCACAGATGGCCGCACACCAAATACCATAGAGTCGTGCAGCAAACGATTTGCCGTTTTGACGTGGCTTGGCTGCGCCAATAGTTTCAGCCGCTGGTGAACCTTTAGCGTCTTTAGCCATATACAGCTCAAGTTCGTGTTTTTGAGCATCATCGAGTTTGAAATCATAATGCGAAAACATATTTATGCATGCTTTTGCATCAGAATGAGCGTATTTTCCAATACGCTCAAAGGTCGGATTTTGATTTCCAACACGTTTTTTACGTCTTGGCATTAAGAGACCTCTTTGAGATACGTTTTTCTGGCTCGTTTAGCGGGGCTCGGTTTCTTAACTGCGAGTAACTTCTCTTTTTCCATTGCGTCAACTTCATCAACCACCTGAACGAATGTCTTTACAATGGCCGCAAAATCACGACCAGATTCACAATCATCTAACTTCTTTGCCATAGATATCTGTAGTGCTTTGTAGATGTCATATCGACTACCTTTTCTGCAAACAGTGACTAGTTTCTTGGCCATCAAGACCTCCTTTCAGGCTCATTTCACTGTGGAAAATTTGATGGTTCGCTATATTCTGACTATGCCAAGGGGAGTCTTTTGGGGGCTGTGGGAGGGTATACCCCCCTACCAAAGACGCGTTCTCACAATAGGTAGTGCATTACCCTTAAGCTCGTCCATCATTCGATTACCGCGCTTCTGATTGCATATACGATGCGCCGCTTTCACGTTTTCTGGGTCACAGGCGGCAGCTCGTCTTTGTTCAAGAGGTAGCCTTGAGACAGGTACAACCTCGTCCATCTCAAAGCTCATTGGGTCACCAGCTGGAAGCGAGTAATCGATTGGCATACCGCAAATGTGACACGGTTCTTCTCGTGCAATCATCTGCTTTCGCAACTGATCTCTAGCATATGAGCGTCTGATGTTGTAACTCATTTGCTCACCTACCTAACAAAAAAGCGCCCTGGCTCATAACCAGAACGCTTATTAGTTCCTTTGTTGCGTAAATCGCTACTGTACATAATATCACAAAACACCGCGCAAGAGTGCGCAAGAGTACGCAGAACTTAATTTCTCGAGTTCTCCATATCTTTACGAATTAACTCTTTGATATAGCTCGAGCGGTTCTTTTTTGATTCCAGAAACTCTAACAAGTCTTTATCGCTTGGATACAGGTTAAACATAATCGCCTTAACGTTATTTTTGCGATACTTAGCACTTGCCCGCTTTTGAGCTTCACTAGTAGCCATTATCGACTTTCCTTCTTACGAATGGTCTTGTAGAGAATGTGCGTTACTGCAACAGTAACTAATATGAGTAATACGTTTTCCATTTTGTGCTCCTTTATGCTAATATTAGAGCCTAGGAGATACCAGCTGCAACTGATATCCCCTTTGGCTTTAAGTCCTTACTCTTCGTCGGGGTGGGACTTTTTTAGTTTCTCTGCAATCTTTTCAACTGTGACTGTAGCTACTGCTGTGAAGATTGCGAGAAATAATTGCCATATCTTTTCTTCCATCTCTCACCTCCTTTCTTGTTGTATATAGTATATAACTACTATCTATATATTGCAAGCAAAAAGGCAAAAAAGATTATTTATTTTTCAAGAATTTTTCGATGTAATTCTCCTCATCAATTGTTTCAAATACTTCACGTTCTAACTGCTGAAGCGTTCTTACAGGAGTAAGAAGTCTCTCAGATACATCACTCCACGTTAGGCATTGAAGATAGCGCCATTGAAGTAAGTCAGCATAAATAGAGCTGCTCATTAATTGACATATACCACCATCTCCAAGCTGACTCACTCCATAAAGCAGCGTATAAGCATCATTGATATAGTCATAATTGTCATTCATTCTCTTTTCTAATAGCGCTTCCATATCAATTCTCTTATCAACTCTTGCCATCGTATCTTGATTTGAGCCCTTGCTCCCACCAGCTGAATATGACTGAGCTTTTGCCCCCTCTGTCTCTTGAAGGCTCATAATTTGCTGTAATGCTCTAGTGTTTTCTCTTGATGCTTCTGCTACACCATGAAAAAACTCTGACGCGGTCAAACCACTGTAATCCATAATTCTCCAAACGTAGACACGTTTAGTTAGAATAATTATTTAAATTATATGATTTAGCTGGTTTGATAGAGAGTTTTCAACATTATGTATACAAGTTTTCTACAACTTATAAACATAATTGTATTGTTGAGCTGAATAATCTCTAATTTTTTATAGGAGGGTGCGCAACCGGTACGCTTGCAAGCCTTTCTCCACTGCTTAACGAAATTGCTTTAGCGGGCAATTCGTAAGCGGCTTTTTGCTATACCGTTACGTTTTTCGATAGAAAAGCGAAGCAAGTATAGCACATTGAAAATCTCATAATGAGCGTATCGAGCGTAACGGAATTTAATGAGCGCTACCAACAAAATCTACATAATTTTTAGCCTAGTTTTCTTAATTTAGGGGTCTCAGATGATTCCAAGACCCCTGTGCGAAGGCTCTACCTAACTAATAAATAATTTAATTAGTCTTTAGAACGGAATGTCTGAATCGTAAAGATCTTCTTCTGGTACCTGTGGTGCAGTAAACGAGGGTTGACCCTGCGCTGTGGCAACAGCTGTTTGAGACCTTGAAAGAAACTCAATCTCCTCTACAACAACCTCTAATTTACTACGTCTCTGACCGTTTTTAGTTTCCCATGAGCTGTAGTGCAGTTTTCCATCAATAGAAACTTTTGCACCCTTGGAAATAAAGCGTGAAAGAGCTTCAGCACGTTGACCAAAGACAATGCAGTCAATGAAGTTGGGAACATCCTCCCACTCGCCTGTTCGTTGATTCCTGCGGCGGTCGTTGACAGCTACGCCAAACGAAAGAATATCTGTTCCTCCTGCAGTAGAGCGGAGCTCCGGATCTCTTGTAAGGTTTCCGGAGATATTAACGTGGTTAATTGACATAACACACTCCTAAAAATACTTATCGATTATCTTCTCGACATCCATTACACGAGGTAAATACGAATAATTAGACATTTCCCAAACAAGAAACTTATGAGGAAAGCCCCTGATGTCGTCACCATATAAAACTGAAACCCAGTTACCACAAGACTTAAAATAGATGTGCTCGACACAAGCGTTACTTCTGTCAGTCCAGGTCTTTCCATAACGCTCTAAAGCGTCACACAATTCTTGACAGTACTTACTTCGTTCCATGCCTGCCAAGCACCTCCAACACTTCCTCAGGCGTTTTAGGTGTAATAAACGCGTAATCGTCTACAGAGTTAATAAATGAAACATCTAGTTTTGAGGGGAAGCCTAGTGTTAAACCATATTCAACGTCGCCAGTCAGTATGTAATGGCCACACATACAACAAATGGATGTTCCATCTTCTAAAAGAATCTGAGTCCGCTCAATAGAATCTGTTGAAAGGTCATCCCAAGGAATATTTTGTGTGTCAAGCAGTCTGCGTAGATCCTTCGTAACTTGAGTGATTACCATGCTAATATCTAGCCTTTCTCTTAATTGTCTGATAATTACTTCTTATCTAGCACTCACTAAGGGGTAAAAAGAAATTACAAGTTGAATGAACGTTTTTTGTAGAATTCAACTTGATTAAAAATTGCTGATTGCAACAAATTGCAACAAGCGTTTAAGACATGGAGCGATTAGAGCTCTCTTTGTTCAATGGTCCTTAAAGCGTCTCCAAAAGCTTCTGCCGCTCCCCTGTCACGTCCAGGAAGCAAATGGGAATAGATTCTCAATGTCGTCGCTGGGTCAGCGTGGCCAAGACGCTCTGAGAGGGTCTTTAGGTCAACACCGCTTGCCAAACACCAAGACGCGTGAGTGTGCCTGAGTGAGTGAAACGTGATTCTTTGTGGCAGCTGGAGAGTGCGTCTCATGCGTGTAAATGACCTCGAGACACTCGTTGGACGCATATAAGAGCCATCAAGACTAATTAGAGGTGTAGAAGACTCTACAAAGCCAATATGAGCTTGCTGAAGCTTCATGTAGTCGCTAATAAAGCTGATGTCCGAGTCTGTAATGGCTATGTTTCTTGATCTCTTACCCTTAGTTGACTCTCGCCTATAGGGCTTTCTGTAAGATTCTTCAATAACAGTACCGGATACATGGATATGCTTATATAGCATGTTTACATCACTGTATCTAATAGCACAGACTTCACCACAGCGCATACCAGTTACTAAGGACAGCCAGGCAGCAAATGCGCAAACAACACGAGAATTAAACTCATTCTCTTGAAGGGCTGTAGTAATTCTGGAATTAATAAGGGTGCTCATCCCAGCAAAACCCAATTCTTCAATTGATACTGCCTCATGTACTTCCCTGGACGGCTTGGCCACATTAATAAGCGGGTTATAGTCGCATATGCCAGCTGAAACAAAGTAATTGTATGCACCTCTCAAGAATTGATGCAGGTTAATTACACTGTTTCGAGACAACCCCTTCTTCAATAAATCCTGCTCAAATGAGGTAAATAAAGAGGATGTAATACTTCTTACATCCTCTTTACCAATCCTTCCATTGATATGGTTTCTGATGAAGCCTTCATGCTGTCTTGTGGTGTTTGGACTCGCACCATTCCTACGCTTAATCGACACGTACTCAAGAAGCAAATCAGTAAGCTGAGTACTTTTAACTTTGCCGTCAGACGTAATATGTGAAGCCCACATACTGGCTAATTCTTCAGCTTCCTTCTGCGTCTTTGCTGCGGGAAAGCTTGCATAAGGCTGAATAATTTTGCCATTGAGATTTCTTCCCAAGTAGAGTCGACAGCACCAAATTCCATTTGAATTCAGCCGAACTTTTATAGAGCGGTTCATTGTTTACCGCCTTGCAGTCCTTCGTCATCTTTGAAGTCTTCGACTAACATCAAACCAACTGCATTAGCCTTTCTTGAACCGTCGTATCCAAGGCAAATGCCTTCTTCCTTAGCAACTGCCTTAAGCTCTTTGAGCGTCATCTTCTCGAGACGTTCTCTGTCTTCTGCTTCTGTAATCATTAGTGCTCCTTTCGACCTAACTCCAAGCCGACATAGACAAGAAAGCCACCTGTAAACGCACCACACAAGGCAGTTATCGCGCTAATGGCATAGTCCCAGTCGCCTGTTGCTGGCGTTGAGGTTGTTTGTGCTTGTGCAATGCCTGGGATAAAGACCAGGCACGCAAATACAGCAACAACCAGCCATTGAAGAATCTTCTTCATGGTTAAAGCCTTTCTATTTGGTTGTAAAAAATAGGGAATTAAAAAATAAATAAGAATTTAATCGCTAATTACAAAAGCTATACCAGCGAGAATGCAGAAAACTAGAACAACAATATCTACAGCACCCATATGAGCCTCCTCTCTATTAGCAAGGTTGCTTACAAGAGTCTTTCAAGGGTCTCTTTAAGCGAGTTATAAAGGCCATATATAATCTTGTTTTCACTAAAATCAACAATGTGTATTCCACAGGCAAGTGCAACATCATGTTCAAGTCGCGCTCCATCGGAGATTTTCCACTCAGGCAACATTACCACCGTGTCATAGCCAGTAATTTCTGACAAGCAGTGCTTCATTGCCTGTTCCCAGCTAAATCTTGCTGGAATCCGTACAGCGGGGCTATAAATCTTCGCAGCACCACCAAATTCGACAAGATCTGCAGCAAAAAAGAACAAACCTTTATAATTCTTTTCGCCTGTAATTGGTCCGGATAAGTACACTCGCTTATCTCTAATGTCAGTACCGAGGAATTCACCATTACTCAGAAATGCCAACTGAGCATAGCGTTCAATAAGGTCATTAGCTGTATCTACACTGTCCACTACTACTCCTTCTTTTACATTGCCAATGCGAACGTTTGATTATTGATATAGTCATCTGTTTTTTGCCGCTTTCGCTGCTCGCTCTTTCTCGTCCGCGAGTTGCCACTTATGCAATACATCACCGTGCTTTTCGGCCATGAAATCCAAAAATGTCTGCTGGTCTATACCGTAATCAGGGTCGTAATCGCCCCACACTTTGTCATTAAGCATCTCGTCTACGTAAGGCTTGCACCTACTACACTCGCGCCACTCGTAAACATAATCAACCTTGAGCGTAGAGGTTATGTATTTCTCGCCTGGATGTATCTCCTTGTCACACCACGAGCAGTGGTGCGGCTTGCGTGCTTTCACCTCATGCTGTGGATTAATTTCAATCATGATCCTCTCTCCTCTCGCCCCACGCGCAAAAGCCGTCTAATTCGACCGGCATAAAAAAGCAGTCGAGACTACGAATACGATTGCATTGCTGCTGATCGTGCTTATGGTCTCCATCAAAATGAGAACTTAAATCGACTGTCTCCATGTACTTACAATCTCGACATCTCACGATTGGTTCGTTTGTGAACCAAAGCTTACTGACACCGTCAGTACCACCAACGTATTCTCTTTCTTTCATTGCTGATCCTTCCATGCGAGCTTCTTGTAATGCCTTATGGCTCTTTCTATCTCTTCAACAAGAGGACCGTTATCTGTTCTTAATGTTCCTACTTGAGCTGCTTTGACGATGTAATCAGCCCGTAGCTCTAGAGCTCGCAAGTACAGTTCATCGGCGGTTGGCTTGCGCTCGGTCACAACGGGAATGCGATAGCTCCATGTATTAGACATCACGCACCACCCTTGCACCGCAATCTGGACAGTAGTTAAAAAGAGGTATTAAGCGGTTGCCGTGCTCCTTGCGCTCATAGTCAAACCAGCCTTCTTCTCACGTCATCATTTCATAGCCGCAAAAAGAGCAGTACGCATTTTCAGAGTTTCCCAAAGCTTCTAAACTTGTGTCCTCGTGTTCTTCGTCGTTATCGTCAAACCATGTGGCGCATGTAATTGGTAAATACTTACATGTAGGGTCGATGAGGTCTGCTAACCGCTCAGCGAGAGCCGAAATACCTAACCAGGAATCTTTTTCCCGCCTATAGCTGCGCAAATGTCTGTATACCACGATGTATAATTGGGGTGTACACACTTGCTGGGAGTAAGGTGGCGCAGCTTCTTCGCTACCTCTTCGCGCTCTTCACGGCTAGTCATCGCTATCACCCAGCTTTTCTAGCTTGTCGGCGATGTCGAAAAGTTCAGCCATTGACCAAGCCGACATGTGGCCTTTATCTAGAACATGTCTAAGTTGTTCATTAAGTGACGCGATTGTTACTGGCTTTTTGTGAGTGAGGTCATCGGGGTTAGCATAAACTGAGATACATAATCTCTCGTCAAAAAATTGAATTTCCCATTCGTTGCCATTATGTATAATTTTTTTCACTTTATATACACTGCGACCATAATACAGCGTATCCCCTACTTTGATAACCTCACCGTCTTTATCCATCGGTAGTTCAACCATATTAAATGTATCGCATAGGTCGAGAATAATACGAGCGATATCATGGATATCACCAAGGGTTATTGGGTCGTTTGGAATTGTTACCCCTGTTACCACTCGATAGAGTTCATGGCTGTCGAATACACTGGTATTTTCTATCCTCTCGGCGATTGTTTTGCGCTCCTGTTTAGTTAGCATCACACACCTCTTTCTCTTTGTCTTTGAGCCATGCGGCTAAAGCTCCAACAAGTCCATACGCAGCTATGGCATATCTAAAAGCCATTAAATATGCCACGTTATGTGGCTCAAAAATGCCCAAGCAGTCCGCTGTGAAATAGACAAGCAAGGGCAACAAAGCCACAAGAATTATTCTTTTTTTCATGGGTTATTCCTTAGATTGTAAGCCGTAAAGGCTTAAGAGAATCCGTCTGTTGATGAGCCATCGTTTTCCGGCTTTCTTGGCATACACCTCCCCTCTTGCGCACATCTTGCGCATCGTGGAAACGGGTATGCCTAAAAGTTGAGAAGCCTGTTCAACGGTTATAAGCTCGGTGTTTCGCAAGCTCTCCATAAGAGCTAATTAATGAGTGGAGCTGTACAGTAAGCGGTAACGCACCAGTCAAAGCCTTTTTGTGTCATCCTGGCATAAGGCTCATTAGACTTACCATCTCGGCGGGTACTCATGATCTGTACGAATCTTCCCGTCTCAATTCCCTTCTTTGTTGGAGCTTTGCCAACACGGCAAATCAAACCATCAGCGCGGAGAAGGGCAAAAAGACGTTTACGGTTCATATGAGGGTCATACTGCGAAAGATAGCGAGCAGCATCTGTAATCGTCATCGTGCCTTTGACATTAATAACTGTGTCATACACGCCAGCTTTTGGAGCGAGCTCATCAAGCTTGACACCCTGCTCGATAATAGTCGTATCCTTCTCGTAGAGCTGACGTTGCTGCTCTTTAAGTTGAACGTCTTTGCGCTGAATAGCCTCGTTTGCAACTAGGACCGCACGAGCGAGAAGGTCTTCATTGCTTTCAGAACCATCTGTGGCAATGTAGCCACCGGAACGTCGAATTGATGGAAGTACTTCATGAGTGACCCAACGCTTAAACTCTCGAGCTTCTGGCTTACGAGAAGAAAGTACAAGACTGTAGAAACCAGCCTCATTAACAATTGATACATTTGGGTTCCCTCTATTACCGTCATTTAAAATGACGGTATTCTTTTCGTCATCATCAAGACGGCTTAGAGCCTGTCTACTGTTTCCGACTCCAAGAATTTCGCACACGTCTCTAGCGACAAACCAAGGCTCCCCATCAGATCCTTTAAAGGCTCTTAGCTCGCCGAATTGTTGCGAACTAAAAACCTGTATACTTGTATTGTCCATTTAATCAGCCTTTCTACTGTTTTTGGACACGCTCTCCCACGTTGCCGCGTGAGGAGGGCACTTTTATGTTGAATGAATTAGTAAAGCGGACGACCAAAGAGCAAAAAACAACAAAGTCCGCCAGTAGAAGCACATAACGCTGTAATAAGGGCTATTTTGCTGAGTTCTTTGGAACCGTAAAAAATACAATAAATTGAAAACAGAAAAGATAAAATAGATGCAACCAACGAAACAATAAGTGAAGGATGTTTTCTAATGGATGATTTAAGATCCTTACAAAAAGCAGCTACTTTTTCTAATGACATTTTGCCCACCTTTTTAAGGCTTCATTTGCTTCTTTATCCGTTTCAAAACTACCAAGAAACCAAAGATTTCCGCTGTCTTCCCTGGCGTAATAAGCATCATTAAAACAACTCTTTATAAGTGATGCTTTCTTAATACGCGATATTGTTGTGTGAGGCGGTTTAGCCTTTTCTGGTTCGAGCTTATGCGCGGCTTTAGGCTCCCAATGGTATGACCAAGCTGAGCCAGTATTTTGAGGAATTGGCATAATCTACCAACCAACTAACTTGTTAGGACTAATATCTAAAGCCGTGGCAAGTTTAATGACAGTACGAAGCTCAGTTTCCTCTTCAGATTGAATGCCCCTTTCTAGTTTGCCAATGGTCGCAACAGCAACGCCTGCACGATCTGCAAGGTCTTTTTGAGTCAAACGTTTGCGTGCGCGGCAAACTCTAATATTTTCAGCAAGTTTGATGACCGTCATATATCTCCTTTCTTACAAAAAATAAATAGAAACTATGTGGAATTACCACTATCTGGTTTTCAAAGTTCATAATGTCCTCAATTTGGACAATTTATAGTGTAAAGACAAAATTTGGATAGTCAAGAAGTTTTTTCCAATATTTGGATTTTTTTATGAAATAGTGTAATATCTCCAGTTAAAGGAGGTAATTCTAATGTCCGCTTACAATTTGCAGCTACGCTCTATTAGAAAGTCAAAGGGTTTAACAATAGGTCAGCTAGCAGATCTAATTGGTTCAACACAAAAAATAGTTGGCAATTGGGAACGTGGCACAACGGAAATAACGCTTGGTGACGCCCTACGCGTATGTAAAGCACTTGACTGCTCTATTGATGAGCTCACAGGATGGGAAACCAATGATTCAATAAAAGCAAAAGAGGAAGCATACACCGCAGCAACTAAAAAGATACAAGAAGCAGTGGATATTATGCGTAATGGTGCTCAGTAATTGTTCAGTTCTCAAAGAACATGCGTTCTACTCTAGTGGCAACACCGGACAAAAATTGAGTCCGATTTATAAAAGCTTGAAGGAATTGTGAAAGGGTAAAGAACATGAAGTTCGGAATGCGAAAGCCAAGTCTTAAGCGCTCTATATCAGCTCGCACAACAGGAAAGCTAAAAAGAAGTATTAAGAAAGCCATTATTCCTGGATATGGGAAGAAAGGGACAGGCATTTTCAAAGACCCTAAGAAAGCTCTTTACAACAAGGCTTATAACAAACTTACATTTAGTATCTTTGATTTATTCAAGTAAAACTAGTCATTACGAGAGTTAGCGGTAGACCATTTAGGAGAATGTATGGCTTTCTGGTATCTAGTGTTTCTCGTAGTTGTGTTCCTACTTTTCAAAAAGCGGCGCAATAAAAAACAAAATTCGACAAATGGTTTTTACCCAACACCTCCTGCTGGTGCACAAAATATCCCATTACCTGTATCTCCTCAAGCATCAAAAGTTAAAAATAAACCAAGTAATGTTCCTTTAAAAAGAACGCGCTGGGCAGATTTTGATGTCTCAAAATATCCTGAATCATATGTAGTAGTAGATCTTGAAACAACGGGGTTAGATGTCCATTACTGCGAAATCATTGAAATTGCCGCTCTTAAAGTAATAAACGGGAAAGTTACTGAGGAATTCAGCTCGCTTATTCATCCTCCAAGAGAGATACCGTCTAACGCAACTGCAATCAACCACATCACTAATTACATGGTAAAGAACGCACCAACACTCGATAGAGTTATTCCACAATTTGATGAGTTTGTTAAAGGATTACCCCTAATCGGTCATAACTCTCTTAGATATGATGCGATTGTTCTCGAGGAGAATTTCTTTAGACGCGACTTTTTATGCGATTATGTTTGGTATGACACATACAAATTTGCTAGACAAATCTTAGAGCCACCGTACAAACTGATAAATATTGCCAAAAGACTTAACGTTAAACAACATGGCAAAGCTCACAGGGCTCTTGCGGACTGTTATATGACTTATGGCATCTACGAAAAGATGAGAGAAATTTCTATAGCAACAACGGAAAACGTAAAATGCATTGAGAAATACACCGATAAAAACACTGAAAGCACAAAGCTTTCTGGAACCGTCTTTTGCTTGACAGGTGTTCCGTGCTGTATGCCTAAAAGCGATTTTCTAAAAATGCTAATTACAAATGGAGCAACCTTGAGCGAAAGAGTAACTCTCAAAACTAATTATTTGATTGATTGCTCTGGAGACGAAACCACAAAAATTAAAACAGCTAGGAAGTATGCCGACCGAACTGGCATCCAAATTATAAGTGAGCAACAAATACTCGAAATGTTAAAACAAAGCTAAGATGTCGCTTTATTGCTGATTGTTTGTTTCTTAAAGCGTACGTTTCCTCTTAGTGGTAGCAATGAATAAAAAGTAAGTCCGATTTATAAAAGCTTGAAGGAATTGTGAAAGGGTTTGAGAGATGGTTGTTTATGCTGAAAGAACTCTTGTTGTTTACAAATTTATGTTTAATAAAAGAAGACATCCTGATGATGCGTGTAGCATATATGATTTAGATGGAGAAAGCATACTTACACACTTCTCAAAATTTCTCAATTCTAGGGTCATCCCAAAATTAGAAAATGAAAACGTCAAAATTCTAAGATTTCACAAGATTGATACCATCTCAGAAAAAAGTATTCTCGCATCAATTGAATCTGGTCTAGCCGGTGAAGATCGTGTTATCTATGAGCCATCTACTAATAAAAATGTTGGCAATATTAATGCCGAACAAGCTGCATTAGTCGGGACTCGCGTTTATTTATCCGTTGAAAATACAGGGGATACATATGCGATTCTTTGTGTTGAACATGCTTTATCATCTGCTGGGAATACCATTGTTCCACGAGAATTTGCGAACTACCTAAGACAAGCCGCGCCACACGTAACTATGAAATATGAAGCGGTTACAGAAAAAGAAGCAGAAGACACATTTAAATCTGTTGAGCAAATTTCTATCAAATACTACATCAAACAAAATGACATATCTGACAGTCTAATTAAAGAAAGCGACTATGTCATGTTAACGTATGGGCATAAAAAGAACAGATCATTTCCAACGAAGATACTCGATGCAATTAGATCTAAAGACGCGAGAAGAAAAACCTTAGTCGGATATGAAAAGAGTATTTTTGACAACAATGACGCTGTTGTCGAAGTTCAAATGAAAAATAAAGTTGGACGAATAAAGAAATTTAAACTGAATGATGATTTTGATATGAGAATCGTTGAGCTATTGAACTGCAATGGAGATAAACCTTTAAGCGATAATGAATTTGTTAAAAGATGTACAGAAAAGGTAGAAGACATCTCAAACAGATTAGGACGCTCAATATTGTAGAATAATAACAACAAAGAACGAATGTTCGACATAAGGAGGAGAAATGAGCAAAATTAGTTTATGTTATGTGGTCAAAAACTATATTGCATCACTCCACCAAGGTGACGAAAAGGAGATATCTAAATTTGACGTTTTTTGTCAGATTATTACACCGCTTATCATTGCCGTTGTAATTACCGTCAATACAGATAAATTCCATGACTCTCTCGATGAAGCTCTCCAGGGACTTCTGACATGGGTATCAATTACCTCTTCGTTAATTTTTGCCGTTGTTGTTATGATTTACCAGCTTAGGATGCAACTAATCTCTCAGAAAGACATTAAGCATGAAGGAAATGAACTAAGAGTAATCGATGAGATTTTTTATTGTACTCTTTGGGCTGTCGTCGCAGGTTTTACTTCAGCGGCATTTATAGTTGTAAAACCACTTGTAGCAACATACAGCACATTGATAGGAAATCTATTTGCAGGTTTAGCAATTGCCTTTTCATTAAATCTTGTTCTTGTAACTTGTATGACAATAAAACGAATTGGAATAACATACGAAGTAATTTCAAAACGTTGGAGTAAAAAAGAGGAGCAATAAGCTCCTCTTTTTATATCGCTCGCCTAAGTTGTAGTACTTCTGCGCCGTCTTTGTGAGCGTCGTTAAGAGCTTCTCCAATGATTTTTCCTGCTTTTTGAATCTGCTCTAGGTCTGTATCTGCATAGCGCATTGTCATGTTAATATCGCTGTGGCCAAGAATGTCTTGTGCGCTCTTAATATCCATTGTTCTGACTGCAATCGTCGCATAGGTATGCCTTAGATCATGAAAGACTGGTCTTCTCCCCTGCGTTCCGAGAAGACCCCACTCTTCGGAGTGGCTCTTCCACCATGCTGTCACTCGCTCTGGCCTAAGATACTCGCCAGAGAAGTCCCCAAGGACATACATTTCTTCCGAGAAAGCAATTCCCATCAACATACAGTCCTCAATGTATTTAGAACGCCACTGCTTAAGAATGTCCACAAGCGGAGCTGGAATAGGCACCGTTCTGTCTTTACCATTCTTTAAGCCTTTGATATAGGTTTTGCCGCCATCGTATGAAATGGCTCGACAGAGATGTGCTGTGACATCTTCAACTTTAAGCTTCACGTCCTTCCATTGAAGTCCACAACACTCTTCGCGTCTCATGCCTGTGTAATATGCCAGGTATGTCGCAAGCACCATCGGAGAAAGCTCAAGCGCAGAAAGCATAACTTGGAGCTTCTTACGCGAAGGTTCGTTTAGTGGATTTGGCGGAGCAAGATAACCCTTTGGCGCTTTAATCGCCGCACACGGATCGTATTGCAGATCTCTAATTGCCACAGCATGACGTGTGCAAGCACGGAATGAGTTAAAAGCCTTCTTAACCGTATTAGCTGCATAGCCAGAATCATAAAGCCAAGACACATACAATTCGACATCCGTGACAGTAATCTCTTGTAGTCGCTTTTCTCCAAAAAACAAATCAATATATCGAACGTTATTCTTATAAGACGTATAAGTACGACGTTCAATCTGTTGTGTGGCCACAAGGCTCTTAAAGTAATTAAGACAATACGTATATGCCGAACAGTCGAGCCTTGTCGCTTGATTCTGTTCAACGACCTCAACGAACCCTGCATCATGAACCCATTTCTCAGCAGCTGCTCGAGCAACTTTTTTGCCTCTTCCAGCCGCACAGGGAATTCCGAGAGATTTACTTTTTTCTTGAATAGTTCCATCAGCTCCACGGAAACGTACACGAGCTTGCCAGAAAGTTCCATGTCTTTTGACCGCAATATTCATGCCGTTCTCCTTAACGTGCAAACGCTTAAAGGGGTGCAATGCACCCTTTTTGCACCCAAACTGTATGGACAGTTTTACTATACACACCGGACAAAAACTCGTTTTAGCAGGTCGTAACGGCATTTATTGAGCGTAACGGAATTTAATGAGCGGTTGATGGTATATCTTCTAAACCGCAGGTCGCGCGTTCGAATCGCGCAGGAGGCACCAAAAACCCAA
>ERZ773263.265-NODE-265-length-38818-cov-9.515363_pt1 | contig 38818 bp, 33 predicted proteins | sample MGYA00511076_ERZ773263 | MGnify/ENA primary metagenome ERZ773263 (study PRJEB29015, sample SAMEA2738155) | human oral metagenome | biome: human oral; feature: human-associated habitat; material: saliva | place: China | collected 2195 ... | reverse complement strand
CCAGATAATTGGGGAGAAGTGACAGTTAAGGATATATGGAGAACAGAATAACAAAAGGAACGACGAGGTAATAGTTTTATAAAGGCAGGTTGCCATGAAACAATTCTTAAGAATGTTTTGTAAAAAAGGAGTTGCTTTGGAGAAGTAAATGAGAATTAAAAGTAAGTATATCCTATTTTTTCATTTTTACATTGTATTGTTCATTGTTAAGCCAATCTATCAATATTATTCATTTTCTAATATGGAAGTTAAAAGCAGTATGATTGAATTGATTCAAGATAAATATGAAAAGTACTGGAATGATATTGATAGACATATTCATTTAGAAAAATCTAAAGAGAACGGTCAAAACATAGGAATTATTTATGTTATTGATAACGATAATCAAATTGAAAGTAAGATTTCATCTAAAGAGGGTGAAGTGTTGTTCAGTTACAACAATAGATTACAGGGAAACAAGCGTGTTGAAATTAGTTGGTTAAATGGAGAGAAATGGCTTCGTCATTCTGGGGAATACTGGAAATTGGTAGCCGATAATAATACTATTATTGAAAGCAGGACAGGAACTTCAGTAACTGTTTGGGAACAACGTTCGGATAATGCGATGAGTCGGTTACATACAGTTTTAAATCAGATGAGAAAAATTGTTTTAAATCACTTGCTTCAGAAAATCTTGTACTATTCCATAGCTTTGGCCTGCTTTCTTTTGGGGTGGAAAATATATTATCTTTTAAGGAAGTATCGAAATTCGCAGGGATTCTGAACTTCAATAAAGCTTCTAGAGATATGATGCTATCGGACAATGGAGATGCCTACTATCGTGCCGAATTAAAGAAGCGTTTAAAAGGCCACGACAAGTCCGAATGGGATAAAATAATTGACGACTACAATCACACTCTTAAGATTGATGAGATGGGGAATATCATTGAAATTTCCCCCTTGGAACAAGGCTATGTCGTTTCAAAAAACGGGAAATACGATGCTGACTATACTCATTTGATTAACAAAAAGCTTGATGAACTAAAAGCCCAAAACTTTGAAGCAAATTCAGTCGAATTTTGGAGTGGAGTAGCTCAAATTTTCTCTGGTTTAGGAGTCTACTTTGCGAGTGGTGCTCTCGAAACATTGAGTATAATGGCTAGTCCACCAACCATGGGAGGAAGTCTCGTAGTTGGTACCGCAGTATCTGTATCAGTGGTACAATATGGAAATGTACTGATATCTAGTGGAGCAGTAACTAGCTTATCAGCTATCACAAAGACAGCCTTACAAAATGGCGAAATTCAGGTTAATTATTCTAGCAACTACGATAGCTGGAAGGCCAATAAACCGACGAGTAAGACCATTTCTGGTAAGGGTGGTAAACTAATTGAAGCTCGAGTAGGAAATCGAAAAGTGAAGCTTCGTGTAGATTGGGAGCCAACTAGTGGTTCTAATGGTGATGGAGTTTTCCAGGTTCAATCTGGAAGTGGGAAGTCAGGCTACAATGTCGATGCTCACTTAGATATAAATGGAATTACTGGTAAAAATTCTATCCTGAATTTTGTAAACAATCATCCTCAATTGAGAAACCTATCAAAAAGTGTCAAAGAAGAGATATTTGATAGAATTTGGAAAACATACCAAAATAATTACTGAAAGTAGGAAGAAATATGAAACTATATCTTAAAGGCAACTACGAAACTAGTATATACCAAGCCTGTAAGGAATTTCCTTGGAAAATGTGGTTCAAAGAACGCAAAGGTGTGGAAGTTGGTTTTTCTTACGCACGTGATGATGATTTCTATTTTAGCGTTAGTTTGGATAAATTTTCTTCGAATGATGAGCGTTGGGGGGGGACTGATTTTAAAATAGGAGATAATCCGTGGAATTCATTTAAATACGAGTATCTAATATTGGATTTTGAAGATTCTTATGAAAGTGATGGGAGAGAAAAAGGAGACTATCTTCGAATAATCACGACTCATAAGGATATTCTAACGGTTGATAAGCGAGCACTCTATATCATGGCGATTGAGGTGGCGTCTGCCATTGACGGTCAAATCAGCGAAGACGACAAAGAAACATGGTTGAGTATTGAAGAATTCAAAACGAAACATAAAGACCTACTGAATTTGACCTACGACGAAGCAGTCGATATTAGTTTAGAAGAGATAAAGGTTTTGAAAGCCATAGATGAGCCTCTCTGGGAAGAATTGGATAGGAAGCGTGAGGAGTATATCCGAATCCATGGAGAGGTAGAGTTGGACGATGAGGACGACGAGTGAGACTTTATATCATAGGTGATTACACCAAGACTGATTTTTATGAAGAGTTTAAAGAAATAGCTCAAAAAATGTGGTTCAAAGAGCGAAAAGGAATTCCACTTGATTTTTCCTATGCTTGGGATGAAGATTTACATTTGAATTTACGGTTGGATAAATTTAAATATAATGACGAACGTGGGAGAGTGCAAATTTTAATACAAATATAAACCCTTGGAAGACATTTGAATATGAAAACTTGACATTGGATCTAGAAAATTCTTATGAAAGCGATGGACGTGAGAAAGGTGATTGTTTGCGGATTATTTCCACTCATCTAGATATTCTAACGGTTGATAAGCGAGCGCTCTATATCATGGCGATTGAGGTAGCATCTGCCATTGACGGTCAAATCAGCGAAGACGACAAAGAAACATGGCTGAGTATTGAAGAATTTAAAACGAAACATGCAGACCTGCTGAATTTGACCTACGACGAAGCAGTCGATATTAGTTTGGAAGAACTAGAGGTTATGGAGGCGATTGATGAACCCCTTTGGGATGAATTACACAGAGGATGGGAAGAATACATCAAAATCCATGGTGAACGAATTTATGACGACGAGGAAGACGAGTGAGACTATATATCAAAAGTGATTTTACGAAAAAAATAGACTTCACAACTAGAGAGCTTGTTTGGAAGATGTGGTTTAAGGAACGGAATGGCAAGAAAATAAGTTTCTCCAATGTTGGTGATGATGCTATGTTACAGGATGATTTTTACTTTGGTGTTCGGTTACACAAATGGTCTTCAGTTGACGAAAGATGGGATAAGGCTCCTTTTATAATTCCTAGTAATCCTTGGTTGTCTTTGGAATATGAGAGTATAACACTTGAATTTGAAAAAACTTTCATTACAGAGTGGAGAGAACGTGGAGATTATCTACGTATCGCAACATCCCATATAGATGTTTTAACCGTAGATAAACGTGCTATGTATATCATGGCAGTCGAGGTAGCTTCTGCTATTGACGGGCAGATCAGTGAGGATGACAAGCAGACCTGGATGGATGTAGAGACATTTAAGGAGTTGCACAAGGATGTTCTTTCACTGACTTATGATGAAGCGGTTGAAATTAGTTTGGAAGAATTAAAGACAATGGTGCCAGTAAGAGATCCTTTATGGGAAGAAGAAGAGCGCCTTCGTGAAGAATACATAAAAATCCATGGCGAACGTATTTATGACGGTGAGGAAGACGAGTGAGAATATATATCAAAGGAGACTATACTAGAAAAGTGCCATTTGGGTACAGAGAACTCGCATGGAAGATGTGGTTTAAAGAAAGAAATGGTCAAAAAATAAGTTTCTCAAATGTCGGAGATGATGAGATGCTACGAGATGATTTCTTTTTTGGTGTACAATTTGATAAATGGCGATTTGATGATGAACGATGGGATCATATACCGTATGACAAGAGTAATCCATGGAATTCGTATTCTGATGAAAATATTCAGTTGGAATTTGAAAATGATTTTATTACGGATGGGAGAAAGCGAGGAGAACACCTTAGGATTGCGACCACCCATATAGACATTTTAACGGTTGATAAACGTGCCTTATACATTATGGCAGTCGAGGTTGCGGATGCAATTGATGGACAACTTAGTGAGGATGACAAAGAGACCTGGGTAGATGTAGAGACTTTTAAGGAGTTGCACAAGGATGTCTTATCACTAACCTACGATCAAGCAACTGACATCAGTGTGGAAGAACTGAAAAATATGAAACCTGTAGAGGATTCCTTGTGGGATGAAGAAGAACGTCTTCGTGAAGAATATATCAAAATCCATGGTGAACGTGTTTATGACGAAGATGAAGATGTTTTTTTAATGACACCTACGATACTGGAGTCTGATTAACACAGAAGACCATCATGTCCTGTATTTAAACTACATATTATGAACAAGACCTTGAGAATATTTTCTCAAGGTCTTTTGCTAGATTTTTAAAACATTTATTAAGCCAATCAAATTGATTACTTAATTAAGAGCAAACAAATGGCGCAAAAGGGGAAATTTTCATTAGAAGCTTCAAGCCCGTATTCTACTTACAAAATAGATAATAAAGGTGTATACTAAAAGTAAGTAAGAATAGAAAGCAGGATTGTTCTATGAAGAAAACTGTCTATACAAAAGCTAGGGAAGTGGGTCTAGTAGAAGTGGAGCGTCCACACATTGAAGCACCGGATGATGTCATTCTCCGTATCGTTCGGACCTGTGTCTGTGGCTCTGACTTATGGAGTTACCGCAATCCAGACATCGAAAAAGGCCATCAAAATAGTGGGCATGAAGCTATCGGGATTGTCGAAGAAATCGGTGAAGGGATCACGACGGTTAAGCCTGGTGATTTTGTTATTGCTCCCTTTACTCATGGATGTGGGGAATGTGATGCCTGTCGGGCAGGATATGACGGTACCTGTGATCGTCATGTTGGTAATAATTGGTCTGATGGTGTGCAAGCAGAATATATGCGCTTCGAATATGCCAACTGGTCCCTGGTCAAAATCCCAGGGCAACCCTCAGATTACACAGAAGGCATGCTAAAATCCCTCTTGACACTGGCTGATGTTATGCCGACAGGTTACCATGCAGCGCGTGTTGCTGACGTCAAGCCTGGTGATAAGGTAGTTGTCATCGGTGATGGAGCGGTTGGACAATGTGCAGTGATTGCTGCTAGAATGCGTGGAGCTTCCCAAATCGTCCTCATGAGCCGTCACCAAGATCGCCAAAAAATGGCCTTGGAATCAGGTGCGACAGCTGTTGTAGCTGAACGTGGTCAAGAAGGAATTGCCAAAGTCCGTGAAATCCTTGGAGGAGGAGCAGATGCAGCTCTCGAATGTGTCGGGACAGAAGCAGCTGTTGACCAGGCACTGGGAGTTCTTCACAATGGTGGTCGGATGGGTTTTGTTGGGGTTCCTCACTATAACAACCGTGCTCTTGGATCGACCTTCGCTCAAAACATTACGGTGGCAGGCGGAGCAGCCTCTGTTACCACCTATGATAAACAGTTCTTGCTGAAAGCTGTCCTGGATGGGGACATTAATCCGGGACGTGTCTTCACTTCAAGTTATAAACTTGAAGATATTGATCAAGCCTATAAAGACATGGATGAACGCAAGACCATTAAGGCTATGATTGTGATTGATTAGAAAAGAGTCTAGTAGAATTGTTGTCTACTAGACTTTTTGTTAGAGTCATTCTTAAATAGCTGTTGAACCTTTCTGCCTGTTCCCCATGAAAATGAATTTACGGACCAATAAGAGTTGAGTTTGTATGCGAAAAGAAGTTCTATGAAGTCTATTATTATCTGCGTGCAAACGATAGAATAAGTTTATCAGCTTGTTGGCCTTTACTGAGTAAGATTTGTAGATAAGTAAGGTTTTTTGGCATGGATAGATTTAGGAAAATAAAAAATATCAAAAATATCACTAATTATTGACAATGTTTCGAAAAGCTGTATAATAGATAATGTAACGAGAGCTATTACAACGAAGAAAGGATGCTATGAATATCTTTAACGGATTCAAACAACTTTTTAAACAGAAAGAGGAAAAAATAATGACAAACTTCTCAGATTTACAAGCAAAACGTCGCTCCATCTATGCTTTGGGCAAAGATGTAGAACTTACAAACCAAGAATTGATTGATACTATCCAAGGAGCAATTCTCCAAACACCATCGGCTTTCAACTCACAAACGTCACGAGTTGTAATTCTGTTGGATGAAGAGTCAGATGCTTTCTGGAATGAGATTGCCTACTCAGAACTTGAAAAAGTGACACCAGCTGAAGCCTTTGAAGGAACAAAAGAACGCTGGGCAGGTTTCGCTCAAGCCAAAGGAACCATTCTTTTTTATGAAGATCAGGATGTTGTCAAAGGTCTTCAAGAGCAATTTCCACTTTACGCTGAAAACTTCCCACTTTGGTCAGAGCAAGGCCACGGAATTGCTCTTTATGCGACATGGTTGGCTTTAGCTGAGCAAAATATTGGTCTCAACGTGCAACACTATAACCCCTTAGTAGATGCACAATTGGCTGAAAAATATGATATCCCAGCCAACTGGAAACTCCGTGCTCAAGCACCATTTGGAGCAATCAAGGCACCAGCTGCTGACAAAGAAATCCAAACAGAAAACCGCTTCAAGGTATTTGGAAATTAATCAATCTAAAAAATCCCATCTGGAACTAGATGGGATTTTTAGTTTTTTCACAATAATTTAAAAAGTGGACAGGAAAGACTATTTCGGAGTACCGATAAGCGATTCATAAACGCTCCTAAAATATAAATAGAGCTTAAAAGGTATCAGATGTTAGAAATCTGGTATTCTCCTCTATTAAATAGTAGAACTTTTCTCATTTTCCTATTTTTCCTTGTATTAGTTTAGAACTTTATTTATAATGATTATAAATAAGAAATAAGGGAGAATAATATAAATGGAAGAGCATAAAATTGATAAGAACTTTAGTGGTCGGCTGAATATCTTGCGAGCTGGGGTTTTAGGAGCTAATGACGGCATTATTTCCATAGCAGGAGTAGTCATCGGGGTGGCCAGTGCGACGGACAATGTTTGGATTATCTTTCTGTCTGGTTTGGCAGCTGTCTTTGCAGGTGCCTTTTCTATGGCAGGCGGAGAGTATGTGTCTGTTTCTACTCAAAAGGATACGGAGGAGGCTGCTGTTGCCAGAGAACGGGAGCTTTTAGAGAAGAATCCAGATATTGCAAGGCAGTCCCTTTATGCTGCCTATGTCCAAAATGGTGAGTGTGAAACATCTGCCCAGCTTATGACCAACCGGGCTTTTCTTCAAGATCCACTGGAGGCCTTGGTGGAGGAAAAGTATGGTATTGAGATCGAGGAGTTCACTAATCCTTGGCATGCGGCCATCTCCAGCTTTTTAGCTTTTGCGGTTGGTGCGCTTTTTCCTATGATTACCATTATCCTGCTTCCTGCCAGCGTCCGTATCTGGGCAACGGTTGTGATTGTGGCCTTGGCGCTTTTGGGAACGGGCTATACCAGTGCTAGGTTAGGCAAAGCACCGATCAAAAATGCTATGCTTCGAAACCTTGTGATCGGCCTTCTTACCATGGCGGTCACTTATCTGGTCGGACAGATTTTTGCGATTTAATTTGAGAGAAAAAATTAAAACGAGGTCCCCTCTTCAACAAATTATAGAAGAAAGAGTGGCTTTTTAGGAAGTTATATGGAAGGTGTTGTTAGCGCCTTCTTTTTTTGTTATAGTGGTGCTAGCAAAGAGATTTACTAGAAAAGAAAGAGGCGGATAGATATATTTATGAAAAAAATGGATGAAATTGCAGATCTTGCTCCCTTACCTTCAGCAGCCCAGCTGGCTTATCATCGAGATGAGTTGGCGGCTTTTATTCATTTTGGCATCAATACTTTTTATGAGCAGGAATGGGGCAATGGTCAGGAAGATCCTCGCCTTTTTAATCCGTCTAAACTGGATACGGGTCAGTGGATTAGAATTTTGAAAGAGACCGGATTTAAAAGAGTAGTTGTCGTAGTCAAGCACCATGATGGTTTTGTCCTTTATCCGAGTCGCCACACAGACTATACGGTGGCAGCTAGTCCCTGGAGAGATGGTAAGGGTGATCTATTAGCAGAAATTTCTCGCTCAGCTAGTATGTATGATATGGATCTGGGCCTTTACTTGTCTCCTTGGGATGCTCACAGTCCACTCTATCATATTGGGACTCAAAAAGCCTATAATGAATATTATCAGAAGCAACTGGAAGAAATTCTGAGTAATCCGCTTTATGGCAATAAAGGGAAATTTGTAGAAATCTGGATGGATGGGGCGCGTGGTGAGGGTGCACAAAAGCTTACCTATGATTTTGGATCTTGGTTTGAGACCATTCGTCATTACCAAAAAGACGCTCTGATCTTTTCGACAGAAGCGACTGAATTGCGTTGGATAGGAAATGAAAGAGGTCGGGCCGGAGATCCCTTGTGGCAGAAAATTCGACCAGAAAAACTAAGTGAGAATACTCCGTCAGCCTACCTCTGCCAGGGTGATCCGCAAGGGACACAGTATTCCTTAGGAGAAGCTGATGTATCCTTGCGCTCGGGCTGGTTTTATCATGCTAGTCAGCAACCCAAATCTTTGCCTGATTTGCTGGATATCTATATGGATTCCATTGGACGAGGGACACCTCTCTTACTCAACGTCCCGCCAACTAAGGAAGGGCTATTAGCGGAAGAAGATGTCCAGCGCTTGCAGGAATTTCACCGGGTCATTTCAGATTTATATACGGATAATCTAGCCTACCAGGCCAAGGTGAGCTGTAGTAATGAAAAAGAAGGCTTTCCATCTAGTCATCTGACAGATGGACTGGAAGATACTTTCTGGGCGCCAGCTTTAGACGAGTCAGCCTATGTCTTAGAAATTGACTTGGGTCAGACGCGTAGCTTTAATCTCGTTGAAATTCGAGAACCCATTGCTAAAGGTCAACGAATCGCAGGCTTTACCTTAGAAGTGAAGCAAGAGAATGGCTGGACTGTCTTTGCTTGTGGTCAGACCATTGGTTACAAGCGCCTACTCTTAGGACAAATGGTTGAGGCTCGCTATTTAAGATTGACCCTGACGGATTTTCAAGCTCTTCCTCTTTTGAACAAGTTTGCAGTCTATAAGACACCGACTGTGCTGGAAAAGAAAAATACAATTGCTGGTTTAGAATTTTCAAAAATAAGCTCTCCTCTTGTCGGAGGGCAAAATCCTTCAATCAGTCTCAGACGTTTGGACAAAGTGGAGGATAGAGAGAAAATTCAGATAGTCACAGAGCCCGGTACTGGAACGCATGGGACGGCTTATCTAGATCAGGTTTGGGAAATCACATTTGACTCTGGCGAGCAGACGAAAGAAATCACCCTATCGACTTTAGCTTTTACAGGTCAGGAAGACTTAGATTTTTATCTTTGTGCTAACCGAGAGGACGGTCGTCAAAATCGGGTCAAAATCATGGTCAAGCCAAGCTCATAATAAAAACGCGGAACTTTTGTTCTGCGTTTTTTTGTTTATTATTCTTTAGAAGAATTTGGTAGCCAAGATAAGTGGAAGTTTAGGCGCTTAGCGGCTAGTAGTTCTTCATGGGAAATGTGTTGCAGTGCCTGTCCATCTAACTCGGCCTTAGTCACAAACTGGAAGTGAGGATAGTTGTCATGAGCATAAATGTCTAGCCATGTTTGACTTTGTGGTAGATACAGGCGTAGATGATTGAAGAGGGGAATACCTAGGTCGTAAAATGGTTTTCCAGGACAGGTCGGATAGAGCCCGATGGCGCTCCAGATGTACCAAGCAGAGAGGCTACCATTGTCTTCGTCACCAGGGAAAGCTTGCCAGCCAGGTCGAAAACCATGCTCTCTCAGGCTTTTAATAAGTAGACTTGTATAGTCCGGTTTGTCGCTGTAGCGGAAGAGATAGGGGATGTGAAAGCTAGGCTGATTCGAAATAGCTAGTTGACCAAAGTGCGCTGTCGCCATTTCACTCATTTCGTGAATTTCATAGCCATAGCCTGTTACGTCAAAGAAAGGCTGGTCCTGACAGAGCTTGGTTAGATAATCAGTGAAAGCTGTTTGCCCTCCCATTAGATCTTTCAATCCTTCAATATCATGGAAGACGCTGAGTGTATTTTGAATAGCGGAGCATTCTGCATAATCTCGACCCCAAGTGTATGGAGAAAAGTCTGGCCGGAATTGTCCGTTTCGGTCTTTGGCTCTCATATAGCCTGTTTCTGGATCGAATAGATGCTGGTAATTAAGAGACTGCTGAGAGTATCGTTGAGCAACTTGTTCTTGTTGGAGTTTATTGGCAAGACTGGCAATGCAAAAATCACTATAGCTATAGTCTAGGCTATGACTGACACTTTCATGGTAGTCAAATGGCAGGTATCCTAGAGTTTGATAGTCCGAAGCCCCTTGCCGACCGTAACGTTTGGAAGGGTCTTCCTTCTCTGCCGTCTCTAACATGGCTTGGAAAAGATCTTTTTCTAAATCAGGTATGAGATTTTTAGCGGCAGCATCTGCAATGACACCGTCTATCAAGGTACCTGGCATCATGCCCCGTTCATCAGGAGCAAGCCACTTTGGTAAAAATCCTGTTTCTTTGTAGAAATTCAGAAAGCCTTCTAGAAAGTCATGATAGGTATCTGGAGCCATAAGGGCTAATAGAGGAAAGCTAGTACGAAATCCATCCCAAAAACCGATATTGGTAAAGAGTTTCCCTGGCTGAACAGTCTGGTGGGTAAAATCCCAATGGATTTCTTGACCTTCTGCATCAAGCTCATAAAAGGTTTGAGGAAAGAGAAAGAGCCGGTAGAGAGCTTGGTCAAACATCCGACGGTCTATTTTGCCTTGGTCTACAATATCAAAACGATGGAGAAAGGCTTCCCAGTCCTTCTTTGTTTCTTCTTTGATTTTGTCAAAGGAAGACTGGGGTAGATTGATCAGGGCTTGTTCTTCTGATATAAAAGATGTGGCTAAGGAAAATTGCAGTTGGCCTTGCTCGAAGTCTAGGACAAGGTCTTGGTCTAAGAAACTCTGTTTTTTGATAGGCTGGTCAAAGCGCAAGCAGACATGCATGACTAAGGGCTGCTTGGCTGGCTTGGTTTCTTCCTTGAGACTGCCTAAGAGAGTGTAGGCATCTACTTGCTGGAAAACCATCTTTGCTTCACTATGGAGAATGAGACTGATAGGCTGCTCTCTCTGGTTGGTCAGCCGGAAACGAGCTCCGTAGCGACTAGGAGTCAGCTCAGTGCTGATCTGGTAGCGGTTGGAGTTGATTTTTAAATAATGAGGTTGGAAGATACTCTCGTCTGGTCGATAAGAAGACTGGCGGTGGTAAATATCTGAATACTGTATCTTTTCTGAGACAGGAGTTATGAGAAGCCACGAGTAGTCACCAATCCAAGGACTGGGTTGGTGGGTTAGACGGATGCCTTGGAAAATAGGTGAGTCTGGATTAAAAAACCAAGATCCGTCTGTATGGCTACTTTGAGGTACAAAGTAGTTCATACCAAATGGTGCCCCTGTATAGGGGAGGGTATTTCCATGTGAAATGCTATGAGAATTGTCCGTTCCATAACGGGTATCAATTGTTTCTAGTATTGGTTTCATATAAAATCTCCTTGCAATGAGGCCTGTTTTTTCTAGATTATAACATGAAAAACATTCCAATGGATAAGGCAAAAATATAATATCGAAAGGCCTTTAGTTTGTGTATATATTTTGAAAACGGTTTAGCCTATACTAGAGGATGTAAAGGACTATGAAAAAGGAGAAAATAATGGTTTATTCAAAAGAAATCGTCGGGAAATGGCTGGAGTCGGTTGCCCAGTTAGCCCACGAACATCCAGCTTGGGTATCCGTTTTTGAGCGTTGCTATACAGATACTTTGGATAATACAGTAGAAATATTAGAAGATGGCTCAACCTTTGTTTTGACGGGAGATATACCAGCTATGTGGCTGCGAGATTCGACAGCTCAGCTCAAGCCCTATCTCTTTGTTGCTAAGGAAGATCCGAAAACACGCAAAACAATTGCTGGTCTGGTCAAACGTCAGATGACACTGATTTTAAAAGATCCCTATGCTAATGCATTTAATATCGCGGATAACTGGAAGGGACATCATGAGACAGACCATACAGACTTGTCTGGTTGGATTTGGGAGCGCAAGTATGAAGTGGATTCCCTCTGCTATCCTCTGCAACTAGCCTACCTCTTGTGGAAAGAGACAGGCGAGACGAGCCATCTCGATGCTACTTTTGTGGCTGGTGTCAGAGAAATTCTTCGGGTTTGGACGGTAGAACAAGATCACCGGCGCTCTTCTTATCGTTTTGTTCGTGATACGGACCGTAAGGAAGACACACTAGTTAATAATGGGCAAGGACCTGAATTTGCTGTGACAGGTATGACTTGGTCAGCCTTTCGTCCAAGTGATGACGCTTGTATTTACAGCTATTTAGTGCCGTCAAATATGTTTGCAACAGTTGTCTTGGGCTATGTGGCAGAAATCTTTGAAAAATTGAATCTGGATGGCGCTGAGGAGATTATTCCGCATGCACAGCGTTTGCAAAGAGAAATCAAAGAAGGAATTGAGAATTACGCCTATACCAAAAATGCCAAAGGTGAGAAGATTTACGCTTTTGAAGTAGATGGTTTGGGGAATGCCAGCATTATGGATGATCCAAATGTACCGAGTCTTTTGGCAGCGCCTTATTTAGGCTTTTGCTCGATAGATGACGAAGTCTACCAAAATACACGTCGCACCATTCTTAGCCCTGAAAATCCTTACTACTATGAAGGAGAGCGAGCTGCAGGAATAGGAAGTTCACACACCTTTTATCGTTATATTTGGCCGATTGCCTTGGCAATTCAAGGTTTGACCACGCACGATAAGGAAGAAAAACACCAGATCTTAGACCTCTTGGTAGATTGTGACGGAGGGACAGGTGTCATGCATGAGAGCTTCCATGTGGACGATCCGACAAAGTATTCTCGTGAATGGTTCAGCTGGGCAAATATGATGTTCTGCGAATTAGTATTAGACTATTACGATTTAAGAATTGACGTATAAAATTTTAAAAATAGAGGTATAAAATGGAAAATATTACCGTACATATTATTTCTCACAGCCACTGGGATCGAGAATGGTATCTCCCTTTTGAATCCCATCGGATGCAGCTGGTAGAGCTTTTTGATAACCTTTTTGATCTTTTTGAAAATGATCCAGATTTCAAGAGTTTCCACCTAGATGGACAAACTATTGTTTTGGATGATTATTTGGAAATCCGTCCGGAAAACCGGGACAAGCTGCAGCGCTACATTGACGAGGGTAAACTGAAAATCGGGCCTTTCTATATCTTGCAGGATGATTATTTGATTTCCAGCGAAGCCAATGTTCGCAATACCTTGATTGGTCAGCAGGAGTGCAAAAAGTGGGGCAAATCCACTCAGATTGGTTATTTCCCAGATACTTTTGGGAATATGGGGCAGGCGCCTCAAATGTTGCAGCAATCAGGCATTCATGTGGCAGCTTTTGGTCGAGGAGTGAAGCCAATCGGATTTGACAACCAAGTCTTAGAAGATGAGCAGTTCACTTCTCAGTACTCTGAAATGTACTGGCAAGGTGCCGATGGCAGTAAAGTCCTAGGTATCCTTTTTGCCAATTGGTATAGCAATGGGAATGAAATTCCAGTCGACCCTGAGGAAGCGAAGATTTTTTGGGAGCAAAAATTAGCAGATGTGAAGAGCTACGCCTCTACAAACCAATGGCTGATGATGAACGGCTGTGATCACCAGCCGGTTCAGCGCAACCTCAGCCAAGCCATCCGAGTAGCCAATGAGCTTTATCCAGATATTAACTTTGTGCACAGTTCTTTTGATGACTATGTGAAAGCTGTGGAGGCAGCTCTTCCTGAGGAATTGTCTACGGTTCAAGGCGAATTGACCAGCCAAGAAACAGACGGTTGGTACACTCTGGCTAATACTTCCTCAGCCCGTATCTATCTAAAACAAGCCTTCCAAGAAAACAGTAACTTGCTAGAGCAGGTAGTTGAGCCTCTGACTATTATCACAGAGGGGCACAATCACAAAGAGCAGCTGACGTATGCTTGGAAGACTCTCTTGCAAAACGCTCCGCACGATAGTATTTGTGGCTGCAGTGTCGACGAAGTTCATCGTGAAATGGAGACCCGCTTTGCTAAAGTTAATCAAGTGGGAGAATTTGTCAAAGGCAACCTGCTGGAAGAATGGAAGCAAAAATTAGATAGCCGTCAAGCAGAGAGTGACCTGCTCTTCACTGTTGTCAATACGGGACTCCATGATAAGGTTGATACTGTTTCTGTAGACGTGACATTTGCGACTTGTGATTTCAAGGAAGCGCATCCGACTGAAGCTTACCGGAGGATGGCGGAGCTGACAATTCCAGACTTGATTGTTAAAGATTTGGATGGTCGTCCTGTCGAAGCCAAAATCGAAGATTTGGGAGCTCATTTCCAATATGATCTTCCGAAAGATCGTTTCCGTCAGGCTTATATCGCTCGTCAGTTGCGCGTGAGTTTGCCGCTTCATCTAGCACCTCTATCTTGGAAGACCTTCCAGTTACTCCCTGGTACAAAAGAAGAACATGAAGGGCTCTACCGCAATGGCGTGATTGATACTCCGTTTGTGACTGTTAGCTTTGATGAAGACTTGACCGTTTACGATAAGTCAACTCATGAAGCCTATGAAGATTTCCTCCGCTTTGAAGATCGAGGCGATATTGGAAATGAATATATCTACTTCCAGCCCAAAAATACAGAACCGATCTATGCAAAACTGGCTGGCGTTAAGGTTTTGGAAAATAATGCCCGCTATACTAAAGTAGAGTTGAGCCATGAATTGACCTTGCCAGTAAGCGCTGATGATGTGCTTGAGCAAGAGCAAAAAGGCATCGTAGAATTTATGACTCGCTCAGCAGGTCGTTCGTCAGAAGTGACAACCATGATCTTAACAACTGAGTTGACAGTCTTTGTGGACAGTCCGCAGCTGCGCTTTAAGACTCGCTTTTCAAATACTGCTAAGGATCACCGCATCCGTGTTCTTTTCAGAACCCACAACAGCAGTAAAACCAACGATTCAGACAGCATTTATGAAGTAGTTCGTCGTAATAATCAACCAGCTGCTTCATGGGAAAATCCAGAAAATCCACAGCACCAGCAAGCTTTTGTCAGTCTTTATGATGACCAAAAAGCAGTAACAGTAGCTAATAAAGGTCTAAATGAATATGAGATTTTAGGCGATGATACGATTGCCGTAACTATTCTACGTGCAACAGGTGAGCTAGGCGACTGGGGCTATTTCCCAACACCAGAAGCTCAATGTCTACGTGACTTCCAAGTTGAGTACACTGTGGAATGCCACCAGCCGCAAGAGCGCTTTAGCGCTTATCGTCGGGCTAAAGCCTTCCAAACGCCGTTGACAGCTCTGCAAATTTCCAAACAAGAAGGAAGTGTTGTAGCAACTGGACAAGCCCTGGATCACCCAGCTTTCAACATGCCTGAAATCTGTCTAACGGCTTTGAAAGTGGCTGAAAACGAGTCAGGAATCATCCTTCGTTACTATAATATGACCCAAGAAGAGCAAGAAGTGACGACTGATTCCCAAACGCTAGTTAACCTTTTAGAAGAAGTAGTGCCTGAAAAGTCCGGAGTCCTAGGACCACAGGAAATCCGAACAGAGCTTTTGAAGCGTGGTTAAACTGAGAGTCAGATATTTTATCTCAGTCTTAAAATTTACAAAACAATAAAAGGAGAAAAGCATGGTCATTGCAACAGTCGATATAGGTGGAACAGGTATCAAGTTTGCGGCTATGTCTAAAGAAGGGGAAATACTGGAAAAGCAAGAGCTTGCAACGCCTGACAATTTAGGTGACTTGCTGGCTTGGTTGGATTCTTGCCTTTCTAAGAGAGCTTACCAGGGCATTGCCATGAGTGTGCCTGGGGCAGTTGATCGAGCAACAGGTATTATTGGTGGGATTAGCGCAGTGCCTTATATTCATGGCTTTTCATGGTATGATAAGCTAGCCTCTTATGATCTACCGATTCATTTAGAAAATGATGCCAACTGCGTTGGTTTAAGCGAGCTGCTAGCTCACCCAGAGCTAGAAAATGCAGCCTGCGTGGTCGTTGGCACTGGTATTGGTGGCGCCATGATTCTCAATGGCAGATTGCACCGTGGCAAACACCATCTGGGTGGAGAATTTGGTTATATGCTCTTGTCTGAACCAGCTGAGACGCTAGGGAATTGGTCACTTCTTGCTTCGACAGGTAGTCTTGTTCGCTCTGTTCAAGCTAGTACCGGCTCGCAAGACTGGAACGGTAAGAAGATCTATGAAGCGGCGGCTGCAGGAGATGAAACTTGCCAAGCAGCAATTGAGCAGATGAACCGAAACCTTGCTAAGGGCTTGCTCAATATTCAGTATTTATTTGATCCGGATGTGATAAGTCTGGGTGGCTCTATCAGCCAAAATCCTGACTTTATTCAAGGTGTCCGCTCAGCGATTGCTTATTATGTTGATCGCTATGAAGAATATTCGGTTGTACCAGAGATTCTGGCTTGTACCTACCAAGGAGAGGCTAATCTGTATGGTGCTTTAGTAAACTGGTTACAGGAGGAAGGCCAATGGCCACATTCTTAGGATTATCTAATAAACAAGAAAAAGCTCTTGCTCGCTTAGAAGACTATTTGAACTTGGGCGAGATTGAAGTCAGTCTTGTCACTGATTCAGCTACATCGATCAAGGTTGAAGGACGTCAGGGGCGTTATCAAGTTAGTTTTAAGCAACCTCATCAGCTCTATCGAGCTTTGGTGCTTTTATCTTCTGCGCTTGGATCAGGTCAAGACGAAGTGCAGATTGAGGAAGAAGCAGCCTATGAGGATTTGGCCTATATGGCTGACTGTTCCCGCAATGCCGTCTTAAACCTAAAAGCAGCTAAGCAGATGATTGAGGTCTTGGCTTTGATGGGGTATTCCACCTTTGAACTTTATATGGAAGACACCTACGAGATAGAAAATCAGCCTTATTTTGGCTATTTCAGAGGACGCTACACCGTTGCAGAATTGCAAGAGATTGAAGATTATGCAGCAGATTTTGATATAGCCTTTGTTCCTTGTATTCAGACCTTGGCTCACTTGTCAGCTTTTGTCAAATGGGGTGTCAAGGAAGTGCAAGAACTGCGAGATGTTGAGGATATCCTGCTGATTGGTGAAGAAAAAGTTTATGACCTAATCGAAGGTATGTTCCAGACCATGGCCCATCTGCGTACACGCAAGATTAATATCGGCATGGACGAAGCCCACTTGGTCGGTCTCGGACGTTACTTGATCAAGCATGGTTTCCAAAACCGCAGTCTTCTTATGTGCCAACACCTTGAGCGAGTCTTGGATATTGCAGATAAGTATGGCTTCCACTGTCAGATGTGGAGCGATATGTTCTTCAAACTCATGTCTGCAGATGGTCAGTACGACCGTGATGTAGAAATCCCAGAAGAAACTCGTGTTTATCTGGATCGCCTTAAAGAGCGAGTGACCTTGGTTTATTGGGATTATTATCAGGATAGCGAGGAAAAATACAATCGTAACTTCCAAAATCATCATAAAATCAGCCAAGATATTGCCTTTGCAGGCGGTGCTTGGAAGTGGATTGGCTTTACACCTCATAATCATTTCAGTCGCTTGGTAGCTATCGAAGCCAATAAGGCTTGTCGGAAAAATCAAGTCAAGGAAGTGATTGTGACAGGCTGGGGAGATAATGGTGGAGAATCTTCTCAATTCTCAATCCTACCTGCTCTGCAGATTTGGGCGGAACTAGCTTATCGAAATGACTTGAAAAAAGTTTCAGAACACTTTTTAGTGAGTACAGGGCTTGACTTTGATGATTTTATGAAAATAGATTTGGCCAATCTTTTACCAGGTTTACCAGAAAATCTTAGTGGTATCAATCCAAATCGCTATGTCTTTTATCAAGATATCCTCTGTCCTTTGCTGGAACGCCATATTCGACCAGAAGAAGACAAACAGCATTTTGAAGCATCTGCTCAACAGTTAAAAGAAGTCAGGCAAAGAGCGGGCGATTATGCCTATCTTTTTGAGACCCAGGCCCAGTTAAATGCACTCTTATCCTTGAAGATTTCCGTAACATCTGGCATTCAGAAAGCCTATCGTGAAGGGGATAAGGAAGGTTTGGCAGACTTGGCCGAAAAAGATTTGCCTCAGCTTTACCAAATGGTTGAAGACTTTTCAGAGCAATTCAGTCGTCAATGGCAGCAAGAAAACAAAATTTTTGGTTTGGACACAATCGACATTCGCTTTGGAGGTTTGCTCAAGCGGATCAAACGAGCACAGGGACGCCTAGAGCAATACATTAGCGGTCAAATCGATCGTGTCGAAGAATTAGAACAAGAAATCTTGCCTTTTAATGATTTCTATAAGGACCATGGTTTGACAGCGACAACGGCCAACCAATGGCACTTGATTGCAACAGCTTCAACAATTTATACGACTTAAAAAAGACCGGCCTTTTTGGGGTCGGCTTTTTCATCTCATTTTTATCTATAAATTGGATAAATAATTTGTATAGTTTTTTCTATAATTTGGAGTTTAAAATTATTTTTAAAAAAGCATATAATAGAAATGTGAAAACGGTGTCAACTAAATAGAAAGGGAGATTTGCATGAAAAAGTTGATAAAAACATTAAAAGAAAATTTCGTTTTCTTGCTCATGGTTCTGCCAGGAGTTATTTGGTTGATTTTATTCTTCTACATTCCGGTTTTCGGAAACGTAGTTGCCTTTCAGGATTTCCATATTCACCCTGATGGTTTCATTGCCAGTATCTTAAATAGTAAATGGGTGGGATGGGATAACTTCAAATTCCTATTTAGCTCGAGGGACGCATTTATCATTACCCGTAATACCTTGCTCTACAACTTTGGATTTATCATTCTAGGTTTGATTGCTGCGGTGGCGATTGCGATTATCTTTAGTGAAATGCGATCTAAGAAGTTAGTGAAAGTGTACCAAACTTCGATGCTCTTCCCTTATTTCTTGTCTTGGGTTATTATCAGTTACTTTGTAGATGCTTTCTTAAACATTGATAAAGGGCTGATTAATCACTTGCTTCAAGGTTTTGGAAAAGAAGCCATTAACTTCTATACAACTTTGGGAATTTGGCCGGCTCTTCTGCTCTTCTTGGGTATTTGGAAGGGACTTGGATATAGTAGTGTTATCTACTATGCAACCATTATGGGGATTGACCCGACCTACTATGAAGCAGCAACAGTGGATGGTGCGACCAAGTGGCAACGCATTCGCAACATTACCTTGCCTCAGCTAACACCTCTGATTACGGTCTTGACCATTCTAGCAGTCGGAAATATCTTCCGCGCGGATTTCGGTCTCTTCTATACAGTAACCCGTAACGGAGGAGGAGGATCTCTCTATAGCGTTACCAACGTTTTGGACGTATATGTCTACAACGGACTTTCAGGAACTGGGGACATCACAATGGCCGCAGCCGCAGGATTGTACCAATCCGTTGTCGGTTTAATACTCGTTTTAGTATCTAACTTGATTGTTCGTCGCATAGATAAAGATTCTGCGCTATTCTAGAAAGGAGGAACCAATGAAAAAATCGGAAAAAATCAAAAAAGAAAAAATCGATAACGTTGGTATCCATGCCTTCAGTAAGCCAGCTAACTTATTTTTCAGTATTTTAATCGGGATTATTGCCCTATCTTGTATCTTACCATTTATCTTCGTTATTATGATCTCTATTACAAATGAGTCTGTGATAGCGACAAATGGTTTCAGCTTCTGGCCTTCTAAATTTGGCTTTGACGGTTACCTTTTCCTAGTACAGTTTAAGGACAAAATTTTAAACTCCCTTTTTATCACTCTATTTGTGACAGCAGTCGGTACCAGCGTCAATGTCTTCATGACAACGACATACGCATATGCAATTTCTAGAAGAACATTTAAATACAAACGCTTCTTTACAGTATTTGCTTTGATTACCATGCTCTTTAATGCAGGTATGATTCCAGGTTACATCGTGGTAACTCAGTTGCTACGAATCGGAGATACCATTGCAGCCTTGATTATACCAATGTTGCTCTCTCCATTTAACATCATCTTGATGCGGACCTTCTTTAAACGGACGATTCCAGAAGCAATTCTTGAATCAGCTAAGATTGATGGTGCAAGTGAAACACGGATTTTCTTCCAAATTTGTTTACCACTTGCTCTACCAGGTATTGCCACGATCAGTCTCTTCACAGCTCTAGCTTATTGGAACGACTGGTTCAATGCCTTGCTTTATATCAAAAATCCAGATTTCTATCCTTTGCAATACTTACTGATGCAAATCCAATCAAATATGGACTATATCGCAAAATCAGCAGGTCTGTCATCACAAGTTGTTGGGGCGGCTAGTGGTCTGCCTAAAGAAACTGGTCGTATGGCCATGGTGGTTGTGGCAACCTTGCCAATTGCAATGCTCTACCCATTCTTCCAACGTTATTTCGTAAAAGGTTTAACGATTGGTGGGGTCAAGGAATAAAAATCCTAAACTTGCCTGTCAAGTTTGGACTTCCTTGAAGTCAGCTTCGTAACTGAGCTTATCAGTTCATTAAATTGTTTATCAAAAAATAAAAATAAAGGAGTTTTTCTTATGAAAAAGTGGCAAAAAGTCGCACTCTTCTCAGCTAGCGCTCTCTTGATTACAGCTTTGGCTGCCTGCGGTAGCAGTAAATCTTCTAGTTCAGAAAATGGTCCAACAACCATTAAGATGTACCAAATCGGTGATAAACCAGACAACTTGGACAAATTGTTGGAAAATGCTAACAAGATCTTGGAAAAGAAAGTTAATGCTAAATTAGAAATGCAATACCTTGGTTGGGGTGACTACAGCAAGAAAATGTCTGTAATTACTTCATCTGGTGAAAACTATGATATCGCTTTTGCTGATAACTATGTTGTAACTGCTCAAAAAGGTGCATATGCTGACTTGACAGACCTTTATAAGAAAGAAGGAAAAGAACTTTATAAAGCTCTCGACCCTGCTTACATCAAAGGTAACACTGTAAATGGTAAGATCTATGCTGTTCCAGTAGCGGCTAACGTTGCATCATCACAAAACTTTGCTTTCAACGGTCCTCTTTTGGAAAAATATGGAATTGACATTTCAAACGTGAATTCATATGAAACACTCGAACCTGTTTTGAAAGCAATCAAAGAAAAAGATCCAAACGTTGTACCATTTGCAATTGGTAAAAACTTCATTCCATCAGAAAACTTTGACTACCCAGTAGCAAACGGTCTTCCATTTGTTATCGATATGGAAGGTGACACTACTAAGATCGTCAACCGTTATGAAGTTCCTCGCTTCGTAGAACACTTGAAGACTCTTCACAAATTCTACAATGCTGGATACATTCCTAAAGACGTAGCAACAAGTGATACCACTTACGAACACAACAGCGATACATGGCTTGTTCGTGAAGAAACAGTAGGTCCTGCTGACTATGGTAACAGCTTACTTTCACGTGTAGCAAACCGTAAGATCGAAATCAAACCAATTACTAAATTCATCAAGAAAAACCAAACAACTCAAGTTGCTAACTTTGTCATCTCAAACAACTCTAAGAACAAAGAAAAAGCAATGGAAGTGTTGAACGAATTGAACACTAACCCAGAACTTTTGAACGGGCTTGTTTACGGTCCAGAAGGAAAGAACTGGGAAAAAGTTAAAGGTTCAGAAAACCGTGTAAAAGTCTTGGATGGCTATAACGGAAACACTCACATGTCTGGATGGAACACTGGTAACAACTGGATCCTTTACATCAACGAAAATGTAACTGATCAACAAATCGAAGATTCTAAGAAAGAATTGGCTGAAGCAAAAGAATCACCAGCTCTTGGATTTATCTTCAACACAGAACCAGTTAAATCTGATATCACAGCTGTTACAAATACAATGCAACAATTTGATACAGCTATTAACACTGGTACAGTAGACCCAGAAAAAGCAATTCCAGAATTGATGGAAAAACTTAAATCTGAAGGTGCTTACGACAGAGTACTGAAAGAAATGCAAAAACAATACGATGAATTTTTGGCTGCTAAAAAATAAGCCGAGGTAAACATTGAGGTTGGGATTTAGATCCCGACCTCCTTGTTTTTTTCTTGTTCGATTGTTCAATTTTGAAAAGAGCAAGGAACTAAAATATGGTATAATTTGTTTATATGAACTTTAGATTGAAGATGAAATAGAAGAGGTAGGATATGGGAAAATTTATTGAATTTGTTTTTCAAAAAATTTATATGGCAATGCTGGCATCGGGAATTTTTTTAGTCCTGACTCTCTGTGGAGGTGTCTTGTTTGGTCTAGCACCTGCTAGTACGGTTTTAATGACTCTTTTTGCTCAATACCGATATGATTATAAAGCTTATAAGTGGCAAGAGGCTTGGTCTTTATTTAAAGAGAACTTTCTTCGTTCTAATCAGGTTTTTTATACCCTACTTTCAATTGAGGCAGTTTTCTTGTATGGCCTCTATCTTCTTGTTCAGCTTCCTCAGTCTATTTTAACTGTGATTATCAGTATTTTAAACCTGCTTTTAGCTCTTCTGTTGCCATTAGCTTACGCGGTTTATTTGAAATTGCAAGTTTATTTCGAGTTATCTTATATTAATTCGATTAAGCTTTCCTTTATTGGCATGTTTTTGAATGTAGGTGCAATGTTTAAGATTGCATTTGGAACGGCCATGATTATGGCAATCTTTTATTACATGCCTGCCTTGGTTTTCTTTGTCTTTCTGGGGGCTTGGCATTTCTTTATCAGTGATTTACTAGAACCAGTCTATCAGTTGATTGCTTCTAGATTAGTGGACCAACCATGAAAAAATTTTGGTTAAATTCCTTGCTAAGAGTCTATGCGATGACCATGTTTGTCATTGTCGGTTTTGTAGCTCTGTTAATCTCTTATGCCAGTTGGCAGTCCAAGGTTCAAGAAGTAACAGAAACTTCCCAGCGTATTTCAACAAGATTGGTTGACGAAGTTGAATCCTACTATCAGCGTGGTGTTCAAATCACTAAAAGCCTTGTAGGTAACCAGGCCAAGTTAGAAGGTGTCTATAATTATTTCACCATGTCGCCATCCGAATACATTTATTGGCGTTTAAATAATGGTCTTCTTGGGATTGTTGAAGTTTCGCTACACGAGAATATTGCCGATATTTATCTGCAGAATGATTTTGTGGCTGGTTTTGATATTGCATTGCAGGATTACAAGACAGTCTTTGTTTCAACTCGTCAAAAACAAGGAGGAATGCAAGTTGAAGCTAGTAAATATAAGCCAGCTAAGAATGCTTTTCCAATCCCTATTTATGACAGTGTCACCAGCAACCATATCGGGGTCGTTTATCTAACGATTGATTCCCAAGTTTTTGAACAAACGATTGACAATATTCGAAATACAACCCCTGTACTGGTAAAAATAACTTCGCCATTTCAAAAAAATATGCTGACATTTGGGGAAGGGAAAAGTAAGAATTGGCTGGTCAAGGAGACTCCTCATGGCTATGGTGTTCAAGTGGCTGTCCCAGAACATTATGTCTTAGAGAGAAGTTTAGTAAATGCTATTTCCATAGTGGGTATTAGTGCAATTCTAACAGGCAGTCTTTATCTGATTCTGCAACGAGTATTCCGCAACTATCAGCGCCAGGTTATTGATTTGGTGGATACGATCCAAGCGATAGGACAAGGAGACAGTCACTTAAGGATTGAGACTGCAACCAAGGAACAGGAATTGCTCTTGATTGCTGATAACACCAACACCATGTTGGATAATCTTGATCGCAATATTCATGACATCTACCAGCTACAGCTGAGTCAAAAAGATGCCAATATGCGGGCTCTGCAGGCCCAAATCAATCCGCATTTTATGTATAACACTCTGGAGTTTATCCGTATGTATGCGGTTATGAAGAGCCAAGAAGAACTTGCGGATATTATTTATGAATTTAGCAGTTTGCTGAGAAACAATATTTCTGATGAGACGCAGGTGACCCTGGAAAGCGAATTGGAATTCTGTCGTAAGTATAGTTATCTCTGTATGGTGCGCCATCCAAACTCGGTTGCTTATGGCTTTACCATTGCTGAGGAACTTAAAGGAATGATTATTCCTAAGTTTACTATCCAGCCTTTGGTGGAGAACTATTTCGTCCACGGTGTAGACTATCGCAGAAAGGATAATGTAATCAGTGTCAAAGTCTTGAAAAAATCTGATGCAGTTCAAATCATTGTTCAAGACAATGGCCGTGGAATAAAGGCTGACAAGCTTGCAGAAATCCAGCAAATTTTAGCCAAGCGTCAATTGGAAAATTCGGAAAATAAGGAGAAAAGGACCTCGATTGGGATTATCAATATCCACGAACGTTTCTTGCTTTTCTTTGGAGATCGCTATAGCATTGCTGTAGAGTCGGGAGAAAATAGGGGCGTTCGCTATATTATAGAGATCAAGGATGAATAAGAAAACACCATGCATAAAGTATTACTAGTTGATGATGAATACATGATTACCGAAGGTCTGAAAGTTCTCATCCCTTTTGAAAAATGGAATATGGAGGTTGTGGCAACAGCCAATGATGCTGAAGAAGCGCTAGACTATGTTAAAAACAATCCTGTTGATTTGGTCATCACCGATGTCAATATGCCAGGTATGAATGGTCTAGAAATGATTGCCCAGATGAAAGAAAGCCTGCCTAAACTCGCCTTTATCATCTTGTCAGGCTATCAGGAGTTTGAATATGTCAAAAAGGCCCTAAATTTGCAGGTGGCTGATTATTTGGTCAAACCTGTCAATAAGGTTGAACTTGCAGCTATTTTAGAGAAACTTTCCCTGCAATTTGACCAATCCTCTCACCATCAAATGGAAGCAATCTTCCAAGATGGTCTATCAGAGGAGGACTTGACTAGACTGTTAGAAAAGGAAGAAACAATTTGGCTAGGAGCTAGCCGAGTACCTCAAGGTATTGCTTCTACTTCGTATTCCGTATCTGGTCAGAACCTATATCTTTTCCTATCACGTACGAAAGAAGAGAGCCTCTACCAGATAGAGCTGGTGTCTCCTTACAAAGAAAATTTGCAACAATTCAAATCCAATCTTGAGAAAGTTGTCTTTTATGGAACGGTTGGCTTGCAACAGGCGGATCCCCTTTTTCAATACTATGAACCCATGTATCGTGTGATTATTCAGGGGAATATCAATCAGATTTTGGACGAATTAGACTTGCTAAAAGGTGTCGTCTTGAGCCACACACCAAGGATATCAATTACCAAACAGCTCTTTATTCAATTTATGATGGATGTTTATCATTTGTTCGAGCATTTGAAACCGGACGATATGACCAGCATCATCAAGGAGATTGAAGGCATGATGTCCTTTGAGGACTTGCTAGACTATATCAAGCAAAAGCTAACTCATCTATTTGCTCAGTATCGTATGAATGAAAATGTCGCTAGTGTTCTAGAAGTCATTGGTCGTGATTATCAAAAGGATCTGTCTTTAAAGGATATCAGTAAAGACCTCTTTATCAATCCTGTCTATCTAGGACAGTTGATTAAGCGTGAGACCAATTCGACCTTTGCTGAGCTTCTGAATAAGCAGAGGATTAAGGCAGCCCAACAGTTGCTTTTGTCAACCAATGACAGTATTGAAGATGTCTGTTATGCAGTGGGTTACAGCAATGTTGGATATTTCTACAAAGTATTTAGAAAACTCTGTGGCAAGTCGCCAAAGGCCTACCGCCAGCAAGTAGACTAATGAATCAGATGAAGCTAAGGATCTATTTAGAATTTTTCTCTTTAAAAAGCAGAAAAATTGGAATAAATAGGTCCTGTTTTTATACCATCAGAAAGAGTATAATGAAGGTGACTTTATAAAGTGAGGTAACCATATGCTTACATTTCCAAAAGACTTTGTTTGGGGTTCTTCCACATCTGGTCCGCAAACTGAAGGCCGCGTGCCTGGTGACGGCAAGGGTGACAATCTTTGGGATTACTGGTACAAAGTGGAGCCCAATCGCTACTACAATGAAATCGGCCCAGAACAAACATCTACTTTTTATCAACATTGGGAGCAAGATATTGATCTTCTAGTCGAGACAGGTCATACAGCCTTTCGAACTTCTATCCAGTGGTCACGGATTTTCCCACAAGGCCGAGGTGAAGTTAATCCTCAAGGAGTGGCTTTCTATAGACAGGTCTTTGAAGCCATTAAGGCTAAGGGAATCCGCCTTTTAGTCAATCTCTACCACTTTGACCTGCCTTTTGCTCTTCAAGAAGATGGCGATGGTTGGGAAAATAAGGCAACCATCAAGGCCTACGTTGACTATGCTCGTTTCTGTTTTGAGACTTATGGAGACTTGGTGGATCAATGGATTACCTTTAATGAACCTATCGTTCCGGTGGAGTTTGGCTATTTTTATGATGCCCATTATCCTCACAAGGTAGATGCAAAAGCAGCAGTTCAGGTTGCCTATCACACACAACTAGCGAGTACCCTTGCAGTCAAGGCTTGTCATGAAATCTTGCCTGACTCTAAGATTGGGATTGTCCTAAACTTGACGCCAGTTTATCCACGTAGCCAGCATCCTGCTGATGTCAAGGCTGCGCATATTGCGGACCTTTTCCAAGCCCAATCTTTCTTAGATCCGTCTGTCTTGGGAACTTATCCAGATGAGTTAGTGGAGATTTTGTCTGAGCATGATTTGCTGCCAGATTATACAGCAGAGGAGTTGGAACTCATTCGCGAGCACACCGTGGACTTCCTTGGAGTCAATTACTACCAGCCTTTGCGGGTTATGGCACCGCGTTTTGCCAAGCATCCAGACAGTCCACTCCTGCCAGAGCATTTTTATGAGCCATATGTCATGCCTGGTCGTAAAATCAATCCCCACCGTGGCTGGGAAATATACGAGCAAGGGATTTATGATATCGCTCAAAATATCAAAGAAAATTATGGCAATATCGAATGGATGCTGACGGAAAATGGAATGGGAGTCGAAGGTGAAGAAAGATTCCGTAAAGATGGCTTTATCCAAGATGATTATCGTATTGACTTTGTCAAAGGCCATCTGCGCCAGCTCCACCGTGCCATTCATGACGGAGCCAACTGTACTGGCTATCTCATGTGGACCTTTATCGATTGCTGGTCTTGGCTAAATAGCTATAAAAACCGTTATGGTTTGATTGAATTGAATTTGGAAACTCAAGAACGGATTATTAAGAAATCAGGTTATTGGTTCCATAAGCTTAGTCAGCAGAATGGATTTGAAGAATAAATAAGAAGGCCTATCAACAAAAAGTTGGTAGGCCTGTGCTATGATTTGAATATCAAAATATGTTATAATAGCACCAATATTTTTGAAAAATGGAGAATAAAAGGTGGATTTCAAGACAGAATTGGGACAAAGGATTCAAAATCTCCGTGAAAGCAAAGGATTAAGTAGACAGGCAATCTGTGATTTAGAAGATGTGTTAACGACACGTCAGCTCCAGCGGATTGAGAAAGGACAGTCTCTGCCCACGATTGCAACAGCAAAGTATATTGCTGACAAGCTTGATGTTTCTTTAGATGTCTTGGCTAACAATAATAGTTTAGAATTACCTCCTGAATACATTGATTTGAAATATCAACTACGAACCTTGTATCATTATGGAGATCCAGAACGTCTTCGTTTGCTCGAAAAAATTATTGATGAAATTTATGAAAACTATTTTGAGAATTTACCAGAAGAGGAGCAACTATCTATTCAGGTAGCTCAGGCAACTGTTGACATGATCAGTGCTAAAGATCCTTCCTTTGATCAAGGTTTATTAGATGAGTACCTAGAGCAGGCAATGAAGAAAAAGGAATTAAGTTTCAATGATGTTGAGATTATTCAATTGCGCTTGCTTTCCTTAGCATTAGGAGACTTTAATCAGGAAGAATTTGTAGACTTACTGGGTAAAGTGATCTTGGCTGCAGACTACTGTCCATTATCGGATCTGGAAAAGGTTCAAAATACGATTGTTTCAGCAGCAGGTGTATTGGCCCATTATGGGATATACGATATATTACCTGATATTGTAAACGTACTAAATGATATTATGACAAAAAGACGTGATTTTCAGGACAACATTTTTGTTCATGCCCTAAATTGGAAGGTTGCTTTATTTATAGAAGATAATCTAGAGAAAGCAAAAAATGATTATCAAAAGGTATGCATGATGGCAGATTTATTATCTGAGGATTTAGTGAAAAGAAATATGCAAGAAGAATGGATTGAAGATCTTGAGAAAAAGGGTCTTAAATATACTAATATTTAAACAATTTAGGCTATCCAGAAGAAACTTGCCAGAAGTTTTTTCTGAGAAGAGTTGCTAATTGATTAAGTTGCCTCAAGGAATATCAACTATTCAAATTCAGGAGATTATCATGTGTTAGTTTAGTCAACAAATAACCTATCAACTAGAAGGTTGATAGGTTTTTCTTAAGCTTATCTTAACTAGACCAATTTTTAAAGATTTACAGCTTGACAAACAGAAAGAAGCATTGTATACTGACTTCGCCAATGATTTTTCTATAAAATCAGACTATACCAATTTAAAGGAGAGTAGTGATGTCCTTAGAACATCACTCAATTAGTAAGTATGTGTGGAATTGTCGGAGTTGTCGGAAATCGCAACGCAACTGATATCTTGATGCAGGGTTTGGAAAAATTGGAATACCGTGGTTATGACTCAGCTGGAATTTTTGTAACAACAGGAAAAAATTCTAGCCTGGTCAAATCTGTCGGCCGTATTGCAGACCTGCGTTCTAAAATTGGAATCGATGTAGCAGGTTCGACTGGTATTGGTCATACCCGCTGGGCTACTCATGGGAAACCAAGCGAGAGCAATGCCCACCCTCATCGCTCTGAGACAGGACGTTTTGTCTTGGTGCACAACGGAGTTATTGAAAACTATTTGGAAATCAAAGAAGAATACCTTTCAGGGCACCATTTCAAAGGTCAGACAGATACTGAAATTGCAGTGCATTTGATTGGGAAATTTGTTGAAGAAGACGGTTTATCAGTCCTAGAAGCCTTTAAAAAAGCCCTTCATATTATCCGTGGATCTTACGCCTTTGCCTTGGTTGATTCAGAAGATTCCGAGGTCATTTACGTTGCAAAAAATAAATCTCCGCTTCTAGTCGGTCTGGGAGAAGGCTATAATATGGTCTGCTCAGATGCCATGGCCATGATTCGGGAAACCAATCAATTTATGGAAATCCATGACCAAGAGTTGGTTATTGTTCGTAAAGACAGTGTAGAGGTTCAGGACTATGATGGTAACCTTCAGAAACGCGAAAGTTATACTGCTGAGTTAGACTTGTCTGATATTGGTAAAGGAACCTATCCTTACTACATGCTCAAGGAAATCGATGAGCAACCAACTGTCATGCGCAAACTCATCCAAGCCTATACAGATGAAAACGGCCAAGTAGTCGTAGATCCAGCTATCGTCAAGGCTGTACAAGAAGCTGACCGTATTTACATTCTTGCAGCAGGTACTTCTTACCATGCTGGCTTTGCTTCTAAGAAAATGCTTGAAGAATTAACAGATACGCCAGTTGAGCTGGGAATTTCATCTGAATGGGGCTACGGTATGCCACTTCTCAGTAAAAAACCACTCTTTATCTTTATTAGTCAGTCAGGCGAAACAGCTGATAGCCGCCAGGTCTTGGTTAAGGCCAATGAAATGGGGATTCCAAGCCTAACAGTTACAAATGTGCCAGGATCAACCTTATCTCGTGAAGCCAACCATACCATGCTTCTTCATGCAGGTCCTGAAATCGCGGTTGCTTCTACCAAGGCCTATACTGCACAAATTGCTACCTTGGCATTCTTAGCTAAAGCAGTAGGAGACGCCAATGCTTCTGAAAAAGCTGCAGCCTTTGACCTAGTTCATGAACTATCCTTGGTAGCCCAGTCTATCGAATCAACCCTTTCTGAGAAAGAGCTAATTGAGAGCAAGGTTGACAATCTCTTGGGAACAACTCGCAATGCCTTCTATATTGGTCGTGGTCAAGATTACTATGTAGCTATGGAAGCCAGCCTCAAGCTTAAAGAAATTTCTTATATTCAGTGTGAAGGATTTGCAGCTGGTGAATTAAAACATGGTACGATTGCCTTGATTGAAGAAGGGACACCAGTTCTGGCCCTCTTATCAGATCCTGTCCTTGCCAACCACACGCGCGGAAATATCCAAGAAGTAGCAGCTCGTGGTGCCAATGTATTGACCATTGCTGAAGAAAATGTGGCCAAAGATAATGATGATATTGTACTCAGTCAAGTACATCCTTATCTGTCACCGATTTCTATGGTCGTTCCAACCCAGCTCGTTGCTTATTATGCAACCCTGCATCGTGGTCTGGATGTTGATAAGCCACGTAACTTAGCTAAGTCAGTAACCGTCGAATAAGATAGAGAGTGGGACAGAAATCGGTAATTCGTTAGAATTCGATTTCGCCGTCCCACCTCCGCACAGTTGAGTAGGGCTGTAAAAGCTGATGAAATCAGCGTAGTAGAGCCCACTCAACCACTGCGTCTTGCTCGACAATCCAAAGACAATTGAGAGGCTAGGACTTTCGTCCCAGCCTATTGTTTTCTCAAAAATATTCTGTTATGCTATAAGTTATAAGGAAACATTTCTTATATACTACTTACTAGATACATGGGGGATCGGATGAAGAAAAAAGGTAATGTCATTTCTCTGATTGTCGGCTTGGTTTTGGGGAGTTCATTTTTGGTGAGAACCTTCTTAATTTATCAGGCTAGAGAGGCCAAAAGACAGGAAGTTGCTAAGGTTAAAGACGTACAAAAAACAATTCAGTCTCTGGATGAGGAAAGAAGTGAGGAGGTGAAGAAACAATTGAGTAAAACTCTCAGTAGCGCCTTAGCTTCCAAATCAGCTTATGAAAAGTACACTCAGATTGATAATCAGTACGCGCTAGGTGTTCGAGCAGGAGCTTACTATTTGGTAACCCTTAGTACGAAAGAGGAGCGCTTGCTAGAGGGTGTGGATCAGGCATTTTCTACAACATACAAAGATGAAGATAGCGGAGAGAATGGTGTTGCTTTGCTAGGACATAAAGATGGTGCTTGGCATATATTGGATGAAAAAGGTGAAACGATTATAACACTAGAACAAACAGATATCTCACCAGAATTTAAAATGATCATAAAAAATAATACAGTCAGCTTCCAATGATTTATGAGTAAGAAGTGAATTGACAACTCCCCCGAGAAAACTTGGGGGATATTTTTATAGGAGCAGGCTATTGGTTAAATGTCTTGAAAAAAGCATGAAAAAAGTTTAGTTTGGTGAAATAGTTGCCGTGAGATATGCTATAATAAATTGAATGCAAAAAAGAAAAACTTGCGAATCAGATTAAAAGTATCAGGGAAGTCTGATTAACTTAAATCTGATAGCATAAAAGAAGAGGAATTTTATGACAAAATTATATGGAAGTTTGGAAGCTGGCGGGACTAAGTTCGTCTGTGCGGTTGGTGATGAGAAGTTTGAAATTGTTGAAAAAACACAGTTTCCTACTACAACACCGATTGAAACTTTAGATAAAACGATTGAATTTTTCTCTCGTTTTGATAATTTAGCTGGTTTAGCTGTTGGTTCTTTCGGACCAATTGATATTGATCAAAATTCAAAAACTTACGGTTTCATTACGACAACTCCAAAGCCACATTGGGCAAATGTAGATATCGTTGGTGTACTTCGTCGTGCTCTTAATGTACCCATTTACTTTACTACTGATGTTAATAGCTCCGCTTTTGGAGAAGTGGTAGCTCGCAACAATGCTGGTGGCCGTATTGAAAACCTGGTCTATTATACAATTGGGACAGGAATTGGAGCTGGAGCGATTCAGCGTGGAGAATTTATCGGTGGTGCTGGTCACCCAGAAATGGGTCACTACTATGTAGCTAAGCATCCGATGGATGTAGAAAAAGAATTTAATGGTGTCTGTCCTTTCCACAATGGCTGTTTGGAAGGTCTGGCAGCTGGTCCAAGCTTGGAAGCTCGTACCGGAATCCGTGGTGAAAATATCGAGCTTAACAGCTCTGTCTGGGATATTCAAGCTTACTACATTGCTCAAGCTGCGATTCAAGCTACGGTAACTTTCCGCCCAGATGTGATTGTCTTTGGTGGTGGAGTAATGGCGCAACAGCACATGTTGGACCGTGTTCGCGAGAAATTCACAGTGCTACTTAATGGCTATCTTCCTGTTCCAGATGTTCGTGATTATATTGTGACACCAGCTGTAGCTGGTAATGGTTCAGCAACGTTGGGTAACTTTGTACTTGCTAAAGAAATCAGCGAACGACATGCAAAATAAAGGAGTAAAGGTCTGACTTGATCAGGCCTTTATTATATGAGGTGTAACATGCAACAAGCTATTGTAAAAGATATTCTCTTTTTACAGCAAAAATCAGAAGTAGCTGTAAAATCCGATCTCTATCTTGCTCAAGATCTGCAGGATACTCTGCTAGCCAATCAAGATAACTGTGTCGGTCTTGCGGCCAATATGATTGGGGTTAAGAAGCGCGTGATCATTTTCATGTATGGGATGGTTCCAATCATTATGTTTAACCCAATCTTGCGCGCTAAGTCAGGTCCTTATCAGACAGAGGAAGGCTGTTTGTCTCTTGTTGGTAGCAGATCTACAACCCGTTATCAAGAAATTACTGTCGATTACCTAGATCGAAATTGGCAACCACAAACCATAACCCTGAAAGACTTTCCTGCTCAAATCTGTCAGCACGAGCTGGATCATTTGGAAGGGATTCTCATATAGGGGGATAGAATGAAAGTATATAAGCGTGATGGTTCAACTTTTTATTTCATAGGCTTTCTCTTGCTCTTGGGTATCTTTTTTACTATGGCTTTTGCCTCTTTAGATAACCAGACCCCTGCATCAGAAAGTCAGAATAATGCGAATCAAATAATTTATCGTAATCCAATCAGCAAAGAGGATGAGAGAAATGGTCAGACTTCTGAAGAAAGTGATGTTATGTTAAATATGGTCTATTGGGGAGTGGGGATCATTGCTATTTTGATGTTTGTTTTAGGCTATATTTCCAATCATAGGCCTCCAATTCTAGAGATGGATCAATCGGGAATGAGATTAAGAGGGCTATCAGATAAAAGCGAGAAGTTCTTCTTATGGCAGGAGATTGAGAAGATTGAATATGACCTTTACCGGTCTCATGGGATATTTTCAGAACCGACCATTCGAATTCTATATTTTTATCCTAAGGATCAAGACGCAAGTGCCATTTCTTTAAATCTGGACGATGTGAAAGATGTTAGTTTCAACGAACTCCATCAACAGATTTCCGAATTGGCTCCTCATATTAAGTGGTTATTTCCATAGAAAAGAAGAAAGTAAAGATGAGCCGAGGGAACTTCGTTTTTCTATTTAATAGATGTTTTTAGAACATTAAAAAAGTTGATGAGGCGTAATGGGTGCAGGGCGAGATTTTTTGAACAGATAGAACTGGGGCTTTGGTTCCCAGTTTCTTTTTTAAAAAATATAGTTCTTATGAAAACTTTTTTCTTGACTTTCACTTTTGAAGTGGTAGAATAGTTCTCACGGAAACTTATTTGTTCTCAAGAGAACTAAATGGAAAGGAGCATGTATTGGAAAAGCCTTTATTAGAATTCAAACGATTTGGCCGAAAGGCTCAACGGATCATAGAGAAACATGCCAAGGTTTGTGGGATGGAATTTATGGGAGGTCCACAAGGTCAAGTTCTTCACATCGTATCTCACCGAGCGAAGAGAGGACTTTCGACCTTTATTAGGGATATTGAGCATGAGTTAGATATTTCTAAGTCGGTGGCTAGCAATCTAATCAAACGGATGGAAAAAAATGGATCCATCTTTCTTGAGGTAAGCGAGACAGATAAAAGGGCCAAGATGATTCATTTAACAGCCCAGTCTAAACAACAATTGAAAGAATTACATGATTTTTTTAATGAAATCGATCGCCGTCTCCTCCAGGGGGTGTCAGAAGAAGAATTGGCAACCTTCACTCTGGTTATGGCGAAATTTCACCAAAATATTGAGAAATTAGAAAGCGAGGATGCCAATGTTTAAATTATTTAAACGCTTGACGTCAAAAGAAATCGGTCTGATTTTGATGACAGTTGTTTTTATCTGTCTGACCGTTTATCTAGAGTTAGAAGTTCCGACTTATATGTCAGAAATTACAACTTTACTACAGACACCGGGGACAACGACAGGAGATCTATGGGTGCCAGGTTTGAAAATGCTAGGCCTATCTTTTGCCAGCTTGTTCTCCTTGGTAATAGCTGGCTTTGTGTCCTCTCGGATGGCTTCTAGCTATACTACCCGCTTGCGTGAGGATATTTTTAATCGTGTTTTGGATTATTCTAATTCAGAGATTAAAAAATTCTCTATCCCAAGTCTTTTGACCAGAACAACCAACGATATTACCCAAATTCAGGTGTTTATCGCCATGGGATTACAAGTTGTTATCCGAGGAAGCATCATGGCGATTTGGGCTATGACGAAGGTTGTTGGCAAATCAGATGCTTGGTTGATCGCTGTTTTAGTCGCGGTTGCAGCCATTATATTAATGACGATTGTCTTAGTGACTTTGGCTTTTCCAAAGCAATCTATTGTACAAACCTTGACTGATAAGTTAAACAGTGTGACACGTGAGAGTTTGACAGGGATTCGGGTTGTTCGGGCCTATAATGCAGAAGATTATCAGGATGCAAAATTTGATGCAGCAAACGACGAGGTAACTAGCCTTAATATTTTTATTAACCGCTTCATGTCTTTGTTCAATCCGATTATGAGCGGAATTTCAAGTGGTTTAACGCTGGCTATTTATTGGATTGGAGCTTATTTGATTCATAGCGCAGCATCTGCTGATAAGCTTGGTCTATTCAGTGATATGGTTGTTTTCATGTCTTATGGTATGCAGGTTGTAATTGGCTTCTTGCTGATGGGAGCTTTGTTTATTGTTTTACCACGTACCCTTGTTTCGGCTGGACGGATTAACAAAGTGTTAGCACTGGATAGCAGTATCAAAGAAAAAGATCAAGCACAGACTGAGGGCCAAAGCAAAGGACAAGTAACTTTTGAAGATGTTTCTTTCCGTTATGCAAAAAATTCTGAAGCAGTAATTGAGCATGTTAGTTTCACTGCTAAAGCTGGTGAAACAGTTGCCTTTATTGGATCTACTGGTTCAGGTAAATCAACCCTTGTCAATTTGATACCTCGTTTCTATGATGTGACAGAAGGTAGGATTCTAGTCGACGGTATAGACGTCCGTGACTACGAGCTTAAAGCTCTACGTAATAAGGTAGGGTATATTCCGCAGAAAGCTGTACTTTTCTCAGGGACAATTGCTTCAAATTTGGACTTTGGAGAAAGCATGGAAACTCCACTAGATGAAGAGAAAATGTGGGAAGCCCTTGAACTAGCACAAGCCAAATCATTTGTAGAAGAAAAAGAGGCAGGGCTTGAGTCTGAAGTGTCTCAAGGAGGCACCAACTATTCTGGTGGTCAACGCCAACGTCTGGCTATTGCGCGTGCATTGGCCCGTAAGCCGGAAATTTTGATATTTGATGATTCTTTCTCTGCTTTGGACTATAAGACAGATCGTATTTTACGAAAAGAATTGGCAGAACAGACCCAACATATGACAAAACTGATTGTCGCCCAACGAATTTCTACTATTATGGATGCCGATCAAATCCTAGTTCTAGACAATGGTAAAGTCGTTGGACAAGGTACCCATAAAGAGTTGTTGGCTACGAATGAAGTGTACCAAGAAATTGCTTATTCTCAATTATCAAAGGAGGAACTAGAAAATGGAAAATAAAAAAACATCTTTATTTACCCAGATGAAGCCCTATATTAAAGGCTTCCAGCTTCCTTTTGCCATTGCAGTAGCCGGTGCGATCATTTCTAGTATTATTACAGTGTTTGGTCCCTATAAGTTGCGTGAAATCACAAACTTAATTACAGATGGTCTAGTAGGCGAGATGGACTTGGGAGCTATCTCAAATATAGGTTTGTTCCTAGCTTTCCTTTATATTGTAGGTTCTCTTATCAATTATGCGCAGGGTTATGCTATTTCGGATATGATTCAGCACTTTTCAAAACGCTTGAGAACTGCGATTGCAGAGAAAATCAACCGCCTACCATTAAGTTACTTTGATAGTCATTCTCAAGGTGATACCCTATCACGAGTGACAAATGATGTAGATACAGTCGGACAATCGTTGACACAGAGCTTGGGTACTCTGATTTCTTCGGTCTTACTTTTAATTGCTGTACTCTTTATGATGTTTTATACGAATGTTGTACTTTCATTTGTGACGATTGGTTCGGTCTTATTGGGTTTTGTTTTCTCAGCAGTTCTGATGGCGAAATCTCAGAGATATTTTCAAGAACAGCAAAGTAATTTAGCAGCTATTAATGGTTATGTGGAAGAAATGTACTCCGGGCACAATGTTATCACTAGTTACAATGGTGCAGAAAAGACGCGCCTGGCCTTCAATGTCCTCAATCAAAATCTGTATACTAGTATGTGGAAGTCACAATTTATTTCAGGAATTATGTTTCCTCTGATGAACTTTGTTGGCAATTTTGGATATGTGATGGTCGTGATTGTGGGTGCTACAATGGCTATTAATGGCTCCATTAGCATGGGAACGATTGTAGCTTTCATGGTCTATGTACGAATTTTTTCTCAACCTCTTTCCCAAATCGCCCAGGGAATTACAACACTCCAATCTGCTAGTGCAGCTATGGGACGTGTCTTTGAGTTTCTAGCAGAAGCAGATATGGAAGATGATTCTCACAAACTTCAACAATTAACAAGTGTAAAAGGACATGTCCAATTTAAAGATGTCTTCTTTGGTTACAATCCTGATAAGACTATTATTCACGATTTCTCAGCAGAAGCAAAGGCTGGACAAAAAATTGCAATTGTTGGCCCTACTGGTGCTGGTAAGACAACAATTGTCAACCTACTCATGAAGTTCTATGATATTGAACGTGGGCAAATCATGATTGACGGTGTAGATATCAAGAATATGCAACGCTCAGAAGTTCACGATGCTTTCTCTATGGTTCTACAAGATACTTGGCTTTTTGAAGGGACTATTAAAGAAAACTTGATCTATAATCAGAAAAATATCACAGACCAAGCAGTTGTTGAAGCTGCAAAAGCGGTTGGTGTCCACCACTTTATCATGACCTTGCCAGATGGCTATGATACGGTTCTGGATGACACAGTCAGCCTTTCTGTTGGTCAAAAGCAGCTCCTGACTATTGCAAGGGCTCTGCTCAAAGATGCGCCACTCCTTATCTTAGATGAGGCGACTTCATCTGTCGATACCCGGACGGAAGAGTTGATTCAAAAAGCGATGGACAAGCTGATGGAAGGCAGAACTTCCTTTGTCATTGCTCACCGCCTATCTACTATCCGCAATGCTGATCTGATCTTAGTTATGCGTGATGGGAATATTATCGAGCAAGGAAGCCATGACCAGCTCATGGAGCAGGGAGGTTTCTACGCCGATCTTTACAACAGTCAGTTTGTTGAAGAAGATCAAGAATAAAGAAGAAAGCACTGCAATTGCGGTGCTTTTGAATTTGTCCTAGAAATAAGAGTAATTACTAAATTTACTGTAATTTTTGATATAGAAAGGTGAAGGGAGATTATTTTAGCTTATCCATTTTTTGATATAATAGAGAAAAAGTACATTTTGGGGGTAAGACATGTCAGAACCATTATTTCTACAATCAGTCATGCACGAGAAAATTTGGGGTGGAACCAAGCTGAGAGACGAGTTTGGCTATGAGATTCCTAGTGATAAAGTCGGTGAATATTGGGCGATTTCAGCCCATCCAAATGGTGTATCCACTGTGAAAAATGGCCGTTTTGCTGGTCAAAAGTTAGACATTCTTTATGCTGAACACAGGGAACTTTTCGGGGACCGTTCTGAGCCTGTCTTTCCTCTCTTGACCAAGATTTTGGATGCCAATGACTGGCTTAGTGTTCAAGTCCATCCAGATGATGCATACGGCTTGAAAAACGAGGGTGAGTTAGGAAAAACTGAATGTTGGTATATTATTGCTGCAGACGAAGGTGCAGAGATTATCTATGGCCACAATGCCAAGAGTAAAGAAGAACTTCGCGAACAAATCGAATCCAAGAACTGGGATCAGCTCTTGACGAAGGTAAAGGTTAAAGCAGGTGACTTCTTCTATGTACCAAGTGGAACCATGCATGCTATTGGCTCAGGTATCTTGATTTTAGAAACTCAACAGTCTAGTGATACAACTTACCGTGTGTACGACTTTGACCGCAAGGATGATGCAGGAAATCTCCGTGAATTGCACCTAGAAAAATCTATCGATGTTTTAAATATTGGAGAACCCGCAAATAGCCGCCCAGTCAATTTACAAGTGGATAATCTGTCTTCAACTTTACTGGTTGCTAATGATTTCTTTGCTGTCTACAAGTGGGAACTGACTGGTCAGGCTGATTTCACTAAAACAGCTGACTATACGCTCAATAGCGTATTAAATGGACAAGGTCAGTTAACAGTAGATGGTCAAGTCTATCCAATTCATAAGGGAGACCATTTTATCCTACCGAGCGATGTGGCTAGCTGGAAGTTAGAAGGTCACGATCTAGAAATGATTGTTAGCCATCCATAAATCAAGCTAAGATAGGGAGAACTTGTGTTTTTGAAAAGTCTAAGCAGTACGCGGACTAATAATTCTCAAGTCCATCATTGCTCTCTGGCAGGAACAAGAAGTAGCTATGGGTACCACTCACGATCTCGTTAATCAATGCTACAAAATATTAAAAAAATCA
>ERZ773263.262-NODE-262-length-39081-cov-9.916287_pt1 | contig 39081 bp, 33 predicted proteins | sample MGYA00511076_ERZ773263 | MGnify/ENA primary metagenome ERZ773263 (study PRJEB29015, sample SAMEA2738155) | human oral metagenome | biome: human oral; feature: human-associated habitat; material: saliva | place: China | collected 2195 ... | reverse complement strand
CAAGATAACTTAAATCAACTTATCCCTGGATTTGCAGCGTTATTATTAACATTCGCATGTATGTGGTTATTAAAACGTAAAGTAAGCCCAGTAGCTATTATCTTTGGATTATTTGCATTAGGTATTTTAGCTCACTTAGCAAAATTAATGTAATATTTATTAAAAGGGTTGAAACAATTAAGTTTCAACCTTTTTTTTATTATTGTAATGTAGTATAATTATCTTGATATAAATAAAATAGTGTATTTATTTTAAAGAAAATTTAAGTGAATTGGAGGTGTTGAAATGGTAGTTTCGATGAATAAAAAGGTTATTTATACGACTAAGGCAAATAGCTTAACTGGCTCAATAGGTAACAAGCATGGGGATGTATTAGTAGGGGATAAAGCTTTTGAATTTTATAATCAAAGAAATCCAGAAGATTATATTCAAATACCGTGGGGAGAAATAGAGCGAGTTCGTGCTCAAATGTTCTTCCGTGATAAATATATTAGAGGATTTTTTATAGATACAAAAAGTGCAGGTAGTTTTAACTTTGTTGTAAAAAATGCAGGTAAATGTCTAAAAGAAATGAGAGAGTTTCTTGGAAATGAAAAAATCGTAAGAAATAAACCTCTATTTTCACTTAAAAAATTATTTAAAAAATAAAATAAATACGAGTATAAAATATCTAATCAACTTAAAGATTTGAATTTTGACTCGTATTTTTTATTATTCTTCAATATTTGAATACAATAGTGCCTCATTATAGTTAAGATCACGTAAAATTTTATCAGCTTCACTATGTTCGATTTTACGCTCAAGTCTTAATGCTTTAAATCTAACCTTTTGCATATGAATTGCTTCAGTTTCAAATTCTCTTGATTCTTCAATATAACTATCTGAAGGAACATTATAAAGAGTATAATCAAAATTATCATAAATATTTTTAAGAAAATCAACTACAAGAGTATTTTCTTTTGTTCGTTGTTCTTCTAGTATGTCCATTGCATTATAAGTAAGAGTATCTATTATTTTTGCCATATCTTTACTAAATGATTGAACTTGAACTCTAATTTGTTCATTTTCTTTTAATCTTTTTTGAAGTCTTTTTCCATATGAATTTAAATTTTTATCAGACTCAGCTTCTCTAATTAAATTAAGAACAACTAATAGTCTCTTAAATGTTTTTTCTAGAAAGCTTAGTCGTAAGGTTATAAATAATTGTTTGTAGACTGAGTAAGTAACTAGTTTTCTTACACGCCAATCCCTTACTTCAAACACTCGTTTTAAAAATCTATTATTATCATATTTGGCAAGTACTTCATTAACTTTTTCCTGTTCGGCTTTTCTAACTAGTTTAGCAAGCTGCTTATTATACTTAATTAATTCCGTTCTATTATTACTAAAGTATATTTGTTGTTCTTGTAATTTTTTTATAGCCACAGCATAACCCATTCTTTTAGAATCACTATTAAGCTTATTGTAATATTTTTCTTGTAGCTCATTAATTACATCATTTAATACTATACTGCGTGCATTATTTATATATTCTGTTTCTTCATCTTCAACTTTAATAATAAGTGGTAAGAATATCGTTCCTATTATCATACTAAGTAAGACAACACCGCTACCTATAAATAATATAGCATTACGAAGAGGAAAGGGCTCGCCTGTAGTTCCAATAGTTAATGGAATCATAAGGGCAGTTGCTAAAGTTACTGTTCCGTGAATACCACATAATGATGTAATCAATGCATATTCAAATCTGCTATAGTTTCCAACATCAAGTTGTTTAGTTTTAAAAAATTCAACAATATTACGTGAAGTTTTAAATGTATGCTGTTGAAATGATACATAAAAAATATAAACAAAAGTAAATCTAGTTATAATTAATGCAATAGCGATTAAAATAACATAGAACATAGCAGTTTGAACGTCAAGGTCAGGATAGGTAATCATATTTTTAAATATACCAGGTAATAAATATCCTAATAATACAAACACAAAACCGTTAAGTACATAAGAAATTGTATCCTGATTATAACTAATTGATACTACTGCTTGGTTATCTAATGAATCACCTTGTCTAAGATATCTTTCGAAATTAAGTAATATTCCGGCAAAAACTACTGCAATAATTCCTGAAAGATGGAGTTCTTCTGCAATGAAGTAAGTTGCTATCGGTAATATTACTTGGATAATTACCAGTATACTAGGTTCGGTATTTAAGAATTTCCTATTAACAAATTTCATAGAAACAATTATTAAACCAATTAAAACACCTAAAAACATTCCTCCAATCGCAGTAATAAAAAATTCTCTAGAAGATCTAGAAAGGGAGAACGTTCCAGTAATAATAGCTGCTAAAGCTATTTTAAAAGATACGATACCTGCAGCATCATTAAGAAGCGATTCTCCTTCTAAAATGGACATTAGTCCTTTTGGCAACTTCATACCTTTTGTAATAGATTTTACCGCTACTGCATCGGTAGGTGACAGGATAGCGGCTAGTGCAAATGCAGCACCTAAAGATATAGATGGAATAATATAATTAATAAAATAACCAACGACCACTACCGTTGTAATTACTAAACCTACAGCCATGTAAACAATAGGCTTTTTATAGAGCCAAAGCTCACTACGTGATGCTTTGTACGCATCTGTAAATAATAGTGGTGCAATAATTAAGGCCATAAAAGCTTCGGATTCAAATTCAAAATGAAGCGGAATAGCTAAATAAGATACCAAGAATCCTAATATAATTTGGAAAAGTGCTGCTGGAATTCTAGGTATATATTTGTTTAAAAAAGAACCTATTATAACTAGTGTAATAAAAACAGATATTGTAATAAGTATTTCCATCAAAAACCTCCTTGTTAAAATTTTATTATAAGACGAAGAATAGACAATTTTCTCGTATATACAAACCTAATTTTACACAATATGTTTCTGAAAATCAATATATTAAATTAAACATAAAAAAAGTAGCTTATACGTATGTATAAACTACTTTTAAAAGTTTAATATTATTTGTTAGCTTTTCTTCTAGAAATAACTAGAGATGTTGCAGCTAATAGTCCTAGACCAACCATTGAAGCGTCAGTAGTAGTACCAGTATTTGGTAATGTTTTAACATTTCCTTTAATAGCACTAGCTGTTCTGAAGTGTTTAACTTCTTTATTAGCATTAGCTACTTGTAATTCAGGAAGAGCATCTTGAACAGCTGCTTGACCTGTTTGGTGACTAACACCATTGTTATCAGTAATTACATTACCATCGTTAACTGGATTAGCTGGTTTTGTTTCAGGAACAAATGGTTTGATACCAGGAATGATACGAGAGTATGGGAATGGATCTTGGTAAGCAAGGAATTGCTCAGGAGATAGTTGTTTAATATAGTTAACAACAACATCATCCATTGTAGCTCCACCTTCATTACGAGCTCCACCTAACATTGTATAACCGTCACCACCAACAGCTAAGAAGTCATTTGTTGCAACATAGTATGTTCTATTAGGATCAAGAGGTTCAAATTCACCAGTTTTTTTGTTTAAAACATGGATAGAAAGAACTCTATCTCCAGCTTTTCTATGTGGATCAAAAACAACTTTAATTGAGCTAGATGATTGTAAGAATCCACCGTTACTTCCTAATTGAGGTTTTCCTTGAGCATCAAGAACTTCTTTACCATCTTTTTCATTAATAAGAGCTCTTAATGAGTGTTCGTACATTTTTTTAACATCAGAACCTTTAACTTGGATTTGAGTAAGTTGGTTACCGAATGGCATAACTTTTATAATGTCTCCAACAGTAACAGGTAAGTCTTTGTTAAGAGTAGTACGGATACCACCACCGTTTGTAACAGCAAAATCACTTTCGTGATCAAACTTAGTTGAGTTGTAAAGTGCATCAGCGATTAAGTTACCTAAGTTAGTTTCTTTAGTACGAACATTTTCACTAGTTCCTTCTAAAGTGTAAGGAGATTTGTCAATTACAACAACACTTCCTTTAGCAGCAAATTCATCTTGTGCAGCTTTAACGATTTTTTCAACATTAGCATCTGGAGTTAAATCTTTAGCATTTTCTTTAGCTGATAACATCACAGATTTAAAGTTTTCGATTTTTTTAGTATCTTTATTATAATCGAATGTCATTTTACCAATATATTCTAAGTAAGATTTAGCTTGTACGTGGTGTACAGGAGAGCTTGCCTCATCTTGAATAAGTTGGTGAGAGTGTCCATCTATTACAAAAATAGAAGTTCCAGCGAATAAAGGATTAGCTTTTAAAGCAGCTGCTAGTGCAGAACCTTTTTCGTCTTCTAATGTAGTAGTGTCATCTCCTAAGTGGGCAAGTACAGCGATGAAATCAACTTTATCTTTAATTTTAGTGATTTCTTTTGTAACTTCTGGAATAGGTTTTGTAAATGTTACACCTTTAATTCCAGTTGGGTTAGTTTTTGTTGCTGTTTCAGGAGTAGTAACTCCGACAATACCAATTTTAACACCATTTTCATTTAGTATAGTTGATGGTTCGAATAGACGTTTACCATCTTTATATACGTTTGTAGAAACCATAGGGAAGTTTAACCAACCACCATTTTGTGTGTTATTTTTGTATTTTTCAACAGTGTCTAATCCAAAGTCAAATTCATGGTTACCTGCAGTCATAGCTTTGTAGCCAATTTCATTCATAGCTTTTGCCATATCTTGACCTTTAGATTGGTTAGAAACTGGTAAACCTTGGAATGCATCCCCAGCATCTAAGGCAATAACAGTTCTATTTGGATTTTCTTTCTTTTCTTTATCGATAAGAGCTTTCTCTCGAGCAGAACCGAAAGAAGATGGTGTTCCTTTATATTCTTCATAGCCAAGACGACCATGCATGTCGTTAGTATGGAAAATAGTAAAAGGAACTTTATTATCAGCAAGTGCAAATGAAGAAGTAAACACTTGTGATAATAGAATAAAGAACGTAAGTAGAAATACTACTACTTTTGATGATCTTATTCTCATAAAAATATCCTCCGAAAATATATATTCGCATTAAAAAAACGCATACTTAAATTATATCATAAATAATAAAAATATATAGTATAAATTTAAGGAAAGTTAGAGAAAATAAAAAAAGATAAATTTAAAATCCACTAGATAGTAAATTATATACGATCTTCGTATTTATATTTCCTGAAATTAATTCGAAAAGAAAATATAATAAAAATAGAAACATATCCAAAAAATAAAGATAGTATATTAACTAATTCAATAATGAAAGAAAAAGATGCATAAACGCTTAATGCATCTTTTTTTATGTACCTAAAAATGGTATAATGATAGGGATAATTAGTAAAAAAATATATAGGAGACTGAAATGGTTAGTAATGTTAGAGAAAATAATGAAGCATTGCAGCGTGCTGAATTACATAGAAAGATTTGGGCAATAGCGGATGATGTTAGAGGTGCTGTTGACGGTTGGGATTTCAAACAATATATTTTAGGAATATTATTCTACAGATTCATTTCTGAGAATATGAGAGATTATTTTAATAAAGCAGAGCATGAAGCAGGAGACTTAGAATTTAATTATGCAGATATTAGTGATGATGAGGCATTAAGATATTTTAAAGCAGGAACTGTTGAAGAAAAAGGTTTTTTTATTTTGCCTAGCCAACTATTTGAGAATATAGTAAAAAATGCAGCTAAAGAAGATAATTTAAACGTTAAACTAGATACTATTTTTAAAGAAATAGAAGCAAGTGCGGTTGGTAGTAAGTCCGAAGAAGATTTTAAAGGACTTTTCCGTGATGTTGACTTAACTAGTGATAGATTAGGAGAGAGTGTAGCTGAAAAAAACACAAAGTTAACTAATATCCTAGTAGGAATAAGTGAACTAAATTTTGGTAATTTTGAAGACAATCATATAGATGCATTTGGTGATGCTTATGAATATTTAATCTCTAATTATGCATCTAATGCAGGTAAATCTGGTGGAGAATTCTTTACACCACAAACAGTTTCAAAACTCTTAGCGAGAATAGTAGTTGAAGGTAAAGATAAAATTAATAAAGTATATGACCCTACATGTGGAAGTGGTTCACTATTATTACAAATGCAAAAATTCGATGACATAGAAATAGAAGATGGTTATTTTGGTCAAGAAATAAATATGACTAACTATAACCTAGCACGTATGAATATGTTCTTGCATAATGTTAACTATAATAATTTCTCTATTAAACGAGGAGATACACTACTTAATCCCCAACACGGTGATGAAAAACCATTTGATGCGATAGTATCTAACCCACCATATTCTATTAAGTGGATAGGAGATGCAGATCCAACATTAATTAATGATGAACGTTTTGCTCCAGCAGGGAAACTGGCACCAAAATCTTATGCGGACTTTGCCTTTATTATGCATTCACTAAGCTATTTATCAAGCAAAGGGCGAGCAGCAATAGTTTGCTTCCCAGGTATTTTCTATAGAAAAGGTGCTGAAAGAATAATTAGAAAATATTTAGTAGACAATAACTTTGTTGACTGTGTTATTCAACTACCGGATAATTTATTCTTTGGAACATCTATTGCTACATGCGTATTAGTACTAGCGAAAAATAAAACAGAAAATAAAACATTATTTATTGATGCTTCTAAGGAGTTTAAAAAAGAAACTAACAATAATATATTAGAAGAAAAAAATATAGAAAATATTATTAAAGAATATAGAAATAGAGAAGATATAGAGTACTTCTCTCGTTATGTAGATAATAGTGAGATAGAAGAAAATGACTATAATCTATCAGTATCAACATATGTTGAAAAAGAAGATACAAGAGAAAAAATAGATATAAAAGTACTAAATAAAGAAATTTCTGAAACTGTGAAGAAAATAGATGAACTTCGTGCATCTATAGATAAGATAGTTAGGGAGCTTGAAAGTGATGAGTAATCAAATAATAATTTATAATACGGAAGATGGTAAGTCAAAGATTAATCTTAAACTAGAAGATGGGACAGTCTGGCTTAATCAACTTCAAATAGCAGAGCTTTTTCAAACAACAAAACAGAATGTAAGTAAGCATGTAAAAGCTATATTAGAAGATGGAGAATTAGATGAAAAAGTGGTTGTAAACTATCAGTTGACAACCACTAAGCATGGTGCTATAAAAGGAAAAGTTCAAAGTAGGGAAGTAGCCTACTATAGCCTTGATATGATTCTTGCCATTGGATACCGTGTACGTTCTCCACGAGGTGTACAATTTAGAAAATATGCATCTACAGTTTTAAAAGAATATCTAATTAAAGGTTTCGCTATGGACGATGATCGTCTTAAAAACTTTGGTGGAGGTAATTACTTCAAAGAACTGTTAGAGCGTGTTCGCGATATTCGTTCTAGTGAAAAAGTATTTTATCGCCAAGTATTAGACGTATTCTCAACATCAATAGATTATGATAGAAATAGTGATGAAGCAAAGAAATTCTTTGCTACTGTACAAAATAAAATGCATTATGCAATACATCACAAAACAGCCAGTGAGTTAATATTTGATAGAGTAGATGGTGATAAAGAATTTATGGGACTAACTACTTTTAAAGGAGTATTACCAACATTATCAGAAGCTAAGACTGCTAAAAATTATCTAAATGAAAAAGAACTTCGAGGACTTAATCAACTTGTATCTGGGTATTTAGACTTTGCAGAAAGACAAGCAGAGCGTGAAATAGCTATGAAAATGACAGATTGGATAAAACATGTAGATAATATATTACAAGCAACAGGTGAAGATGTATTAGAAAATGCAGGTAAAATATCACGTAAACAAATGGAAGAAAAGGTTATAGAAGAATACAAAAAGTATTCAGAACATACTTTAACACAAGTGGAGAAAGATTACTTAGAAGAAATAAAAAATATTGAAAAAATAGCAAAGAAAGGAGGGAAATAAATGATTAATATACTAGAATTAATAAAAAATGAAAAAGTAGAGTGGAAGGAGTTAGGGGAGATAAAAGAAATAACAGTTGTTACTCCAAAAACAAAACTGAAGAAGGTAGATTATAAACCTGAAGGAAAGTATCCCATAATTGATCAAGGACAGGAGTTTATTGTTGGTTATACAAATGAAGAATCTGTATTATTTGATTTAAACGAATATGTTATATTTGGAGATCATACGGAAAGTGTAAAATATGTTGATTTTAGATTCGCTCAAGGAGCAGATGGTATTAAAGTACTAAGAGCAGATAATAAATATATAAAGTCAAGATATTTATATCATGCTATTTTAAGTTTTTATGAACAGAAAAAAGGATATATGAGACATTTTTCCTTATTAAAGCAGACTGAAATCCCAATTCCCTCACCAGAAATACAAGAAAAAGTAGTGGGAATACTTGACAAATTTACAGGCTATGTTACAGAACTTCAATCAGAACTTCAATCAGAACTTCAATCATGTACTAAGCAATATACTTATTATAGAGATATGTTATTAAGTGAAGAGTACTTAAACAAGATTACTAAAGAAATGGAAGATAATAGAAGGTTAAGTACAGTTAAATTAGAAGAAGTTGTGACTATAAAGAATGGGAAAGATTGGAAAAAATTAGGAAAAGGTGCTATTCCAGTATATGGAAGTGGTGGAGAAATGGGAGTTTATGTGGATAAATATAGTTACGATAAACCGACTGTTTTAATACCAAGAAAAGGCTCTATAGAGAATGTTTTTTATTTAGATAAACCGTTTTGGAATGTTGATACAATTTTTCACACTGAAATAGATGAAAGTAAACTTATACCAAAGTATTTTTACTATTTTATCGAGCAGTATGATTTAAGTAAATTGAGTGATAATCCTACGCGACCAAGCTTAACTCAATCAACTTTGAATAAGTTAATAATGAATCTTCCTTCGCTTTCACTCCAAAATAAAATAGTAAAAGTATTAGATAAATTTCAACTATTGTTAGAAGATACAAAAAGTCTTTTACCTGAAGAAATAGAGCAAAGACAAAAACAATATGAATATTACCGTGAAAAACTATTGACATTTGATATAGATTCTGATAGCACGCACGCACGCACAGTAATAATATCTAATTTATACTACGATATTTTATATAAAGCTGCTGAATTAGTAGGTATAGAGATTAGAGATAAAGTAGAATTGTTAAAAATAAGTAATGTAGCTAGAGAAAAATTGTCATATGGATCAGGAGCTAAAGCAGTTGATTACAACAATAAAGTAAGATATATAAGAATAACTGATATTAATGAGAATGGACAATTAAAGAATGAAAAAGTTTCTCCTGAAGTTATAGAAGATAAATATATTTTGAAAAAAGGGGATATATTATTTGCTAGAAGTGGTGCTACAGTTGGGAAAAATTATTATTATAATATAGAAGAAAAAGCTATTTATGCGGGATATTTAATCAAGTTTGCACCTGACTATAATAAAGTAAATAGTAAGTATGTATATTACTGTGTTAATAATTCAGCTTATGAAAAATTTATATTAGATTCAAAGAGTAATGCTTCTCAACCAAATATTAATGCACAGCAGTATTCTAACTTTGAAATCCACATTCCCCCTCTACACGTACAACAACATATAGTATCTATATTGGATAAGCTTGATACTTTGGTAAATGATATTAAAGAGGGATTACCAAAAGAAATCGAACAACGTCAAAAACAATATGAATATTGGAGAGAACAATTACTAAGTTTTAGTTTAGAGTAAGGGAGAGAAAACATTATGAGTAAAAATACTTTTAAAACTATAGAAGAATTAGCTGAAAGTATAAAAAATAATGATAAAAAAATATGTTTATATTATGCTTTCAATGGTGTTGGAAAAACAAGATTGTCTATGGGATTAAGAAAATTAGTAGAAGAAGAAAATGATATAGAAGTAGCACCTAGGGTATTATATTATAATTCTTTTATAGAGGATTTATTCATTTGGGATAATAGAAAAATAGATAGTAGTACTTTAAAGATTGACATGGGCTCAGAATTTTTTCAATTATTAATTGATTCAGGTAAAGAAGCTGAAATAATTAGTAAATTTCAAGAATTTACTTTGTCTAAACTAGAACCTGTATTTAATTTAGAAACTGGTGAAATTACTTTTAGAATTCCAAGGGGAAATGAGGTTATAGAAAATATAAAGATATCTAGAGGAGAAGAGAGTATATTTATTTGGTCTATATTTATAGTATTATTGGATACAGCATTGTCGGAATTAAGTATGCCTATAGAAGATAGATCGACAGAAAGATATAATAATTTGGAATATATATTTATCGATGATCCAATGTCATCCTTAGACGATAATAATATTATTGAAGTAGCAATATCTTTAAAAAGCTTAATAAGTGAATCAACCGTAGATAATATAAAATACATAATTACAACACATCATGCATTATTTTATAATGTGCTATACCATGAAATAAAAAATGATAAGAAGAAAAAATTTGAGAATTGTATCATTAAAAATAATGGGAAAAAGTATGAAAAAGTAGGTAATAATGATACTATTTTTGGATACCATCATTTTATAAAAAATGAATTAAAACATGCTATTTCAAACAATAAAATAGAGAGATATCATTTCACTTTATTTAGGAATCTGTTAGAAAAAACGGCAACATATTTAGGTTATAAGAAGTGGGGCGATTTGATTACATATGATGGGGTAACTAAAGAAAAGAGGGATGAATATATAAGAAAAATAAATCTATACTCTCATAATAAAAATTCAGACTTAGAGAGTGCAGAGTTGAAAGAGAAAGAAAAAGAAATGTTAAAGAAATTATTTAATAATTTTATTAAAGAATATAGATGGAAGGAATAAAATTATGTCAGAAAGCAAGTTAAAGTATGATGTTTCTCCAATCGCAGAGATGACTGGAGGAATAATACTAGCTAATTTCAAAAAGCCTGAGAGAACAGTAGAAGAATATCAAACTGAAGCTCAGTTAGAGGAAAATATGATAAATGACTTAGTTGCACAAGGATATGAAAAAATCGATGTAACTAGCATGGAAGATTTATATAAAAATCTAAAAGTTCAAATAGAAAAACTTAATGACGTTGAGTTTACTGACAGTGAATGGCAAAGATTTTTACTCGAGTATTTAGATTCTCCAAATGATGGAATAGTAGAAAAAACTCGTAAAGTTCAGGAAAATCATATTTATGATTTTATCTTTGATAATGGTCGATTAAGAAATATTAAAATACTAGATAAAAAAAATATTCACAATAATTTTCTTCAAGTAGTAAATCAGATAGCTGTAGCCAAAAATAGATACGATGTAACTATTTTAGTTAATGGATTACCCCTTGTTCATGTTGAACTTAAAAAAAGAGGGGAAAATATTAGGGAAGCATTTGGTCAAATACAAAGATATGAAGATGAGAGTTTCAATCTTGATAGTTCTTTATATAAATTCGTTCAAATATTTGTAATCTCAAATGGAACATTTACGAGATATTTCGCAAATACTACAGAACGTGAAAAAAGCAATTATGAGTTCACTTGTGAGTGGGCAGATGCAAAAAATAAAATTATCGCAGATCTGTCAGATTTTACGGCGACATTTTTTGAGAAAAGAACATTACTAGAAATATTAACTAAATACTGTATTTTTAATGCTAAAAATGTACTACTTATTATGCGCCCTTATCAAATAGCTGCTACTGAGAGAATATTATGGCGAATTAACTCAAGCTTTGAAAATAAAAAAGCGGGAAGTACGGAAGCCGGAGGTTTTATATGGCATACCACAGGCTCAGGTAAAACTCTAACATCATTCAAATCAGCAAGACTAGCAACAGACTTAGATTATATAGATAAAGTATTTTTTGTTGTAGATAGAAAAGACTTAGACTATCAAACTATGCGTGAATATCAGAAGTTTCAAAAAGATAGTGTAAATGGTAGTAAAGATACAAAAGAACTAAAAATAAGCATAGAGAAACAAGATAATAAAATAGTAGTTACAACTATTCAAAAATTAAATGAGTTTGTTAAAAATAATAAAGGTCATGATATTTATAATAAGCATTGCGTATTTATTTATGATGAGTGTCATAGATCTCAGTTTGGACTAGCTCAAAAGAATATAAAAAAAGCATTTAAAAACTACTATCAATTCGGTTTTACAGGGACACCAATTTTTGTTGAAAACTCATTAGATAGTCAGACGACATCAGATATCTTTGGAGTACAGTTACATAGCTATGTTATTACCGATGCTATAAGAGATGGGAAAGTTCTTAAGTTTAAGATTGACTATAATAGTATCAATCCAAAATTCAAGAGTTCTGAGGAAGAAACAGATGATAACAAATTAAAAGCTCTTGAAAATAAGATGTTATTACATCCAGAACGTATTTCAGAAATAACTTCATATATACTTGAAAAATTTGATACCAAAACATATCGTAATACGCAATACACTATTAAAGATAAACGACTTAATGGGTTTAATGCAATGTTTGCAGTACAAAGTGTAGATGCAGCAAAAATGTATTATGAAGAGTTCCAAAGACAACAACAAAACCTATCGGAAAATAAAAAATTAAAAGTAGCTACAATCTTTAGCTATGCTCCAAATGAAGAACAGAAAGCTAAAGGTGAAATAGAGGAAGAAAGCTTTACACCATCAGCTATGTCAACTACAGCTAAGCAGTTTTTAAATAAAGTAGTAGATGATTATAATAACTACTTTCAAACTAACTTTACAATAGATGGAAATGGATTTGAAAACTATTATAAGGATTTATCTAGTAGAGTACGTAATAAAGAAGTAGACTTACTAATAGTAGTGGGTATGTTTTTAACAGGTTTTGATGCTCCAACTATGAATACTTTATTCGTTGATAAAAACTTAAGATATCATGGATTAATCCAAGCTTTTTCACGAACTAATAGAATATTAAATAAGGTAAAAGTATTTGGGAATATAGTTTGTTTTAGAAATCTAGAACAAGCTACTAGAGATGCTATTAAATTATTTGGTGATGAGAATAGCATTAATATTATTATTGAACGTAGTTATGATGATTATATTAATGGATATACTGATGAAGAAAAAGGTATAGCAATAAAAGGTTATAAACAACTATGTAAAGAAATGTTAGAAAGATTCCCAGAACCAACTGAAATAGTATCAGAAAAAGAACAAAAAGAATTTGTTAAGTTATTTGGAGAAATATTAAAGAAAGAGAATATTTTAAGAAACTATGATGAATTTAGTAGTTTTGAAAAAATAATATCTGACAGATTGAAACAAGATATGAAGAGTGTTTATATTAAAATAAAAGATATAATAACACCACCTATAAAGCCACCTATAGTAACACCTGACGGAGGAGGAGTGGTAGATTTCTCTGATGTTGAATTCCATATAGATCTTCTTAAAACTGAAGAAGTAAATCTAGATTATATTTTAGCTTTAATCTTAGAAAAATCCAGAGAACAAGGTGCTAATGATGAAAGTATCAAAACGGATATTAGAAGATTAATTAGGTCTTCTGTAGGTACAAGAGCGAAAGAAGAGTTGATTATTGAGTTTATCAATCAAACAGATTTATCAAAATTAGAAAGAAATGAAGATATTATAGAAGCATTTTATACATATGCAAAAATCGAAAAAGAAAAAGAAATAGATAAACTTATCGAAGAAGAAAATCTAAAAGAAAAATCTAAGAAATTCATTGAGAAATCAATAAATAAAGGACATGTTGTTCAAGGAGGTACAGAATTAGATGAAGTACTACCTTCCGTTACTCGTCGTGGTGGTGCTAGAGAAGCGAAGAAACAATCTGTTCTAAATAAGCTAAAAGAAATAGTTAAAGTATTCGTAGGAATCTAATAGTAAAATAGCGTAGCAGCAATAAGGCTGTTACGCTATTTTCTAGTTCTATTATATCTGTTCACTAATACTACTAACTTTATCTAGTATTTCATCAAGACTAAAGTATCCACTTTTTTGAATAGAAAGTTTTCCTTCAATATATACTTCTACGGTTGGTGCCGAAAGAATACCTCTTTGAGCAGCGATTTCCATATTTTCTTCTAATGAGATATAGTATGCAGCTACGTCTTTGTGATCTTCTTGCCATGTAGTTATTTTATTTTTTATAGAGTGGCATGGCATACATGTTGTAGAACCGTATTGAATAATTGTAATAGTATTTTCACTAATAATTTTATTTAAGTCATCTTTGTTTGAAAATTCAATCATATTTTATTTTCCTTTGATTTAAGTGATTAATTCTTATTTTCTTATTATTAATATATTATCTTCTTTTTTGTTGCTAGTCAACTATTCTAAATAATACACTAGTATTCTAAGCTAGTAGACTCTTTTTTTAATGGAGTACACTAGAGTATATGTGTTATAATCAACTAAGAAGAATATTATAGCGAATTTAAGAGGGGAAAATTGTGATTAGGAAATTACATAAGGATGATATAGATAGTGTTGCTAATATATGGTTAAATACTAATATACAGGCACATTGGTTTATAAATGAACAATATTGGAAGAAAAATTATGAATTAGTAAAAGGAATGTTATTGGAAGCAGAAGTATATGTTTATGTTGAAAATAATGAAGTTTATGGTTTTATAGGTATTAATGAAGAACATATTGAAGGTATATTTATTAATAGTGAGGCCCAATCACGAGGCATAGGAAAATCATTACTAGATTTCATAAAGGAGAAAAAAGAAAGATTACATCTAAATGTATACCAAAAAAATACTAGAGCTATAACTTTTTATAAAAAAGAAGGATTTAAAATTGAAAGTACTAGCATTGATGAAATAACGAAGGAAAAAGAGTATTTTATGGTATGGAAAAGAATATAGGATAAAGAAAATATAATAAATATTATTAATAATTTTTGAAACAAAACATATAGGTCTTTTTTTCCTTAATTCTGATAAATTTTCAGAAAACTATTGACATTAATTTTCATGTGTGATATGATTTTGATAACGTAAATAGATAAGTATTATAAAAAGAGGCCGCGATGACTAATTTAAAAGGTAGCATCGCCGAAGTGATTAAATTCACTGGGGTTATGTCGAATAGGCATAACACTGTCATTAGAAAATGCCCATTTTCTTCATGGTGAGCTTTTTATAATAAGGGCAAGAGGATGAGTATAGAATTATAAACTAGACTGCAAGGACCTTTTGTTCTTGTGGTCTATTTTTCATATAAAAACACAGGAGATAATCAAATGAAACTTTTTAATGGAATGACAGTAGAAAATAATGAGCTTGCAATATCGGGTGTCACGGTAAGTGAACTAAGGCGAAAGTATGGGACACCACTTTATGTTTATGATGAAAACATGTTAGAAAATCAATGTGATACATTTATCTCTAATTTTAAAAGTGAAAAGTTTAAAACGGAAGTTCTATACGCATCAAAAGCATTTAGCTGTTTAGAAGTTTTAAGAATAGCTAACCGTGCAGGATTAGGAGTAGATGTTGTATCTTTAGGAGAGATACATACAGCCTATAAAGCAGGATACGATATGTCAAAAGCATATTTCCATGGAAACAATAAAACTCGTGAAGAGTTAAAATATGCCATTGAAGTAGGTGTAGGAACTATTGTAATTGACAATGACTACGAATATGAAATGATTAATGATTTAGTTAAAGCAAGCCAAAAAACAGTTGATGTATTATTAAGAATTAATACAGGTATAGATGCACATACACATGAGTATATTAAAACAGCCAAAGATGATTCTAAATTCGGATATTCAGTTTATGATGAAACTATCTTTGATTTAATAGCTGATATTAATGGACAAAGTAATCTAAACTTTTTAGGTTTCCACTCTCATATCGGATCTCAAATATTTGAGAAATCTTCATTTTATGAAGCTGCAAAGGTAGTAATGGAGTTTAGTAGAAGAGTAGAAGAAGAGTTAAAACTTACTATTAAAGTATTAAATCTAGGTGGTGGTTTTGGTGTTTATTATACTGAAGAGGATAAACCATTTGAACTTGGGGAATTTTTACAAGAATATATAAAAGTAATAGAAACTGAAAGTGAAAATTTTGGTTTAGAATTAGAAAAAGTAGTTATTGAACCAGGTAGAAGTTTAACATGTAATGCTGGTAGCACATTATATACAGTTGGTGGAGTTAAGAAAACTTTTGCCGGACGTGAGTATATCTTCGTAGATGGAGGTATGGCAGATAACCCACGTTATGCATTATACAAAGCAAAATATGAAGCAGCACTTGCTAATAAGATGAATGCCGATGTAAATACTGTTTATACAGTTGCTGGGAAATGTTGTGAATCAGGAGATATGCTAGTAATGGATACTAAATTACCTAAGGCTGAACAAGGTGATTTACTGATAGTACCATCTACAGGAGCTTATAATTACAGTATGAGTAGTAATTACAATAGATTACCAAAGTTACCAGTAGTTTTTGTTAAAGATGGAACTAGTAGACTGGTAATTAAAGGTGAAACATTAGAAGATTTAATAAGACAAGACATTTAATAAAAAAAAACAAATAACAAGGAGACAAGATTATGACAATTTATACAGGAAGCGGAGTAGCGATAGTAACACCATTTTTTGAAGATGGAAGTGTGGATTATAATACGTTTGGAGAACTAATAGAATTTCAAATTGCTGAAGGAACTGATGCAATTATCGTAGCGGGTACAACTGGAGAAAGCTCAACTATGCCAGATGATGAACAAGTAGCAGTTATTGATTTCGCTATAAAAAAAGTAGCAGGACGTATACCAGTAATTGCAGGTAGTGGGGTTAACGATACAGCACACTCAATAAGATTAAGTAAAGAAATAGAAAAATTAGGACCAGATGCACTATTAGTAGTAACACCTTACTATATTAAAACTAGTCAACAAGGTTTAATTGAACACTTTGAAGCAATAGCTAATAGTGTCGACTTACCGATTGTATTATATAATGTACCAGGAAGAACTGGTCAGGTAATGGCACCAGAGACAATCTTACATTTATCTCAACATAAAAATATCGTAGCTTATAAAGATGCAGTGGGAGATATCGCTCATACTTTAGCTGTTAGAAATTTAGTAGGAGATAAAATAGATATCTACTCTGGTAATGATGATATTAATGTACCTATTATTCTAGCTGGAGGTAAAGGAACTATTTCAGTTTTAGCGAATATTTATCCAAAAGCAACACATGAAATGTGTAAATATGCTTTAGAAAGACAAGTAGATAAAGCATTTGCTTTACAACTAAAATATTTAGACTTTATTCATATGTTATTTGCTGAACCTAATCCAATGCCAGTTAAAAAATGTGTAGAGTTAATTGGTAAATCAGCTTGTCACTATCGTCTACCAATGACACATGTAGCCCCAACGTTAGCTACAAAACTTGAACAAGAGATTGCAAGACTTAATTCATTACAAGGAGAATAAATATGCGCGTAATATTAAGTGGATACAATGGAACAATGGGCCAAGTATTAAAAAATTATATCCAAGAAAGTACTGATATAGAAATAGTTGCAGGTGTCGGACAACATGCTTTAGAAGAAGTTTTTCCAACTTATACAAGTTATACAGACTTAGAGAAAGTTGCTGATGTGATTATAGACTTTTCACATCATGCAGGAACTGCTGATTTAGTAGAGTATGCTTCTAGAACATTAACAAAAGTAGTAGTAGCTACAACTGGACATACACCAGAAGAATTAGTTTTAATAGATGAGCTAGCAACTAAAGTGGGAGTAGTATATGCTGGTAACTATAGTTTAGGTGTTAATGTCTTAGTAGAATTAGTAAAAAAAGCTAGTGAATTACTACTAGGTTACGATATAGAAGTAATAGAAAAACACCATAATAAAAAGGTAGATGCACCAAGTGGGACAGCTAAAATGTTAGTGAATGCTGTTAAAGATGCTGATGAATACAATAAAGTATATGGACGTCACGGGGATATGAAACGTGGTGAAAAAGAAATAGGTATTCATGCAGTTCGTGGTGGAACAATAGTAGGTGAGCATGAAGTTATATTTGCAGGCGAAGATGAAGTTATAGAAATCAAACACACTGCATTAAGTAAAAAAATGTTTGCTAAAGGTTCAGTAACTGCAGCTAATTGGTTAAATAATACTGATGAACCAAAACTTTATTCTATGAAAGATGTACTAGGTATAGAATAAAAAAAATAGAATAATAAAATATAAATATAAATAGGAGATAGTAATGAAATCAACTGAAGAAATAATTAAATTTATAGCAACATCAAAAAAGAAAACACCCGTTAAAGTATATGTGAACTTTAATACAGCTGTGGAATTTCCAGAAACATTAGAAGTTTTTGGAGAAGGTAATTCAAAAGTTATTTTTGCTGATTTAGGAGATTGGACAGCATTTTTAGAAAATAATAAAGAAGCAGTAAAAAATTATCGTTTAGAAAATGATCGTCGTAACAGTGGTGTACCAATGATAGATTTAACTCAGTTTAATGCTCGTATAGAGCCAGGATGTTCAATTCGTGAACACGTAAGTATTGGTGATAATGCGGTTATTATGATGGGGGCAGTTATTAATATAGGAGCCAAAATCGGTAAAAATACAATGATCGACATGAATGCTATTTTAGGTGGACGTGCAGAAGTTGGAGAAAACTCACATATCGGTGCAGGATCAGTCCTATCTGGAGTTATTGAACCAGCTAATGCAACTCCAGTAAGAGTAGGAAATAATGTTCTTATTGGGGCAAATGCAGTAATCTTAGAAGGTGTTCAAATAGGTGATAATGCAGTAGTAGCCGCAGGTAGTGTAGTTACAAAAGATGTTGAACCTGGAACAGTAGTTGCAGGGGTACCAGCTAAAGTAATTAAAACTCGTGATGAAGTAGCAGGGGAAAAAGTTGATATTATAGCTGAACTTAGAAACTTATAGTTAAAAGTGGGATGAGAGAATGAAAATAATAACAGAAGAAAACTTAAAAACTTGGCGTAGACATTTACATCAAAATCCAGAATTATCTTTAAAAGAATACAAAACAAAAAAATTTCTAATTTCTATTTTAGATGAGTATGGAATAGGATATAAAGAAACATTAGAAACAGGATTAGTAATTATATTAAATGCTAATAATGAGACTAAAGATACAGTTCTTTATAGAGCAGATATAGATGCACTACCTATTCAAGAGGAGAATAATATTGATTTTAAATCACAAACAGATGGTGTAATGCATGCATGTGGTCATGATGGACATACAACAATGTTATTAGGAAGTGTTATCGAAGCAGCAGACTATTATAAAAATAATGATACATATGTTAATAGTATCTTTGTTTTTCAACCAGCTGAAGAAACATTTGGTGGTGGTAATTTATTAATCGATGACTTTGATTTTACGCCATTTAATATATTAGCAAGTTATGCGTTGCACATGAATCCAGATTATCCTGAAAATAATATTGTTTCTAAACCAAATGAAATAATGGCTAGTGCAAATGAGTATAGAATTTACATAAAAGGTAAAGCAGCTCATGTAGGGCTTAAAAATACTGGTATAGATGCGCTAAATGTTGCAACAATGTTTTTCCAAGAAATGTTAAAACTAAATGCATTACATACAAAAGCTCGTAACACTAATATTATTCATATCGGAAAAATGTATGGTGGAGATGCTATGAATGTAGTTGCAGAAAATGCTTATATGGAAGGAACTATTCGAACTTATAGTATGCATGATTTAGCAATTATAAAAAAAGCTATTCTAGATACTAAAAAAGGTTTAGAGTATCTTACTGGTGCAGAAATAAGGGTAGAGTTTGCTGAAGGATACCCGGCTGTTATTAATGATTCAAACCCATATGAAGTAATGCGTGAAGTAGTTAGTAATAAAGAGATTTCTTATATTGAATTAGAAGAGGCATACTTATATGGAGAAGATTTCTCATTCTTCAGTAGATTATCACCAATAAATTATAGTTTTCTAGGACTAAGAAATGAAGAAAAAGACTTTATTTCTGGACTGCATACACCTACTTTTAATTTTGATGAAAAAATATTAGCAACAGGTGTGAAATATTATCTAGGATTAATAGAGTATTATAATAAAAAATAATAATATTGTAGAGTGGTGGAAAGCCAATTTATTATATAGTTAGGAGAGCTATGGCAACAATAGAGATAAATTATCATAATATTAAACAAAACGCTATAAACTTAAAAAAAGAAGCCCAAGATATTATTGCTGTTGTAAAAAATAATGCTTATAATTTGGACTTAAAAGAATGTGTCAAAATTTTTTCCGAAGCTGGAATAAATTACTTTGCTACTACAAAAGAAGAAGAATGCAAAATTATTAGAGAAACATTAGGAGAGGAAGTTAGTATTTTCTTATTAAATCCAACTAGAGATTTTGAATTGGTAAGAAAATATGATATAGAAGTTAATATAGCTAATTTAGATTATTTAAAAGAAAATATAGATGAATTACGAGATTTAACATTACAATTAGAATTTGCTGGTAGTATGAGAAGAGCTGGTGCCAAAACACTAGATGAAGTATTAGAAATAATTAATTTTTGTAAAGAAAACAAGTTAAATCTAAAAGGATTTTGGTCACACTTTTCGTTTGCAGATGAATTCGATGGATTTTATGAAAAAGAAAAAGAGCTTGTATTAAAAGTATTAGAAGAAGCATTAAAAATTCATGATTTTGAAGTAGTCCATTTACAAAATAGTGCTTCTTTCTTAAGAGATGGGGCATTTGAAAAAACAACACATCAAAGGCTAGGAATAATTTTATATGGTGCCTTACCTTATGATATTAAACAATATTCAGTTGCGTTACCAAATCTAGTAATAAAAAATCCAATTACTGTTTATGGAGAGATAGTCAATATAGTAGATTTAAAGAAAGGGGAATGTATTGGTTATTCTAATGCTTATATAGCAGAAAAGGATAAAAAAGTAGGGGTAGTAAACATTGGTTATGGTGATGGAATTCTAAGAGATAGACTTAGAGGAAATACATGCATTATAAATAATGAAGAAAAAGATATCTATGCAACAATGATGAGTCACTTGGTTGTTGAGATTTCTGAAAAGGAAAAAATAGGGGATAAAGTATTTCTGTATGATGATATACAACAGTTACATGATTATGTTAAATACTTTGGACCTAATTCGGTTCAGCTTGCAGCATTAAACTATAATAGTTTAAATGTAAAAAAAATATATTAAAAAAAGAATCCTTAGTAAAATTATACTAAGGATTCTTTTAAATATTTTAGTCTAGATTATTCTTGATCTTCTTGGAATTTTTTAGCGATTGTAGCTTCAAAATCTTTAGGAATAGAGCGTTGTTTAATGATGATAACATCACATTTAGCATAACGTACAATACCCTCAGAAACAGATCCCATAAGCATACGTTTGAATCCAGTTAATCCAGAAGAACCACAAACTACTAAGTCGATACCTTTTTCATCAACGATATCTTCACTTAGAACGATTTTAGGAATACCTTGTTCTACGATTCCGAAAACTTTAGTAAGTCCATCTTTTTCTGCAGCTTCTACATAGCTATCAACTAATTCTTTAGTACGTTTGTAGAATGAGTTAAAGATATAAGGATCTGATAGTCCAGATGTAGCGATTGTTGCATCGATAACAGAAGCGATGTACAATTCAGCATCTTCATTTCTTCTTGCGATAGCAACTGCATTTTTGAAAGCCCATTCAGCTTGTTTTGAACCATCGACAGCGACTAGTATTTTAGAGTATTTATTTTCCATAATTAAAACCTCCACCCTATTTTTATTTACTTATATTATAACACATTTTGTTTAAAAGTAAAACGTTATTTTCAAGAATAATATAAACAATATTTTTTAAAATAAGATAAATACGAAAAAAATAAGGTTGACATATAAGTTTTTTGAACATATGAGTTATATGAGATAGAGTAGGATAAAGTGTAATAAGATATTTTTTATTTATTTAGAAAATAAAAATATTAAGGAGAACTTAGAGTTTTTATCTAAGCTCTCCTATATAGTATTATTCAGTAACTGTAATTGTTCTAGTTCTTTTGTGCTCTTTTCCGTCTATTTCCACTTTATAAACAGCTTCATAAGTTCCTGGAGTATTTTTATCGAAATTGCTTTCTATAACAAGATTTTCCAAATAAGATTGCCCTGCTTTTCTAGCGATAACTCCTTCTTTACTAATATCGACCTCTTCACCGACTTTAACAGTAACATTTTCTGGAATGATAAAATAGAAAGTACGTTGTAGGCGACGTTCAAGACGTTTTCTATATTTTTCTTCATCTTCAGCACTCATACGATCACGAAGTTTTTCATCAACTAGAGGCATTAATTCTACTTCAGTATCTGCGATACAAATTCTACTATTTACTAAAGTGAAAGTTTGTGTTCTTCCAGGTCCACAGTATGATTGGCATCCTATAATAAATTCCGCATTAGGTGCTTTTTTCTTAAGTTTAGGTATTAAAGTTTTTAAGTTTACCCCTAAACAATCATCACATAGTCTAAATGTTACCTTGTCTTCTGTAATAACATTTTTATCTTTATTTTCTGCCATTGTATTTCCTTTCTTAATGTTTTCTTCCTTTATGATAAAATCAATTATATCATATTATAGGCACAAATTAAATTTTTAAAACTACTATTTTGTTAGTTTTTTTCTTATAACAATATTACTAGTAAATAATAAGATAAATAGTATTAATATGTAAGTTATTATTTTTGTAATAAGACTTATAAAAAATTCTTCTGGTACCATTTTTATTAAATTAGACTCACTTGGGCTTAATAACCATAAATCATTTGAAAAAAGAGTAGTATGAAACTTAATCCAAAAAGAATTAAAATTATAAGCTATAACTGCAGAAAGCCCACCAACTAGGACTATAAATAGCAGTAAGACTTTATTAAAGATTTTAGTAATATATAGTAAAGATTTTCCTCGTAAAATTAAAATAATTATTATAGTAGATATAATTAATGTGAGTAAACAATAAATCATAATGTTATGACTAAATGTATATAAATTTTGAACATCTACCATATGTAAAATGTCTTTCTCGGAAAACCAGTCTGTATTTAGCTGTTCTTTTTTATTTAAGTAATTCAATAGGTTTTGTGTATTATTTATTAAGTTATCACTTGAAGTACCTATATAAGAGGCTAAGTTTTCCTTTTGGTAGAAATTTTTATAGAAGTTTATGTCGAAACAAATATAAAAAATTACAGCTAAAATAGAGCTGATAAATAATGAAAAGCATTGAATTATTATTAAAAATGTTGTAAAAAATTTTTTCATAGAGTAACCTCCAATGCATATTATAGCATAAATATACATAATTAGTATTAGAAAAAGAATAGGCAAGATAAGACGTTTAAGAAATTTGGTTTACATATTTACATTTTTTAACAAATTATTTTCTAAAAATAAAGAATTTGAGTAAAAAGTAGTTGTAATTACAGTAATTTGTGTTAAAATAATGGTATAATCAACTATTTGGGGGAAATCATGAATAAGTTTTTTAAGATCTATTTAGAGTTAAAAGAAAAAATTGAAAACAAACAATATAGATCTAATAGTTTGCTACCTAGTGAAAATGATTTAGCTAGAGAGTATGGTGTATCTAGGGAAACTATTAGAAAGGCTTTATTACTATTACTAGAGAATGGTTATATTCATAAAATTCAAGGTAAGGGTTCAATCGTCCTAGATGTTCACAGATATAGAATGCCTGTAACTGGTATTTTGAGCTTCAAAGAACGACATGAATTTTTAAATAATGAAATAGAAACTAGGGTAATAGAAAATAAAGAAATTGACGCACCTGAATTTTTAATCAAACAAGGTTTGTTAAAAAGAGGTGAGAAGGTTATTTATTTGGTACGCCAAAGAATAATTGATGGCGAAGCAGTAATCTTAGATAAAGATTATATTAAAAAGAATATAATAGAAGAACTTCCTACAGAAAAAGTAAAAGAATCGTTATATAATTATTTAGAAAACGATTTAGGGATTAAAATTTCTTATGGAAACAAAGATTTTAAAATAGAACCTGTAAATGATGAGGATGTTAAATATATCGATTTAAATGGACATAATCATATTGCTGTTTTAAGAAGTGATATTTATACTGAAGGAACAGATTTCCTTCATTATAATGAAAGTCGCCATAGAGTTGATAAATTTTATTTTTCAGAGTTTGCAAGAAGAACAAATGACAAATCAAATAACTAATAATTAATAAAGGTATAAGAGTGTACAAAATTTATACATTCTTATACCTTTATTTTACTTAAAAAAAATAATTTTCAAAATTTATTTATATTTCAAAATAAAAAAACAATAGAATTAACTACTACAAAAGTTAAAAAAGGTAAGAACTTTTTACAAATATTTTGATTGGAAAAAAGTCGATTTTTCCTGTTGAAAAAATATATATTTAAGTGTATAATAATTACTAAGTTAGAAATTTCCGGGAAATAATCCGGAAATATTTTTTGTGGGAGAGTGAGGAAAAGTGAAAGTAATAGTATTTTCATTAACAGGAAATTGTAAAAGGTTCATAGACATGTGTAAGATACCAGAAGAAGATGTTATAGATTTATGGGAAATAGATTACGATGTTGATTTTGATTATATACTAATTACACCTACTATTGGTTTTGGAAAAGTTCCAGAGGATGTCGAAAGATTTTTAGAGAAAAATAATAAACATTTAAAAGGTGTAGTAGGTAGTGGAAACAAAAATTGGGGTAATAGATTTGCAAAAGCTGCTGATACTATTAGTGAACAGTATGAAGTTCCACTTCTTATGAAAATTGAATTACATGGAAATACAAAAGACTTAATAAAATTTAAGAAAATTTATTTGGAGAGTGTGAAAAATGGAAAAATTTAACCATATAGAATTAAATAATGAAGTTACAAAGCGTGGAGATAATGGATTTTTCAGATTAGAAAAAGATCAAGAAGCTATTGCTGAGTTTCTTCGTGAAGTAGATTATAAAACAGTAAAGTTTAGTTCTGAAATTAAGAGATTAAGATACTTAGTAGAAGAAAACTACTATTATAATATTTTTGATAAATATATTGAAGATGAAATTGTTGAATGTTTAGAACTTGCAGCTAATTATAAATTTGAGTTCAAAAGTTATATGGCAGCAAGTAAGTTCTATAAAGACTATGCATTAAAAACAAATGATAAAAAACAATATTTAGAAAACTATAATCAACACGTATTTATAGTAGCTATGTATTTAGCAGATGGAAATGTTTCTTTAGCAAAAGAACTTATGATTTCTATGTTAGAGCAACGTGTTCAACCAGCGACTCCAACTTTCCTAAACTCTGGAAGAAGTCGTCGTGGAGAATTAGTATCTTGTTTCTTATTAGAAGTAGGAGATTCACTAAATTCTATAAACTACATTGATTCTACAGCAAAACAACTTTCTAAAATTGGTGGAGGGGTAGCGATAAACTTATCTAAACTTCGTGCACGTGGAGAAAGTATTAAAGGAATTAAAGGTGTAGCTAAAGGGGTTATTCCTGTAGCTAAATCTTTAGAACAAGGTTTTGCATATGCAGATCAACTTGGACAACGTCCTGGGGCTGGAGCTGTGTACTTAAACATCTTCCACTATGATGTATTAGAATTTTTAGATACTAAAAAAGTTAATGCCGATGAAGAATTACGTTTACCAACTATTTCTACTGGTATTATCGTTCCATCATTATTCTTTGATTTAGCACGTGAGAATAAAGACTTCTATATGTTTGGACCTCATTCAATCTATGAAGAGTACGGTCTAGTATTAGATGATATAGATTTAGCAAAATATTATGACGAATTTGTTGCTAATGAGAACATTATGAAACGTAAATATAATGCTCGTGATATGCTGAACTTAATAGCACAAACACAATTACAATCAGGATACCCATACTTAATGTTTAAAGATAATGCTAATAAAAACCATGCACTTCGTGAAATTGGTCAAGTTAAGATGAGTAACTTATGTACAGAGATTTTTCAATTACAAGAAACTTCTGTAATTAAAGATTACGGTGAAGGAGATATTATTAAACGTGATATTTCTTGTAACTTAGCATCATTAAACATTGTTAATGTAATGGAAAGTAAAAAAGTTAAAGAATCTATTTACTCAGGTATGGATGCCTTAACATTTGTAAGTGATTCTACAAAAATTAAAAATGCACCTGGTGTAGTAAAAGCTAACGAAGAGTTCCACTCAGTCGGTCTTGGGGCGATGAACCTTAATGGATATTTAGCTAAAAACTGTATAGCATATGATAGTGAAGAAGCGAAAGATTTTGCTAATGTCTTCTTTATGATGATGAACTACTATACTTTAGAACGTTCAATGCAAATAGCAAAACAAAGAGGACAAAGCTTCAAAGACTTTGAAAAATCTGATTACTATAACGGAAGTTATTTTGCTAAATATATCGAAAAAGATTACTTACCAAAATCAGATAAAGTAAAAGAATTATTCGAAGGGATTTATATTCCTACTAAAGAAGATTGGCACAGTTTAAAAAATAGAATTAAAGAGAACGGATTATACCATGCGTACAGAATGGCTATAGCACCAACTCAAAGTATTTCTTATGTTCAAAACTCAACATCAAGTGTGTTACCGATTGTTGATAAAATCGAACGTAGAACTTACGGAAATGCTGAAACATTCTATCCAATGCCATACTTAAGTCCAAAAACGCAATGGTACTACAAATCAGCATTCACAATGGATCAAATGAAACTTATTGACTTAATGTCAGTAATCCAAGAACACGTAGACCAAGGTATTTCTGTAATATTATATGTTAATTCAGATATTACTACTAGAGAACTTGCTAGATATTATATCTATGCACACCACAAAGGATTAAAATCACTGTATTACACTAGAAACAAACTTCTTTCAGTAGAAGAATGTACTTCATGTGCTATATAGAAAAGAGAGGAAATTTTATAAAAAATGAAAGCAGTAAACTGGAATAAACAAGATGACTTAACATTTATGTATTGGCGTCAAAACATTGCTCAGTTTTGGGTAGATACAGAATTTAAAGTTTCTAAAGATATTAAAAGCTGGAATGAAGATTTAAATGATAAAGAGCGTGATGCTTATAAAAAAGTATTAGCAGGGTTAACAGGTCTTGATACTCAACAAGGTGATAAAGGTATGCCATTAGTATCTCTTCACACAGAAGATATGAGAAAACAGGCTGTATATAGCTTTATGGGTATGATGGAACAAATGCATGCTAAGAGTTATTCAACAATTTTCACATCATTAATTCCAAGTAAAGAAACAGACTATTTACTAGATGAATGGGTTCCGAATAATACGGAACTACAATATAAAGCAAATCTTATCGAAAGTTACTATATGAAATTATTTAAGCCAGAAGTAAAAACTTATGATTTATATATGGCTAGAGTAGCATCAGTATTCTTAGAAAGTTATATTTTCTATAGTGGATTCTTCTATCCATTATACTTAGCTGGACAAGGTAAAGTAACAACTTCAGGTGAGATTATCCGTAAAATTTTGCTTGACGAAACTATCCACGGAAGTTTCACAGGGTTTGATGCACAAGAAATCTTCAAAACATTAACTAAAGAAGAACAAGAAAAAGCTAAAAAAGAAATGTATAAATTATTATTAGATTTATATGAAAATGAGCTTAAATATACTCAAGATATTTATGGAGAAATCGGGTTATACGATGAAGTTAAAGATTATGTTGAATACAATGCAAACCGTGCATTAGCTAACTTAGGTTACCCAGGATACTTTGAAGATAAAGATATTAACCCAATTATTGAAAATGCGATGAATACATCTACTAAAAACCATGACTTCTTTAGTGTTAAAGGTGATGGATACGTAGTAAGTATGAACGTTGAATCAATTGAAGATGAAGATTTTATCTTCGAATAGGAAGAAATATATTATGAAAATATTATTAGTAAGACATGGTGAAACAGATTTTAATAAAAATAAGAGAATACAAGGACATACTGATATTCCGTTAAATGAAACAGGAGAAAATCAAGCGATAAATGCAGGATCAAAGATATCTAAATATGATGTGGATGCTGCATTTAGCAGTCCTTTAAAAAGAGCAAAACAAACTGCTAGATTAATGCTAGATAACTCTAAAAATAGCAGCAATAAAGAATTAGAAATTATTACTGATGATAGATTAATAGAGAAATATTTTGGAGATTTTGAAGGAAGTACTTTTGAAGAATATTTTTCGGCATTAGAATCAGGAGAAGGATTAGAAACTGTTGAACTTGAGGAGAGGGTATATAAAAGAGCGTCTGAGTTTTTTATTAATCAATATGATGAATACAAAGGAAAAACAATTTTTGTAGTTTGTCATGGGGCACTGATTCGTATATTTTTACGAACTTTAGGATTATATCCACATAATGAAATGATAAATAATACATCATTAAATGTTGTAAACTTTAATGGTGAGGAATTTACATTAGAAGAATTTAATATTTAACAGATATAAAATAAAGTAGTTTAGAAATATTCTACTTTATTTTTTTCTATATGTATTTTATAATAGTGAATATAAAAAAATAGAAAGAGAGATACATATGCGCATAATTTTAGCACGTCACGGAGAGACAGATTATAATAAAAATAAAAAAGTTCAAGGTCATAGCGATATACCATTAAATGAAGAAGGAATTCGTCAAGGTAAAGAAGCAGGAAAAAAACTTGAAGGACATGAGATTGATGTTGCATATAGCAGTACGTTAGAACGAGCATTTGACACAGCAAGATATATGTTAGATAATTCTAATAGTGAAAATAATAAAAACTTATCAGTAATTAAAGATAAACGTTTAATAGAAAAATCATATGGTGGCTATGAAGGAGTTTCATTTGCAGAGTATGGGGCAGGTCTTAAAGCTGGAGAAACTCGTGGAATGGAATTAGATACTGAAGCTGCGGATAGAGTAGAAGAGTTCTTTAAAGAAAAATACAATGAACATCCTGATAAAACTATATTAGCAGTATGTCATGGTGGATTAATTAGATCATTTTTAACACAAAAAGGAATTAAAGAAGTTTCTAGAGGAGTAATAATTAATACTTCAGTAAGTGTCTTAGACTATGATGGAGAGAAATTTACATTAGTAGAATTTAATAAATAAAAAGAAGAGTATGACTGGCGTAAGTAGTCATACTTTTTATATTTAAAGTTAAAACTAGACAATTATTTTGTAATAAGTTATTGACAAAAAGTAATAAATTAATTATACTATAAGTAATTTAATAGAATTGAACAAAGAAAAGATAAGTAAATTAATTTAATATTAAAACAGAGAGCTTTCGGTTGGTGTGAGAAAGTAAAATATTGTTTATTTGAAAATGGTCTTGGAGTTATAGTTATCTAATAGGTAACTACGTCTGTGTACGATATAACACAATGGTATGAACACGTACCAATTAAGGTAAATAATTGCGAGATTATTTATAAAAATGGGTGGTAACACGATTATAGTCGTCCCTACTGTATCTAAGGATATAGTAGGGGCGTTTTTTTATTATCAATGACTTTAGGAGGAGCAGAATTATGCCAATATGTATACAAAATGATTTACCAGTAAAAAACACGTTATTAGAAGAGGGAGTAATAGTAATCGAAGAAAATAGAGCGAAAAACCAAGATATTCGACCTTTAAGAATCCTTATTTTAAATTTAATGCCTAAAAAAGAAGAAACAGAAAGACAATTACTTAGATTATTAGGGAATTCTCCTATACAAATTAAAGTAGAGTTTTTGCATGTAGCAACACATCAAGCTAAAAATACAGCTAACTCATATTTGAAAAAATTCTATACTACTTTTGATCAAATTAAAGATAAATTCTATGATGCTTTAATTATAACTGGAGCACCAATAGAACATCTAGAATTTGAAGAGGTGAATTATTGGAAAGAATTACAATCTATTTTTGAGTGGAGCAAGACGCATGTATTTTCAACTTTAAATATTTGCTGGGCAGCTCAGGCAAGTTTATATCATCATTTTGGAATAAAAAAAGAGCAGGTTGACTCAAAAATTTTTGGTGTATTTGAACATGATGTACTAATAGAAAATCATTCATTAACACGTGGTTTTACGGATAGCTTTTTAGCGCCACATTCTAGACATACAAAAATTGAAGAAGAAAAATTATCTACTATTCCTGAATTAGATGTATTGGCAAGATCTGAAGATGTTGGTACATTGTTATTAGCAACAAAAGACCTAAGAAAAATATTTATAACAGGACATATAGAGTATGAGGCGGATACACTTCAAAATGAATATTTAAGGGATAAAAATAGTAATCTTCCTATAGAAGTACCATACAACTATTATCCAAATGATGACGATACTAAAACACCTCAAAATACTTGGCGTGGAGTAGCGTACCTATTTTACCATAACTGGATAAATCAAGTTTATCAATTGACTCCTTATGATTTAAAAGAATTAGCAAAATAAATCCGTTAAAAGTAAAAGAAGTAGTTTTTATTAGTTAACATTACTAATAAAAAACTACTTCTTTATTTATTTTCTTTTTCATTTTCATTTTTATCAGAAGATGATTCATCATCAGTTAATCCAGATATTGATTTTTTAAATGATGTAAACATTTTTCCGATTGATTCACCTAATTCTGGTAGTCGTTTAGGCCCGAAGATAAGAAGTGCTGCAAGAACTAACACTATAACTCCAGGAGCTCCTATATCACGTAAGAATCCCATTCTAGTCACCTCTTTTTTTATAAATATACTTACTTATTAAAACACTTAATTCATATATAAGAATAAGTGGAATAGACATTACTATATCACTAATAAAATCAGCTGGGGTAATAACTACAGCAACAAATATTAAAATAAAGTAAGCATAACGTCTATTACGTGTTAAAAATAGTGGAGTAATAATACCAATTGATGTTAAAAATGCAATAATTACTGGAAATTCAAATAATATTGCGATAGGAATCGTAGTATTAATTACAAAAGATAAGTAATTTTGGGCAGTTAATTGAGTATTAAATAAATCATCACCAATAGAAAGTAATACATTTAGAATTGCTGGTGTTACAAGAAAGAAACCAAATGCTAATCCTAAAGAAAAACAAATAAATACTGCAGGAATATACGCTAATAATGCACGTGCTTCCCTTTCTTCTAATCCTGGTTTAATAAATGCCCATATTTGATAGCAGGTAAATGGAATAGTAAATGTTATTGCACAAATTCCTGCTAAAGTAAGATATATCCATAGTATATCATTAGGCCCTAAAACAATCAACTTATGATTAAAATTACTCGTTAAAAATTTATATATATCAGCTGACCAAATTAAACTAACTACGAAGGAGATGATAAAAAACATTAAACAATATATCATTCTCCTTCTAAGTTCAGTTAAATGATCAACGGTAGATACTTTATCGCCGTATTTCATATTTTAACACCTATTTATGTTTTGATTTTTCATATATCATGCTAAGAATAACTATTATCATGTATACTATTTGTGAAATTACTACTTCATAACTTGGATAGATACCTAACCATTCAATTGTCGGCAAATGATCAATTATATGATTTGATAACATATCAGTAATTTGTAATGCATGGATACTTACACCTAACATTTTAAATCCAAGAATGTAGATTAACCATGATAATACTAGGAACACTTTACTAATAGGTAATTTTCCAGATGCTTTCATCATAGCAAAACCTAGAATGATAAGTGCAACTATTGCTAAACCAATCCCAATAAGTAGGTTAGATGTAGTAATTAATGGCATAATACCTGCGTAGAAAAGTATTGTTTCAGCACCTTCACGGAATACTGCAAGGAAACTTAGAGCGAACATTGAGACAAAACTTCCTGTTGATAAGACAACATTTAATTTTTTATCCATATAATTTTTCCATGCCTTAACCGAAGATTTACTATGCAGCCAAATACCAATACCAATCATCATTATAACAGCAAAAATACCAACAACACCTTCTATTATCTCTCTGTTAGTACCAGAAGATAGGGCAGGGAATGAGTATTTTAGTACTACTGCAGCTAAGATACTTGCTAAAATACCAGCGATAGCTCCAGCATAAACCCAAATAAGACCTTTACGTTGTTTTGCTGCTCTTAGAGCACTAGCAAGTGATAGTACGATTACTAATGCTTCAACACCCTCACGTAGTAGGATTAACATAGAATCAATAGCATTATAGTTTGATTTTGTATCGATTTTTGATAATTCAGTTATTAAATCTTTAAGTTGATCTTGGTATTTTTGTTCGTTACCTTTAACCATAATTATAGGAGTTTCACTCTCAACTTTAGTATAAAGTGAAGCATTTCTAGTACGAACATCACCTTCAATAACTGGCCATACCTCGATAAATTTCTTCATTTTTTGAGAACCTTGGGTTTTATCACCAGAAACAAAAGCATTATAACTTTCTTCTAATAATTTAATCCCTTGATCCAAAGTTTTTACATCTGAATTTTGTTCAAGTTTTTTTCCAGCTAAGAAATCATCTAGATATTTTTTCAAGTCAGATAGATACATTTTTGTAGTTTGGTAATCATAAGGCTCTACTTCCATAGAACTACGTAAAAATGACATTGTTGTTTCGATTTTTCCATAGTAAGCCGGTTCAACAGATCTTACGATTCCTTCATTACGAACCCAAGCAGCGTTATATTTAACGTACTCAGCTTTCATAGTTTCTACATCTTTAGTATCAATAGCTTTTTCAAGCTTATCAAAAGAAGGATAAAGTTTTGTTTTAAAAGCTTTTTTCTCTGCTTCAATATCTATAGGATTTTGTTCTGTTTCAAAAGCAAGAAGAGCAGTAGATAATTCTCTTAACTGGTCCTCATCTAGATTTTCAGAAAGGGCAGTTTTCTTAACTCTTTTACCAGCCTCTGAATCTGAATTTTTTGTAGCATTAAATTCATTTCTGAATTCTTCAATTAATTTTTTTGCTTTGTCCTTATCATTATTTTTAAGGGCAGTATTAGCATCTGTAATTTTAATAAATAAATCACTGTATGATTCTTTAGCAATAGCTGTGTGAGCTAAAGGGATAAAAGAAGTGAAAATAATCACAAATACTAATAAGATTTTACTCAAATAATTTTTGACCAATATATTCACCTTCCTTTACACCACCGAAGCATGCGAATAGTCCACTACCTATATGTGTGATGTATTCATTCATTTTATCTTCATTACCTAAACTGTTTTGAATTGTAATGAATTGCTGAGGATTTTTTTGGAATGCTATAAATAATAGACCCGATTCAAATTGACCAGTTGTGTCATTAATTCCATCAGCGTATGAGTAAGAACGACGTAGTAATTCTACACCAGTCTTATGAGCTAGATGAACATGTGAATCTGTTGGAATATATGGTTTTCCATCAGGACCTTTTTTCTCTAAGTCTACAGTAGCGAATTCGTCTTTTTCACCAAGAGGGGCACCGCTATCTTTATATCTACCAAACGTATGTTCTTGTTCATTTAAGTTTGTTCTATCCCATGTTTCAAGGTGCATTTGGATACGACGAACAGCCATATAGCTTCCGCCTTTCATCCAGTTATCTTTGTCACACCAAACTATATTATTAAATTGATCTTCTTTTGTTGCATTAGCAGTCCCGTCTTTAAAACCGAATAGATTTCTTGGTGTTTCTTTTCTGTTTCCTATAGCAGCGAAGCCAGATTGACTCCACTTCATAGTCACAGTAGAGCGAGCTTTACGAATTAAGTTTCTCACAGCATGGAATGCTACTTGTTCATCATCTGCACATGCTTGAATACAGATATCTCCACCAGTATACCTTTCTTTTAGTTGTTCTCGAGCAAAAGGAGGTAGGTCTTTAAATTCATCAAGACCTTTATTCTCTAATTTCATTTTTTTTAAGAAACTAGGACTAATTCCAAAGGTAAGAGTCAAACGATAGGGGTTAAGTCCTACCGTTTCTCCTGTGTCTTTCGGTGGTAAGTAATGGTTTTTAAGAGCAGGCTCAACAAGTTCACCATTAACAAGTTTTTCGCTATATTGAGTCCATTCTTTAAACATGTTTATAACATCTTCACGATTTGTTGAATGAAGATCTAATACAACAAAATAGATATTTTTTTGCATTAACGTAGTGATTCCAGCTTGGTGTTCACCGTAAAAAGTGATTTTTTCATCACCATCAGCAATTTCACGCTGACTTTCTGCTTTGTTTGCAAAGAAACCTCCTATTGCAGATGCCCCTACAACGGCACCAGCACTAGTCATACCAGCTTTTTTTAGGAAATCACGACGTGTTATTTTTTTGTCAGTCCAATTATTACCATTTTCAGCCATATTACTTAGCCTCTTCGTCTAAAATAACACCCATTTGTGATAATGGTTCACCTAATTTAGTAACAGCTTCAGAAAGTTCTTTAGTGTTTTCTTTTGATAGGTCAGTATATAGTTTGTAGTTTTTATCATCAGTTTTATATTTGTCTAATAAACCATTAATAGTAGCAAATTTTTCTTCTAAGTCTTTGGCTAATTTACTATCTTTTTTCTCGATTAGAGGTTTAAAGATTTTGTAGATTTCTTCTGCACCTTCGATATTAGCTTTGAAGTCGTATAAGTCAGTGTGAGAATATACTTCTTCTTCACCAGTAATTTTTTGTGTTGCAACTTCGTTAAGTAAATCTACAGCTCCAGTAACCATTAAGTCTGGTGTAACCTCTACAGTAGCAACTTTAGCTTTTAATTCTTTAACGTCTTTAACTAATTGTTCTGCATATTCTTCAGTACCTTTAGTTGTATTTTGTTCCCACATAATTTTTTCGATTCTGTGGAAACCTCTCCAACCTTCTTCAGTTTTGTTTTCTTCTAAGTAATCAGCAAGACGGAAGTCGATATTTACGTCTAATTCTCCAAAACTTTCAGCGATTGGTTCAGAACGTTCATATGCCATACGGATAAGAGGGTATTGTTTTTTAGCTTCATCTAGTTTACCAGCTTTTAAAGTTTCAGCAAATTTCTCAGTATCTTTTAATAGGTTATCTACTTGACCTTCAACATATTTTTTGTAAGCTTCAGTAGCTTGTTTTAATTGATCTTTGGTGCTTTTAGAAGTATCAACTTGTTCAGTTTTATTTTCTTCTTTCTTTTGTTCAGTTTTAGTAGAGCAACCGCTAATAACTAATGCCCCTGTCATAATTGCAAGGAATAGTTTAGATTTTTTCATATATTTAAATACTCGCTTTCTATAGTTTCTTCTACTTTAAATTATAATCATTATCAATTACAATGTAAAGTGATATGAGAGAAAATAATAAAATTTTAAATAAATTATTCTTTAGTTTGAATTTTTAAAAGTAAATTAATTTGAATGGAGATATTTAACTAAAATATAAATATTATTAATTTCAGATAAAATATGTACAAGTAGAATGATATTATAAAATTAAAAGAGTTAACAAGAGTATATAACATTAAAATGTTATTGAAATTAATATATAATTATAATATAATAGAAAGTGCTTACAAATAAGATAAAGAGGTAATTAGATGGGGTTATTTGAAAAAGTCAATAGATAGTCTGACATAGATTATACTAGTAAGAAAATATATGTAAAGAAAGTACACTAAGAACAAATATATAGAATAAGGAATGAAAAAGATAGTATTTATAATTGATCTAGGAGGATTAAATAATGAAGATAACAAGATTTCAAATTAAGGAATTACATGGTATTTTTGATTATGATGTTAGGCTAAATGAAGATTTAACTTTTATTTATGGAGAAAATGGAAGTGGGAAAACAACAGTTTTAAATATGTTAGATAGTGTTGTTTCAGGGGAAGTATATAAACTTTTTAACTATAGCTTCAAAGAAGTAATAGTATATTATGAGAAAAGAAAAAATGGTGTAAAAAGTTTGGTTAAAGTAAAATCAAAAGGAGACTATGCTGAAAGAAGACTGATTATAGACTTTGATGGTGAAAGTATGGATATATATCGTAATCAAGTTAGTGGAAAAGAAGGTGAACTTGATGAAAGAAGGGTAATAAGTAATTTAAAATTTTTCTCTAAGTTTAAGTTAGCAAAAAAAATTCGTAAAACTTTTAATTATGTATTTTTGCCTTTAAATAGGCTTTCTTACGAAAAATATATTTTTGATTATACTAATGCAAGAATTAATAGAAATAAATTAATTCATGAGGATTTCATTTTCGATAATTCAATTGAAAATATGTCTAGGGTAGAAGCTTTAGTTTATAGATCTATTTCAATAATTAATAGTGATATTAATGAATTGAATGATAAATTTAGAGAAACAATACTAAAATCAGCATTAGAAGTTGAGGCTGATATAAATATAACTGATTTATTTAAGTACTTTGGCTCTAATAATGTAATAGATGAATTAGAAGTAACAAAAAATAAGTATATTAAGTTACAAGAAGAGCTTAAAACAATTACTACTAAAGAACAAAAACAAGATCATATTAAATATTTTGATAATCTAATTAAAAAAGTTGAAAAAAGTTTGAAAAATATATCAGATTCAAAAGGTCGATTACCAGCTGATTTGCTAGGAGCATATATTGAATTGATAAGAATTAGTAAACTGATAAAACTTCATGAGAAAATGAATCGTAGTATAGAAGAATTAAAGTTGCCAATTAATAAATTTTTAGAATATACTAATCTATTTTTAAATAATGCTAAAGATAAAAAGAAATTAGTAGTAACCCCCCATGGCCGTCTTTTCTTTACTACAAATTATACGGGAAAAGAGGTAAGCTTAGAATACCTATCTTCTGGAGAAAAACAGATTGTTACTCTTTTTGCTAACTTAATTTTCAAAGTAAAAAGAGATAATTTCACAATATTTATTGTGGATGAACCAGAATTATCTCTGCATCTAAGCTGGCAAAATAAACTCGTTGAAACTATTCGTAAAATTAATGATAATATGCAAATAGTATTTGCTACACATTCTCCTGAAATAATCGGCAAATATGATGAAAAAGTTTTTGAATTACAAAAGATGTATAAACCAGTGGTTAGGGAAGCAGAAAATGTAGTTAAGAAAAGAGATAATTTAGAAGATATAGTTCTTTCTAAATTATTAAAAGATTTAGAAGATTTAGAGTATGAATTATTAAATACGAGGGGTAAAGATGACTAGTAAATTTGAGTATAGTGAAAACGGATTAAGAAATAGAAGTTTATTTTATGGTAAAGATAATGATATAAATATCTATGTTGAGGATTCTGGGAAAAGATATATCTATGAAGAAATTTTTAAAAGGTTGCTTGGAAAAAACTATAGGATAGAATCTATATTTCCGTTAGGTGGGAAAAAGCAAGTTTTGAAAGAATATGTTAGAAAAGGTGAGTCTGGTAGTAACGGAAATCCTAATGTATTCTTAGTAGATGGAGATTTTGATCGATATATAGGCTATGAATCAGCTAATAAGAATGATTATAAAGGAGAAACAAATGATGAATCAGAGCTGAACAATTTTATTTCGGGAAAAATATTTGAATCGAAGTCAGTTATTTATTTGAAATCTTATAACATCGAAAACTATTTTATTGATGAGAATGCTATAATTAGTCATATTAAAGGAATATTAAAAAAAACTGATTCAGAAATTTTTCAAATTCTTGATTATTCGAAATGGAGGAATAGAATAGTTAACGAATCAAAAGATTTATTTCTTATTTATTGCTTTATAGGAAAATATCTAAATAAATATGGATCTATGTATAATGGAAAAAAATCTAAATTATCAATTAAAACTGTAAATAGAAGTCCTTTTTGTTTTTTAGATGATAAGACTGGATTTAAAGGTAATTCTAATGACTTAGAAAACTTAATTAAAGAAGTAGAAGATGCATTACTAATAGAAAATCCTGAGATAAATCTTGATACTGAATTACAGTTAATTAAAAAAGAGTATGAGTTGAATAATGGGGAGGATTATTATAATCTAATTTGCGGTAAATTTTTACTTACAAGTCTTCAAACGTATTTACATACAGTTTGTAATGGAGGATTAAAATTTCAAAGTTTTAAATGGGACTTAATTCGAAACTTTGAAATTAATAAGTTAGAATATATAAAGACGATTATTCTTGATTTATAAAATTTGAAAAGAGTGATTATACAATTATCAATTAACTAATACATTCCACAATTGGGCATATTTTATAAATAAACTAAAAGGTTTATTTTATTTATAAGTGTTAATTAAATAGTTTAAAATTTCCAATGAAAGGCATTAAGCGTTTATAATTATTTTATCTGTTAAGAAAAGGGGATATAATACTAAGGGTCGGTACAAAGGCTATATCCGGTGATTTGAATGATATTTAGAATTCTAGATCATGATATTAGTAAGTGATTTAGCATTATAATTTTTGATAATTATTTATATCTGTCTTGTATACATGAGTTTTTTACTATTGAGCTCTTATTAAATATAAATGTACATTATATCATAAAAATACCGATCTCTAAAAGTTATTTTTCTAACTTTTAGGGATCGGATCAAGATTGTCATTTCCTTGAGTTTTTTCTATAATTCTAGAATGTCTATATCAGCTTTTGTTTTGTAAATAACATCTTTACGCTCAATAAGAATAGTAGCTTTTTTTGATAATTCTTCATTTGCTTTTATTTTAGTAAATAATTCTTTACTTGGGTTCATTGCAACTGGATTACCAACACGGCGCAGCATATTATAGTCACCATTTGTATCCCCATAAGCATATGATTTTTCTAGGTCTATATTATATTCCTCTACTAATCTGTCTATAGTTTTATTTTTACTTTCTGCATCCCACATTGGAATAACCTCACCAGTAAAATAATTATTTTTCATTATATATTTACTACCTATAGCAAGAAAAG
>ERZ773263.259-NODE-259-length-39245-cov-5.782980_pt1 | contig 39245 bp, 40 predicted proteins | sample MGYA00511076_ERZ773263 | MGnify/ENA primary metagenome ERZ773263 (study PRJEB29015, sample SAMEA2738155) | human oral metagenome | biome: human oral; feature: human-associated habitat; material: saliva | place: China | collected 2195 ... | reverse complement strand
CTATTGCCAACCAAGACACAGAGGACAAGGTAGAATTCTACCCACCTCGTTTCAACGATACCTTCCTTCAATGGATGGAAAATGTTCACGACTGGGTAATCTCTCGTCAGCTCTGGTGGGGTCACCAAATCCCTGCTTGGTACAATGCCGAGGGTGAAATATATGTCGGCGAAGAAGCTCCAGAAGGTGAAGGTTGGACTCAGGACGAAGATGTCTTGGATACGTGGTTCAGTTCGGCTCTTTGGCCATTCTCTACCATGGGCTGGCCGGATGTCGACTCAGAAGACTTCAAACGTTATTATCCAACATCAACTTTGGTGACTGGTTATGATATTATCCCGTTCTGGGTATCTCGAATGATTTTCCAAGGTTTGGAATTTACTGGCAAATCGCCATTCAAAAATGCATTGATTCATGGTCTGATTCGTGACGAGGAAGGCCGTAAGATGTCTAAATCACTGGGCAATGGGATTGATCCGATGGATGTTATTGATAAGTACGGAACAGATAGCCTGCGCTGGTTCCTATCAAACGGCTCTGCCCCTGGCCAAGACGTGCGCTTCAGCTATGAAAAGATGGATGCTTCATGGAACTTCATTAACAAAATTTGGAACATTTCCCGCTACATCCTTATGAATAATGAAGGCCTGAGCTTGGATGAAGCCACAACCAATGTTGCCAAAGTAGCGGCAAGCGAAGCAGGAAACGTGACAGACCGCTGGATTCTCCACAACCTCAATGAAACCATCGCCAAGGTCACCGAAAACTTTGACAAGTTTGAGTTCGGTGTGGCTGGCCACATTCTCTACAATTTCATCTGGGATGAATTTGCCGACTGGTATGTCGAGCTGACCAAGGAAGTCCTCTACAGCGATAACGAAGCGAAAAAAGTCATCACCCGCTCCGTTCTCCTCTACACCCTGGACAAGATTCTCCGCCTGCTCCACCCAATCATGCCATTTGTCACCGAAGAAATCTTCGGCCAAATCTCAGATGGATCCATCGTGGTTGCCGACTATCCGACTGTCAACCCAGCCTTTGAAAATCCGGAAGCCCACAAGGGCGTGGAAAGCCTCAAGGACCTGATTCGTGCCGTTCGTAATGCGCGTGCCGAAGTCAACGTTGCGCCAAGTAAGCCAATCACCATGCTGGTCAAGACCAGCGATAGCGAGCTGGAAGCCTTCTTCAAGGCCAATGTCAACTATATTAAGCGCTTCACCAATCCAGAGCACCTGGAAATTGGAAGCAGACTTGAAGCGCCTGAGCTCTCCATGTCAGCTCTTATCTCTGGTGCAGAAATCTTCTTGCCGCTCGCAGACCTGCTCAACGTGGAAGAAGAATTGGCCCGCCTCAACAAGGAACTGGCCAAGTGGCAAAAGGAACTGGATCTGGTTGCTAAGAAATTGGGTAACGAACGCTTTGTCCAAAACGCCAAACCAGAAGTCGTCGATAAAGAGCGACAAAAACAAGCCGACTACCAAGCTAAGTATGACGCGACTAAAGAGCGGATCGCAGAGATGGAGAAGTTGGGGAATAAGGTAATATGATTCAAATAGCTTCATTTATTTTTCAATCGTATTGTCTATAATAGGGATATACAGTATTTGGCAATACATCAGACAAAAAAGATTTGATGAGAAATTAAGAGTATATAAGAATTTTTTAGAAATCATAGCTGATTCTACATTAAATCAAGACGATCAAGAGAAAAAAGATGTCCGAATACGGTATATTCTTGCGAAACAGGAACTTATATTATTTGCTCCTGTGGAAATTGTTGAAAAAAATTCTGAAATTGGACCAATAAACTTTTCTAATACATTTGAAGGTAATCAAAGATATAATTTATATCTTGAATTATTGAATTTAATGAGAAAAGATCTTAAATATTTAAATAAAACGATTTCCCCTGAAGTACTCAAGAAGTTGTTATGACATTGATTCATAAATACAGTTCTTACCAAGCACAGCCGATAGGCTGTGTCTTTTGGTATAGTAAAACTCAAAAATGGAGGTGAAATAGTGTTTAGTTTTCTAATATTAATATGGCTCATTTTATTACTTGTATGGTTATTTGGCAAAACTCGTCCAACTTTTCGAGATTGGTTTCCATTCTTATTTTTTATTTACCTGTTTTTACTTTTACTAATGAATCAAGAGAATTTATTTGGTAATTTTAATTTTATTCAGTGGTTGTTATTTATATTGTTTGTAATATCAATAATATCGGACTTTTTAAATGGAATTCGCTACTTACTTCAAAGGACCAAAATAACTAAAACTTTATTAAAATATTATGATAAGGTGAAAAGATATTTGTTTTGGGAGAAAATATCAGAATTTTCCAGTTTTTTGATAGTTGTAATAATATTACTATTAGTGTGGATTCAAAAGAGTACTATGGTAAATATACTTGGAAATAAATTTAAATATAGCATCCCTATTATTAACTTAGTAAAGAAAAGTAATCTTGAAATTTTTGGATTCGTTGTTGCTATTTTAAGTATCTATGGTATTTATTTAGGCTTTTTACAATATTTAACCAGTGATATTAAAGAGGATATATATCTTGGACAGAGTAAGATGCAGTTTTTAACTAAAGATTCCTTTTGGTATCATGTGACCCAATCAAAATTATTCTTTCTCCTACTATTAGCTACAATAATTATTCCTATTTTTGTAAAAATGAATCTTTTTTATGTAAAAGATTTAGAAATTTTATGGCAAACTATATATCTTTTGCTTTTAATCATTTATATCTTTTTACTTGACTTGAATTTATATATCATTAGAGTTGTACTATTAGTAAAAAATAATGATGATAATGTCTTTAAAGCAAATATTAGGAGGAGTTGGCAACAAAAATATACGGAGATCTTTTGGCAAGGGTACAATAGAAAAGAGAACCTAAGAATTTATCACCTTTTACAAGCTGATTTAAAAAAGGTAAATGATAATGAAAGGTTATCGTTTATTCAAAACATTTTCGAGGAGGATCATTTTAATAATTCTAAATTGTTTAGTACGATTTGGATGAAGGTAACTTCAAATTACAGAATAAAAAACACTCAGAAATTAAAAAATCTAATAGAGACTATTTTGTTTACAGACCGTATTTGGTTGAAAACATATAAAGAGAGAATTGCTGATGATATTTCAAAGGAGTGGTATAACTTTTATAATTATTACAAGAGTTTTGTGTTAAAAAAATGGGAGTTTTTATTTCAAATTAATGATTCTACAGTTAAGTCATATGAAGCACTCAACCCACTGCTTAAAAATGATGAAGAGATTTTTGAAAAAATTTTACAAAAATCACTTTATGATGATAGAATCATAAATCTAGAAATGGATGAGAGACACAGGGGGGTGATTGATAAGGTCACATATGAAATTTCTAGAAATAGTATTTTGAAAAAGTTATTTGATTATAAATGTGAACTTATTAATGAAGTTAAAAATCTAAACAATCTTGAAAAAGAAATGGAGAAGTCAACTCGAAAAATCAATGCTGATTCAATAGAAAATTTTACAGAATTACAAAAACAATTTTTAAAAAAACTAGAAGAATATAGGTGGAAAAAGATACTACAAGTAAAAGCAAAGTTTAATAGTAAAACAAACCTACCAAGTAGTGATATCATCATAACTAGTTATGATGATAGTAGTATCGATGATTATGATAACTCTAATTTATATTCAAGAGTATTTTTAGAGAGAATAATCAGTCAATTTGATGAAAGTTTATATCAGTCCATGAATTCTATTTATAAAATTTTATACCACTTATATAATACTAGTAATGTAGATTCAAATTGGGAAATAGACTGGTTGATTGAGAAATTAAATGCTCCGGTGGAAGTGGTGGCTTCTGAAGTTATAAAACATGTATTTGAAGATAAAAGAAAATTTGGTATAGATATTTTGAAAAATTATGATAACAAATTTCAAAATAAGCTTTGGAAACATTATACCTTGTACAAAAAGAAGGAAGACTTAGATAATTTAATACTTATGGGAGAAAAAAGGTATACAATTTTGCATGGGGGTGGAAGTTTTCAACAAATACCTGTTAATCGTAGAGAAACATTTAAACAGAGGAAAAAAAGATTGAAACTTAAGGTTGTAGAAAACCAGCTGCTTTGTGATTTTGTTTTACTGAATGACCTAAATAAGGATTCTTCTAAGTATTTCCATTGGATTAAAAAGGTCAATGAGGATATTATTAGCATTCTAAATAAGCACAATAATATTGAATGTGAGAAAATTGTTAATGGAACATTGAAGTTATTTGATACATCTGAACTAGTGACAGCGGATGAACTTAGAAACCTATTTATTGATATTGAAATTCAGGATGAGATGTTCTAATATTTGAATTAATCAAAATATGGGATATTTAAAGTAATAGTGGTTGGAATATATGCGTGTTTAGAAAGTTCTAAATTAAGCAGATATTATTCGGAATAAATTTAGTAGTTAGACTTCCTTGCCAAAACTTATATAAAGTTATATAATAAAACAAAAGTTATATAAGCTTATATAAGGATATAAAAGTTATAAAAGGAGGAGAAGCCGTGGAAACTAATCCTTTTACTCTGGGATTTGGGAAGACTCCGCATACCTTCATTTCCCGTACCTCGGAGATACAAAATGTCATTGAGGATTTTAATTCGGACTTGCCTGCTTCGCAGTCTTATTTGATTACCGGGGTGCGTGGTTCAGGAAAAACAGTGACCATGACAGCAATTGCCAACTCTTTGAAAGAAGAGGGGGAGTGGATAATTATCAATCTCAATCCCAATCGTCCTCTTTTGGAGACTTTAGTTGCCAAGCTTTACGATCAGCCAGATTTGCAGCCCTTGTTTATCAAAGCCAAGTTTAATTTATCCTTGTTTGGATTAGGGGCTTCCTTTGAGAAGGTGGCACCGGTTAGTGATATCGAAGTGGCCTTGGAGAAGATGCTAAATCAGGTTAAGGAAATTGGGAAAAAGGTCCTAGTGACCATAGATGAGGTGACCAAGTCAGAAAATATTAAGATTTTCACAAGTAGCTTTCAGCTCCTAATCAGAGAAGACCTGCCAATTTTTCTCTTAATGACCGGTCTTTATGAAAATATTCATGAACTCCAGAATGACTCTACCCTGACCTTTCTTTACCGTGCCCCAAGAATTAATCTCGAACCTCTGGATATGGTATCCATCAAGAATCGCTATAAGGAGATTTTTAAAATTCCTGCTAGTAAGGCTAAAAGAATGGCTGAACTGACCAATGGCTATTCCTTCGCCTTCCAGACCTTGGGTTATCTATGTTGGAAGAATAGAGAATTCTTGGAGGATGAGACGGCTCTATTACCTGCCTACGACGACTATCTCCAGAGTTATGTTTATCAAAAATTATGGACAGAACTTTCTCCTCAAGATCGTAAGGTTTTGTCGATCTTATCCGATGAGAAGCTAACTAAGGTCAAGGAGCTAAGAGAGCAACTGGGTTTTAGCTCCAGTATGATGTCAGTTTACCGAGACCGTCTTAAACGCAAAGGCCTGATAGATGTTAGTAGTTACGGTTATGTCTCTCTAACACTCCCCCGTTTAAACCGCTATATTTTAGATTATGAAGAGTTATAATTTTCCCTGTTTCTTCAATATTCAATTTCCCAAATAACCGACTAGCTCAGTAAGCTAATCGGTTATTTCTTTGGTAGTCGCTGCTCATAGTGAGACCAGGCAGACCAGATTTTAACAAGTTTTTGCTTTTTTAAATGCTATATACGACTCTGTGTTGAACATTGATACGCATGGAATAGATTTCTTTATTTTTGGGATTTAACTTTTCCATACGTCTGACTCGGTTGTAAGGATTTTCCTTGAGAATAGCGATAATTTCATTAAAATCCTCTTTTAGTCTTACCTGCTCTAATTTCGGAATATCATCTCGTTTGACAAGTTTGTGAGGAACCACAATCCATTGACTCATAGGGCATCCTCTAATGAAAAGTCGTCTTTGGTTTCATTTTCCATACGGTCAAGAACTGTAGACAGAACACCAGTATTTTCAAGGTATTGTAGCTCTTTAAGGGCACGGTAGTCTGCTAAGGACATGAGAACCACTCCATCACCTTCATTGCCAACAGAGATTTCCAATTCCTCGTGGTTTTCAATTACTGATTTGGTGACATTGTAGATATCTTTTCTAAAACTTGTAAGATTCATTTCATTCCCTCCTCTCCAATCTCTATTTTCATTCTAACGTACCTTTTTGACGTACGTCAAATGTTTGAGTAATTCTTATGGGAAATTAACAAACCCATAATATTTGATATTCTTTAAGTCCCTTGCAATAAGTTCTAAGTTATAAAAAGAATAAGAGATAGAATCCGCCCATAATGCTGATAGTTAGAATTTGATTAGTCACCGATTAGAGAAAAGCTAGTCGGTTATTTTTTTGCTAGTCATTGTTCACAGTGAGACTATAGTAACTATATTTTAAATAAATTTTCCGAAGTTTTGAGTGCTCATTCCCTTTAACAAGTTTATCTACGTCTCTTTTAAAAATGACCTATCAAAGCCTTTCGATTGTTTACTTTAGTAAACTATGTAAAGTTATATAAACTTATATAAAAAACCGAAAGTTATATAACATTTTCCTCAACCTTACAAAATTGTAAGGTTCCTGGCTAGATTTGTAAGTGTGATGCTGGCGATTTTCGATAAACTAGAGACAGAAAAGTTGATGGGATTCTTTTATGAAAATGAAGTCCGTATATTTTAAGCTATAATAGTTAGAAAGAGGTTTGTTATGCTATTAGAGATAAATCATTTGGAGAAGGTCTTCCGCACGCGGTTTTCCAAGGAGGAGACCAGAGCCTTGCAGGATGTCGATTTTAAGGTTGATGATGGAGAATTTATTGCCATCATGGGCGAGTCGGGGTCAGGTAAGACCACTCTACTTAATATTCTGGCGACCTTGGAGAAGCCAACCAAGGGGTCGGTTATCCTGGGTGGTCAAGATATTACTAAGATTAAGGAAAGCAAGTTGGCCAGTTTCCGGCTGAAAAATCTAGGCTTTGTCTTTCAAGAGTTCAATCTCCTAGACACTCTTTCCGTGCGGGATAATATCTTCCTGCCCTTGGTTCTGGATCGTAAGGGTTATCAAGAAATGGAAAGGCGTTTGCAAGATATTGCAGCAACTCTGAGGATTTCTGACCTCCTAGACAAGCGACCCTTTGAGCTATCTGGTGGTCAAAAGCAACGGGTAGCAGTAGCCCGCAGTCTCATTACCAATCCGCAAATACTTCTGGCTGATGAACCGACCGCAGCTTTGGATTATCGTAATTCCGAGGATCTGCTTAATCTTTTTGAAACCATCAATGAGTCCGGTCAGACCCTGCTCATGGTGACCCACTCAGCCAATGCTGCCAGCCACGCTAAGCGCGTGCTCTTTATCAAGGATGGGCGTATTTTTCATCAGTTCTACCGTGGAGAAAAGAGCAATCAGGAGTTCAGTAAGGAAATCTCCCTAGCCATGTCAGCTCTCTTAGGAGGTGAGTAGGATGTTCTACCTCAAACTTACCAGTCGTAATTTAAAAAACTCTCTAGGTCAGTACGGCCCCTTTATGCTCGCCAGTCTCCTGCTTTTTTCTCTGACCTGCTCAACCTTCTTGATTCTCCTTAGCCCTATGGGAGAGGGAATGAGTACGGGGGCCATGACTCTGGTGCTAGGAGCCATTGTTCTATCTATTTTCTCCCTAATCATGGAGCGCTACAGTTATAAAATTCTGCTCAAGCAAAGGAGTCGTGAGTTTGGCCTCTACAATATCCTAGGGATGAATAAGCGTCAAGTTGGCTGGGTCGCCACACTAGAACTGGGCATCATTTTCCTCAGCCTCATGGTCTTTGGCATGATTTTCAGCGGGGTCTTTGCCAAGTTTCTCTACCTGATTTTTGTCAATATTGTCGGCTATGATAAGCTCAATTTGCAACTGACGGTCCTTCCCTTTATCCTAACCTTTATTATATTTGGTTTCATCTTTTTCATCTTAGAGCTGACAGCCCTCCGGTATATTCGAAAGTCCTCTCCTTTGAATCTCTTCTCCAAGCAGGAGCAGGGAGAAAAGGAACCTCGGGGGAATATGCTCCTGGCTGGATTGGGTGTTTTATCCCTAGGTTACGCTTATTATTTAGCAGTCACTTCCAAGGATTCCTCTGCCCTAGCCGTTCTCTTTCGTTTCTTTTGGGCAGTTCTGCTGGTCATTGCGGGCACCTATCTCTTCTACATCAGCTTTATGACCTGGTACCTCAAACGCCGGCGGAAGAATAAGGCCTATTACTACCAACCCCAGCACTTTGTTTCCACCTCCCAGATGATTTTCCGGATGAAGCAAAACGCTAGCGGTCTCGCTAGTATCACCCTTCTGGCCGTCATGGCCTTGGTGACCATCGGCACAACGGTCTCCCTCTACAGCAATACCCAGTCAGTAGTGGATAGATATTATCCAAAGGAAATTCGCATTTCTTATCATACAAAAGGCGATGAAGGTCCCAAGCTCTTCAAGCATGATGTTTTGGATAAATTAGGAAAGTCAGATGACGGAGTTGTTGATTATACGACTAGCGTGATTGCCATACCAATCGGTAAAGAAAAAGAAATAAATGTGGATACTTCAAATGTCTTGAAGATGTCTGCCTCAAAAACAAGTTTTGTCTATCTCATCACTCAGGATGATTTCCGTAAGTTAGGCAATGATTTGCCTAAGTTGAAAGATAACCAAGCCGCCTTTTATGGGGATGGAGGTAAGACTCAATTAGATCAGTTAACTATATTTGGAAATAAATACCAAATCCGTAAGAATTTTAAACAAGTTCATTTACCAGAAACGGTTGTAACCTATAATGTAGGGGTGCTAGTTCTAGCAAATCAAGACCAGGTTCAATCAATTGAGGATGCCTATAAGCCCTATCTTTCTAAGATCACTACCATAGGTCAAACCTATACAGCCTATCTAGACTTATCCGATAAGGAGCTCAAGGAAATTTCTCCTGATGGCCTAACAGTCGGTCAAGGAAAACAGGTCGGGGTTATTGATACCAAGCAGGCCTACTTGTCAGATGGTTACAAACTCTTCGGTGGCCTCCTCTTTACCGGTTTCTTGCTGGGAATTTCCTTCCTCCTAGGTGTCGCCTTGATTGTTTACTACAAGCAATACTCCGAAGGACACGAGGACAAGAAGTCCTACAAGATTCTGCAGGAGGTTGGCATGAGCTCCAAGCAGGTTAGAAAGACCATCAACTCCCAAGTCATCTTTGTCTTCTTCATGCCTCTGGCCATCGCCACCATTCACTTTCTCTTTGCTATTCCCATGCTTAAGCAGATGCTCTTGCTCTTTGGAGTGACAAGTTCAAATCTGGTTTATCTGGTCAGCGGACTGACCATTGTGGCCATCGGTTTGATTTATTTCATCATCTATCGCCTAACCAGTCGAACCTACTACCGAATTATCGAACGTTAGCTCTGCTGGAAGGCAAAATTTACAGAAAAAGGCTCTCAAATGAGGGCCTTTTTGGTAAAATAGCAGTGATGATCCGAAAAGAGCACCAACCAGAAAGAAAGGACAGTCATGGCACATCAAGGGAAAATTTTTATTGTCGAAGATGATCCAACCATCGTCAAGCTGCTTAAGGACCACCTGTCTACCGACTATCAGGTGGAAGCCAGTCAAAATTTTCGGGATGTCCGCAGAGAGGTCGAAGCCAGCCAAGCGGATTTGATCTTGATGGATATTACTCTGCCTTATTTCAATGGCTTTTATTGGACAACAGAGATTCGTAAGACCATGACCCTACCCATCATTTTTATCTCCTCCAGCGATGATGAGATGGATATGGTCATGGCTCTCAATATGGGCGGTGATGACTTTATTTCTAAACCCTTCTCCCTGCCTCTTCTGGATGCTAAGATTCAAGCCTTTCTCCGTCGGGCCCAGCTCTTTACCAGCGATGATTTTCATTTGGGAGATTTTACTCTTAGCCGAGAAGGAGTTCTCTCAAATGGTTCAGGTCAAGTCAGCCTGTCGCCAACGGAAAATAAGATTTTGATTATTCTTCTTTCCCATCAAAATCAGGTGGTTTCTAAGGAGGAACTCTTAGAAAAGCTCTGGGAAAATGAAAATTTTATTGACCAGAATACCCTCAGTGTCAATATGACTCGCTTAAGAAAGAAGGTCAGCCCACTGGGCTTTGAGCATATTCACACCGTGAGAGGAGTTGGCTATCTACTCAAATGATTAGAAAATATCTGCAAGAATACAGCATTTGGTATGTCATTTATGGTCTCATGATGGGGCTCTTTCTCCTGACCTTCTGGCTCTACCATTTACCTATCGTCTACTTTGTCAATAGCCTAGCCCTCAATCTCCTGATTCTCCTAGGCATGACGGTCTGGTTTTTTTTGAGATTTCGCAGAAAAATGCTTGACTTAGAAACCTATACCGCTGATTTAGGCCTAGAGGAGTCCCTTCTTCCCAGTGACCAAGCCTACCTAGCCATTATTGCTGAATTGGAGGCCAAGGAAGCAGACAGTCAGTTGCAGGCCACCAGCCAAATCAAGCAGTTGGAGGCCATGGTCAAGATGTGGTCCCACCAGATGAAGGTACCCATTTCGGCTCTATCCCTCATGGCTCAGACTGATAATTTGGACAAACAGGAGGTCAGGCAGCAGCTACTCCGCTTGCAGAATTATCTCTCAACTCTCCTGGCCTACTTCAAATTCAGTCAACACCAAGATGATTTCCGCTTTGAAGCAATCTCTGCCAGAGAAGTCATGGTCAACTTAATCAAGACCTATCGGGTCGCCTGCCTGGCCAAGGAGCTGTCCGTTGAGATTGAGGGAGACTGGCAGGTTAAGACCGATAAGAAGTGGCTGACCTTTGCCCTGTCGCAAATTTTGGACAATGCCATCAAATACTCCAAGCAATCTGGCAGCATCACGGTTTTTATGAGCGAGACAGGTCTGGCTCTTAGCGACCAAGGCCTGGGGATTCTTCCAGAAGACCTACCGAGACTGTTTGATGAAGGCTTTACGGGTTACAATGGTCATGAACACCAGAAGGCTACTGGCCTGGGTCTTTATATGACCAAACAAATCCTTGATAGTCTGGGACTTTCCATCCAAGTCACCAGCCAAGCAGGCCAAGGAACGACCGTCTGGGTGGGAAAACATTAGTAAGAAGGCTGTTCATCTTATGATGGACAGTTTTTTCATGGGTTAAAAGCTAGTAAATGTAAGCGTTAACGCTCGAAAACTTGTATAATAAAACTGTATTACTAATTAGGAGGATTATCTTATGGATTTGGGACTTAAAGGAAGAACGGTTATTATTACTGGTGGTGCCAGTGGTATCGGTAAGGCTACTGCCCAAGCTTTTGCAGCATAAGGAGCTAATCTGGCTTTGGCTGATTTAAATCAGGCTGGCCTAGAGGCTATGAAGGACAGTATTAAGAACGTCAAGGTCTATGTTGAACAGGTTGATATTACCGATACTAAGGCCTGCGAAGAGTTTGTCGCTAATGTTGCCAAGGAATTCGGTCGGATTGATGTCCTCTGCAATAATGCAGGGACCGGAATGATGGGGGACCTCCTGACCTTCCCGGAAGAAGTCTTTAGAAAGCATGCGGACCTGATGATGTATGCCCCTATTCGCTTGATGAACCTCTATATTCCTCATTTTAAGGAAAATGGTTGGGGTTCTATCGTGACCATGGCCTCCATGTTTGGTAAGCAATCAGGTGGCTTGCTTAGCTATGATGCCATCAAGGCAGCCGATATTATGATTAGCAAGGATTACTCAAATTATTGTGCTCTATTTAATGTCAATGTCAATTCTGTCTGCCCTGGACCAGTGGCAACGCCACTTTGGTATGAAAAAGGCCAACTGGGAGATCAGTTGGCAGCTGTAACAGGAAAAAGTGTCGAAGAATCTATCAAATGGTTCGCCGAAACCAACATTCCTATGCAAAGATTTGCTGAGCCCGAAGAAATTGCCAATGCAGCGGTTTATCTGGCTTCAGTACCGGGTCACTACATCACTGGAACGGCTCTCAATGTCGATGGTGGTACGGTCAAGACAATCGTTTAATAATAAGGTTAAAGACAGCCCAGCTGTCTTTTTTACATGCCACTAAAAGTAGAAGAGCTCTTCGAATTTTTTATCCAAGGCAATGCAGATAATCAAGGCCAGTTTAGCCGTTGGACTGTACTGACCCGTTTCTATAGACGAAATCGTATTGCGAGAGACTCCGACCAGTTTTGCTAAAGCTCCCTGAGAGAGCTTTTTTTCTTTGCGGGCTTCCCTAAGGTGGTTCTTTAGAATTAGTTTTTCTTCCATATAATCACCTTAGGTAGAAAAATAGATAAGCAATAATCGCAATTGCCATTGTGGTTGAAAAAATTGCCATGAATAGGTGTAATTTTTTTCTGGCAGAGTTAAACTTTCCCCAGTCTTCAAAAGCTAAAGTGGCAAAACATATGATAAAGAGGTTAGCTTTAATATCTGGTCTATTATATTGAAGTAGACCAAGCCCAAGGCAGAGGTAAGCTAAAAATAGCGTCGTTTGACTTGTCCAACGCTCAATCTTGTTTCTTTCTCCTTCGTCTATATACGTCTTATTTTGTGCTTTCTTAAAAATATCTTTTTTATTCATTGTGTAGTCTTTCCTTTGCTTTACCCAGTTAGGTTCAAAAGATATAACTATATAAACTAGCAATTAGCAATAAGAGTGAACAGGTGCTACCCAATAGGTAGGGGAGTTTTCGGGTAATGAAGTAATAGCCCAGTTGGGTAAAAAGACTAGTTGACCATAAGATGATTTCTAAATCATAAATGTCTCTTCCCCTAACAGATTGAATCGCAACGAGAATGGCAGTTACAATGAATAAAAATACCAAAGTCATCGTTGAGAAAGCTAGCTGATTCCTTTCCGTACGCTCATCGTTACCTTCCTTTTGTGCCTTTTTAAAATATCCTTCTTATCCATAGCAGTCCTTTCTGCCAAGTTGACTTGGCGTTTTTCTGATTTTAGTTTAACATTGCCAAGTTTACTTGTCAACATGATTCTGCCATTTTATTTGATTAAGTCATTAAGACCTCCCCAATCTCCCACCTTCGCCGAATCCCCAAAAGTGAAAGTGTTATAATAGTCAAAAAGGAGGCGCCCCATGCAAAATCAGCCCGTTCTCAATCGTCTTGACCTCAAGATAACCCTTTCAGTTCTTATTACGATTGGTCTTTCTTGGATTATTCCCTGGCTTTCTCCTTTGCCTGCAGCTATCTCGGCCCTACTCTGCGTTCAAGGCCAAGGAGTGGCCAGTCTCAAGGCGGGTTGGAATCGTCTTTTAGCCACTCTGATTGGTGGGATTTTAGGTGCGATCGTTGCCTTGACCTACACTAAATGGCAGACCTATTGGTTACTCTTTCTCCAACTCTTGGTGACAATTTTTCTGACCCTTTGGTTGAGCAAAATCGTCAAACTTCCGCCCTTTATCTCCCGCATAGCCGTCCTGACCCTTTTGGTCGTCATTTATGTCGGTGAGGACCACAGTTTGGCCTATGTGGTCTATCGCTGGCTAGCGACCCTAGTTGGAGCAGTAGTAGCTTGGCTTGTTTCCCTATCTTTAAAAAATGACTAGTACTAGGAAAGCATTGCCAAATAGCAGAGCTGATAAAAAGAAAACCGAGCATCCCAAATTTTCTAGGTCTGAGATGTTCGGCTTTTATTGTTATACAGGCAGGACAGCCTAGAGCTTGCTCTCTTACTGACTTCCAGTCTTATTTTATTTCATGCTTGAAAGTGAAGAAGCCCAGTGGGCTCCTTCAGCAACGATTCAAAAAATGTGGGAAATCGCTGTGCTAGGAAAGCGGCAACAGGGCTTTCCTTTAGGTCCACGTTATTTCATAGTAGGGAAAAGTAATACATCGCGGATGGTGGTAGTGTCTGTCAGGAGCATGACTAGACGGTCAATACCGATTCCCAGACCACCCGTGGGTGGCATACCGTATTCCAGAGCTTCGACATAGTCGTAGTCGATGCCAGTTGCTTCATCGTCACCCAATTCCTTGGCGGCAGCTTGGGCCTTGAAGCGTTCCAATTGGTCAATCGGGTCATTGAGCTCGGTGAAGGCGTTACCGTATTCATGGTTCATAATGAAGAGCTCGAAACGATCGGTGAAGCGAGGGTCATCGGCATTTTTCTTAGCCAATGGGGAGACTTCGACAGGATGACCATAGACAAAGGTTGGTTGAATCAGAGTTTCTTCAACAAATTCTTCAAAGAAGGCATTGATGATATGGCCGACAGAAGTGAAGTGCTTTTCAAGTGGGACCTGCTTTTCTTGGGCCAAAGCCTTGGCTTCCTCTAGGCTCATTTGAGGCCAGAAATCAACACCGGTAACTTCTTTGATGGCATCCACCATGTGAATCCGTTTGAAGGGTTCATTGATTTTAATTTCAGTATCTTGGTAGACAAGAGGAGCATCGCCCTTGACTGCCTTGGCAGCGTGTTGAATGATACCTTCGGTCAGATCCATAATATCCTTGAAGTCCGCATAGGCTTGGTAAACTTCAATGGAAGTGAATTCAGGATTGTGGGTGGCATCCATACCTTCGTTTCGGAAAATACGGCCGATTTCGTAGACCCTTTCCATACCGCCGACAATCAGGCGTTTGAGGTGGAGTTCAGTCGCAATCCGCAAGACCATGTCCATATCTTGAGCATTGTGGTGGGTCACAAATGGTTTAGCGGCTGCCCCGCCAGCTTCATTGTGGAGGACAGGCGTTTCGACTTCCAAGAAGCCTAAGCTATCTAGGTAACGACGAATCTCGGAAATAATTTTCGAGCGAGTCACAAAGCGATCAAAGCTATCGTGGTTGGTAATCAGGTCCAAATAGCGTTTGCGGTACTTGGTTTCTACATCGGTCAAGCCGTGGAATTTTTCAGGCAGGGGACGCAGGGCCTTAGATAGGTGGGTCAGGTGAGTCGCCTTGATAGAGAGCTCTCCCATGTCGGTCCGCATGACTTGGCCTTCAACCCCTAGAAAGTCCCCAATGTCAGCCTTTTTAAAGATTTGGTAGTTTTCTTCTCCAACTTCATCCTTGCGGACATAGATTTGGATTTGCCCCTCACGGTCTTGGAGGTGGGCAAAGCCAACCTTACCCTTACCACGCTTGGTCATAAGCCGACCAGCAATCGTCGCCTTTTCGTCTAACTCATGCAGTTCTTCCTTGGTCTTATCATCGTATTTTGCCTTGAGCTCTGCAGAATTGACCGTCCGTTCAAAGCGTTTCCCAAAAGGGTCGATTCCCGCTTCAGACAGGGCCGCCATCTTTTCGCGACGGACAATTTGTTGGTCATTTAATTCTTGATTATGTTCCTGAGACATCTTTTTCCTCCAGTAGTTAGTCCTTTCTATTTTATCATAAAAAAAGGACATATGACATAGGAAAATCAGAGCATCCTCCCCTTTTAGACAAAATGCTGCAACTGGTTTAAGAGGAGCCCTAAAAACACGCAAATTAGCTTGACAATATTTCTGAAACTTTAGTATAATTTAGTAAAGAAATTGAAATATTTCTAATTTTTATTACCATTTACTTTTCTTACTTCTCTTATTTATGAAAAGCAAAAAACGATAATTTTTGGGAGGATTATCAATGCGTAAAAAAGAAGTTCTGGGGTGTGCTCTGATGATGGGTGCCCTTGTTTTGCCAATGTCTTTAGAAGCCAAGGTGGCTGCTAATAGCTTTTATGACAATCAAACAAATGCTCAGCGGGCAGATATTACTAATTGGGTAGCTAGTACGCCAGCACAAATTAGTAACAATATGGCCTCGCAAAAGATTAATACCAATCATTTGGATGGGGAACGCTATGTTATTCAATGGGGGGATACCCTTTGGGGAATTTCCCAGGCAACGGGAATCTCTGTGCAAAAGTTAGCCTACGATAACCATATCACGAATGTTGACCTGATTTATGCGGGGGATATCCTGATTCTCAAGCGTGACGGTCAGGTGCCAAAGGATTATAACTATAAGGGTTCTGGTCGCAATGTTGCCCAAACCACCATTAACATTAACTACACCTACCAGGAAAATAACACAGTTGTTATCGTTAACAATACTTCTTTCTATGAAGATAATCATATTGAACACAACTATCCAAGACAAGATGAGAAGGCCGGTAGTTCAATAAATGATAGCTTATCAGTTGAAGAAGATGAAAAAGACTCAGCATCAACTAACAAAGATAATGGTTCTTCTTCGCCTGTTAAGGAGCCAGAAGAAGATGGCGGCAAACAGGAAACAACCCTAAGCGAGGCCGATTATCAAGATGCTGTTCAAGATGAACTCAACAAGTTGATTAGTGAGGGCGGTGATAAGCAGGTTGATTTTCTCACCCATGCGACTGATACAGGCAGTCAAGTTAATGAATTAACTGAAAAAGAACTCTATGACAGTGAAGAAAAGCTTGATGTTAAAGGTATGGCTTCCACTAAAGAAGGGGCCAAAGCAACAGCTAAAGCCATCTATACACAATTAGAGGCAGATGGTAAACTGTCTGAATTGACGGATGCTGTCAAAGCTCAAATCACTGTTACTATTGTTGATAAGACAGAAATTGACTTTAATGTAACACTCTATAATGAAACTAAGGAATCGACGCAAGACAGTTCATCAAGCAGCACTAGCGGTAGAGAGAGTGACGACAAATCTTCTAGCAGCAGTAGTCGTGATGATTCCTACGCTGATTCAAATTCAGACTCCAGCCAGACAGAATCGTCTGACTCTGTTACAGACTATGATGAGTAATCAATAAAAGGGAGAGGGAGAAATCATGACAAAACGTAAAATAATGTCTATTGTGGCAGCAGTACTCCTTGCCTGTGTTGTAGCAGGTGGTAGCTTTTATTATTATGCTAGCCATCATGTGGCCAGTATGATTCTAGGTCATGCCTATCAGTATACGAGTAGGCTAGATGGAAAAGATAACAGCCGGACTATGTATATTGCTTTTTCGGGAAATAGTGATAAGGCAATTGTCACCCAGGACAAATCAGAAGTCTTAAAGGCTATTCAGAGTGATGACCAATTTGAAAAAATCTATAAGACACAAAGCAAGAACGCCAGTTGGAAATATAAGGCTAATGGTAATAAGCTGACCCTAGGGAAAGTTGAAAATAAGCAACTTTCTCAATGGCAGTATAACAGTATCTTAGCCTTTGGAAAGCATTTTAGTTCTAGTAATTTCACCTACCAGATTGCCAAAGCTGGTCAGGGTCAGGTTAAACAAAAGATGACCTTTAAGCAGATTGACTAGTAAAAAATAACCTTTGAACAATGGCTATCTTGCTGAAGTCGTAAAAATATTACAATAGAGGATCTAGTGACGCTAGGTCCTTTTTAGTTATTATCTTGGTCAAAAAGTCAACAGAAAACAAGCGGATCTGATTCATCATTTATGATGATTGTTGATAGGTGGTGTCAGCCCTAGAGCCCTAGGTTAATAGCTAGCTCAGAAGCAGGAGTCCACTTGCCTTGTCTTTTATCTAAGAAAAATTAAAGATTCTTGACAGTTCGACTAAAAAGTTTGTTTGGAGAATTTTTCTAGCTGAGTTTGACCATTTAATTGGACCTCTCTCCAATTGGCTCTAAACTATGCTACAATAGGAATAATAATATGAAAGGCGAGACTTGGATGAAAAAATTAAGTCCTAAAGAATTGGCATGGGTTAGGAAGTTTGAAGAAATCAATCACCGTAAGCCAACTACTCGGGAAAGGCGAGCTGCCTTTGCCCAAAGGAAAAAGGCCTTAAGGAAGAAAAGAGCTGGCCTTTCTAATACTAGTAAAGTTCTTATTACTGTCTTAATTTTTACCTTATTAGTGGGCTTGACAATTTTAGTCTTGCAGCTGCGAGATGATAAAAAAGAGCTGGCCCAGTCTCGCAAGGAGGCACAGCTCACAAAAAAGGACGGTTCTTCTTCAAAATCAGGCGCTTCCAGCGGCTCAACAAGTTCTTCAATAAGTCGGAAAGACTCGGAGAATTCATCTAGCTCTTCCTCGGAAGTCTATAGTCAAGAGAGAAAATCTAAATACTGGAATTCTGACAAGGCAGCTAGTCTAGCAGACTTTATAGATTATTGGGGCCAGAAAATGAACCAACCGGATTATAAAGAAATTTCGGTTGACCTCCCCGTTTATTGGAAAGATGGTAGCGAACTCTCTAGGGATGAAACCATTGTTGATGGTTATGAATACTGGTATGGCGACAATAAAGTCCACCGTTATATTTTTGTGATTGATTCTACTGGCAAGGGTAAGGTTCTTTACTCCCAAGATAATAGTGGCAGTAAGTACACCGTTACAGAGACTGATAATATAGCCCTTAAAAATGGATTTGACAAAATTATTAAGGGAGCTAAATTTTAGTTGAATTGACTTTTTAAAGATTTATCAGAGTTTGTCTTTCCCAGTAAAAGATAGTATAATTTTGGGTAATAAATTCGAAAGGTCTATCATGATTACTTCTATTGTTTTTGATGTTGACGATACTATTTATGATCAACAGGCACCCTATCGCCAGGCGGTAGAAAAGTGCTTTCCCGATTTTGACATGAGCCGAATCAACCAAGCCTACATTCGTTTCCGCCATTATTCAGATGTTGGTTTTCCTCGAGTGATGGCTGGTGAGTGGACAACAGACTATTTCCGCTTTTGGCGATGTAAAGAGACATTGCTAGAATTTGATTATCACGAAATTGATGAGGCAACAGGACGGCATTTTCAAGAAATCTATGAGGAAGAGCTTGAAAATATCACCATGTTGGATGAAATGCGGATGACTTTGGAATTTCTCAAGGAGAAAGGTGTCTCTATGGGTATTATCACCAATGGTCCAACCGAGCACCAACTCAAGAAGGTTCGTAAATTGGGTCTCTATGATTATATTGAGCCAGGTCACGTACTTGTCAGTCAGGCAACTGGTTTTCAAAAGCCTGAGAAGGAAATCTTTAATCTGGCTGCTGAGCAGTTTGGCATGAATCCAGCTACCACGCTTTACGTAGGTGATTCCTATGACAATGATGTAGTCGGCGCCAAGACAAGTGGTTGGCAGGCTATGTGGTTTAACCATCGTGGTCGGACTCTTAAGCCAGGGACCAAGCCTGTTTATGATGTAGCAATTGATAGCTTTGAGCAACTCTTCGGAGCTGTTAAAATTCTCTTTGACCTACCTAACAGTAAGTTTTTCTTTGATGCCAATGACAAGGAAAATCCAGTCCTTAAAATGGGGATTGAAAATGGTCTTATGATGGCTGCTGAGCGGCTCTTAGAAAGTAATATGAGTGTAGATAAGGTTGTTATCCTGCTGCGGCTGACCAAGCAACAGGAGCGGGTTCTCCGTATGAAATACGCTCTGCCATAGTTAAAATAAATCTGAAAGCCGAGTTTGAAGGAATTTCAAGCTCGTTTTTTTCTCTCTTGGTAGATCTGACAGCTCAACATCAAGAATTACTGACGTCACTCAGATAGAGGATAGTCGTCTTAAATTACTTTGTCATTACAAAAAACTTACAGTAGTTGATACTGCCAGGGGAGAGTTAGTAAGGGAGATAGCTAAGGCACCCTAGTACCTAGCGTAGCTTAACAAGAGCAAAAGATCTTAGACAAATTTTCTGATATAATACAAGCCCCCGGCAGCCGATGATACTGCTGGGGTCGAGTTAGCGGTGGAGGTGGCTGATCGTTATAGCGATTAGCGTAGTTTATCAGCTACTTTAGCACTTAGATTTTAAAAAAGACACGACATGAAAAAGGAACAGTCGACAATACTGTTCCTTTTGAATTAGTGATGGGGGTAGGCAAGGCACGCTAGTGCTTGCCGTTAGTCAGCAGTTACTTTACTAGCTAACTGATCTTATCCATCACGATACGAAGAAAAGGAAACCGATCCAGCTTCCTTTTCGTAGTTAGTAAGGGAGATAGCTAGGGCACTCTAGTGCCTAGCGTAGCTTGACAAGAGCAAAGCTCTTAGTCAAGCTTTCTCCGTTACTCCGCTGCTTGCTCCCACTTCTTAGAGAGGTGGCGGGAGTAACTGGAAATCATAAAGTTGACAACAAAGTAGGCTGCTGCAACGATAAAGTAAAGAGTGAAAATTTGACTAGTTTCAAAGTATTTTCCCATCAAAATTTGACTCTTACCAAAGAGGTCTTGAAGGGCAATGACTGAGTAGAGGAAGCTGGTATCCTTAACGACGGTAACAAACTGCGAGATGATTGACGGTAGCATCTTGCGGATAGCCTGAGGCAGAACGATAATCCGTAGGACTTGGAATTGTGTGAAGCCCTGTGCTAGACCAGCCTCAGTTTGCCCCTGATCAATGGCATTGAGTCCCCCACGAATGATTTCTGCCAAGGCAGCAGAAGTGAAGATGGTGAAGGCAGTAATACCAGCTACAGTTGCTTGCAGTTGGAAAACCAAGAAAACGATAAAAATCCAGAGCAAGTTGGGAACATTGCGGACAAATTCAATGTAGATGCTGGCAATGAGTTTGATGATTGGATTCTTTCCGTTCCGCATAACGGCCAAAATCATCCCGAAAATAGTCGAGAGAACAATGATGATAAAGGAAAGATAGATAGTTGTCCAGAGCCCTTGGGCAAGGAACCTAAGATTATAAGGTGCTAATAAATCTGACATCGCTTGCCTCCCTTCTATAAGCTATAGGTCTTCTTGTTAGCTTCTTCTTTTCGACGGCCCCAAGTTGCAACTGGGAAACACATGATAAAGTAGAGCAGGGCAGCACCAGCAAAGGCAGGTACATAGTTGGTAGTATCATAAGCCCAAGCCTTGGCGGTAAACATGATATCAGCTCCAGAGATGATAGCAACAGTAGAGGTATTCTTAATCAAGTTAACGACCTGATTAATCATCGGTGGAATGATAATTCTGACGGCCTGTGGCAGGATGATAATAGACATGGTTTCCCGATAGGTGAAGCCTTGAGAGAGAGCAGCCTCGGTTTGTCCACGGGGAATTGACTCAATCCCTGAGCGAATAACTTCTGACATGTAGGCACCGGTATAGACCCCGACACAGAGAACAGAGGTCCAGAAGGCTGGAACCTTAATCAAACCATTGGTTAAGATGGATAAACCATAGAAAACGAAGACAAAGTGAACCAGTAAGGGGGTGTTCTGGAAAATCTCGACATAAACCCGAGCGATGGCCTTGGCTAATTTATTGCGAGAAGAAGACATGGCTCCAAAAATCAGTCCCAAAAGCAGGGCCACAATCAGAGCACAAACAGCCATGCCCAGGGTATAAAAGAATCCCTTGGCGAACTGTCCGAAGTTGGCAAAGTAATCCGCCCAACGTGAAAGGGCGTAAGGATTGGTTGTATCTGTTGCTAGAATAAACATAAACTTAGCTCCTTTCTAGTTATTAGCAGGTTTGGCTGGTGTGAGTTTGTATTTTTTATAAAGCTTTTGCAAACTACCATCTTTTTGCCATTTAGCTAAGAGACTATTAACATATTCAGTCACCTGGCTGTTAGACTTTTTGCTGGCAATTCCATATTCCATGGTATCAAAACCTTGTTTAAGAATCTTGTTATTCTTGCTGACATAGCCCGATAAAATAGACTTATCAACTGAGAAGGCATCAATCCGATAGGCCCGCAAAGCTATGGCTAATTCAGGATAACTCCCCAGCTGCATGTAGTGGAATTTGATATTGTTATCCTTGGCATAGGCCTCTAGAGATGCCTTGGTCGTTGACCCTTGTGCCACTCCAATGGTCTTGCCATCTAAGGCTTTAGGGCTATTAATCCCAGAAGATTTATTCACTAAAAATCCGATTTCATCATAGTAGTAGGGATTAGAAATACTGTAGTTGTTTTTTCGCTCATCGTTGATGGTATAGGTAGCAATCATCAAATCTGTTTGGCCGTTGTCTAGGAGAGCCTCCCGAGTTTGAGCTGTTACGGCCGTGTACTGAACCTTAACCCCAAGTTCTTTGGCAATTTTTTTGGCTAAATCAACTTCCATGCCAGTGTATTTACTTTTTTTAGAATCGTAGTAACCAAAGTTTGGAACATCTTGTTTGACTCCAACCTTTAGAACGCCGGCATCTTTAATCTTTTGAACTTGAGCTGGTAGTTTGCTCTGTGTTGCCGCTTGAGTGGTTCCCCCCATGGTCAGGAAGTAACTTCCCCCAAAAGCAAGTAGCAGAGCCACTAAAAGGAAGAAATTCTTTTTCATATATTAATACCTCTTATTCAGCTGAGACCTTGTCGCTGGTATGGTTGATAATCTTGGAGAGGAATTGTTTAGCCCGAGGTTCTTTCGGATTATCAAAGAAACCATCAACATCAGTTGTGTCTTCTAAAATTTCTCCTTCTGCCATGAAGATGATGCGGTCTGCCACACTACGAGCAAAGCCCATTTCGTGGGTAACGACCACCATGTTCATTCCTTCCTTGGCGAGATTTTGCATAACAGCCAATACATCCCCAATGGTTTCGGGGTCTAGAGCGGAAGTTGGTTCGTCAAAGAGCAGAAGCTCAGGATTCATTGCCAAGCCGCGCGCAATTGCAACCCGTTGCTTTTGACCACCGGAGAGCATTCCTGGGTATGAATCCTTGCGGTCCCACATATTAACGTAGGTTAAATATTTTTCAGCGATCTTTTCGGCTTCCTTTTGGTCCATACCCAAAACTTTAACAGGAGCTAGGGTAACATTTTCCAGAACCGTTTTATGTGGATAGAGGTTAAAGTGCTGGAAGACCATGCCGACTTCCTTGCGCAATTGAACCAGTTCCTTATTGGAAGCGTTGGAAACCTCGTGCCCATTAACCTTGAGGCTGCCAGTTTCGATACTTTCTAAAGCATTCATGGTACGAATAAGGGTTGATTTCCCAGAGCCTGAAGGGCCTAGGAGAACAACCACTTGACCTTTTTCAATTTCAAGATTGATATGACGAAGGGCGTGATAGTCACCGTAGTATTTCTCGACATTTTTGTATTCAATAAGTGCCATAGAGTCCTCCCTTGACAAAGACGTTAGCGGAATTAATTTTTCTGATGTCAGAAAACCTAACGTGGTATAGATTTTACCACAAGCAAAAACTTCTGTCAATGTTTTCAGAAAATTTATACAGACTTGAAATAGACTTGTAAACCCTAAGTATTTCTATTATTTCGTGACTTTTGTTATAATAAAGGGAAAAGTATCAATTAGATAGGAAATAATGAGGTAAGAATGATGAAAAAGATTCTTGTTGTCGACGATGAAAAGCCGATTTCAGATATTATCAAGTTTAATTTAATTAAAGAAGGTTATGAAGTAGTGACTGCCTTTGATGGTAAGGAAGCTTTGAAACGGTTTGACGATGAAAATCCAGATTTGATCATCTTGGACTGGATGTTGCCAGAATTGGAAGGCTTAGAAGTCGCTAAAGAAATTCGCAAGAGCAGCCATGTGCCAATCATTATGCTGTCTGCCAAGGACAGTGAGTTCGATAAGGTTATTGGTTTGGAAATTGGTGCTGATGACTATGTCACCAAGCCTTTCTCTAATCGTGAACTTTTGGCTCGAATCAAGGCTCACCTGCGCCGAACTGAAAACATCGAGACAGCTGTTGCTGAAGAAAACGATGCCTCGGATAGCGAATTAACTATTGGAGACTTACAGATTATTCCTGATGCTTTTGTTGCCAAAAAACGCGGGGAAGAGTTGGAATTGACCCATCGTGAATTTGAACTCCTCCATCATCTGGCTACTCATATCGGTCAAGTAATGACCCGCGAGCACCTACTGGAAACTGTTTGGGGTTATGACTACTTTGGTGATGTCAGAACAGTCGATGTTACTATCAGACGTCTCCGTGAGAAAATTGAGGATACTCCAAGCCGACCAGAATATATTTTAACCCGTCGTGGCGTTGGTTATTATATGAAGTCTTATGAATAATAATCCTGTTGTTGAAAATCTCAATACCTTTGAATTAGCCCTGCTCATTCTTTTGGCCCTAGTTGCCCTTTATTTTATTTATCAAGCAGTGCGGGAGTACCGCAATGCTAAGACCGTTCGTGCTATTAGCCAAAAGGTAACCAGCCTGATTGCTGGTGATTACACGGAGGATCTTCACTTAAAAGGGGATTCTGAATTGATTGAGCTGGGGACCAACTTGAATGACCTGTCAGATGTTTTGCATTTGACCCATGAAAATCTTTCACAAGAGCGCAATCGCCTAGCTTCCGTCCTGTCCTATATGAGTGATGGGGTTTTAGCGACCGATCGGGTTGGAAAAATTACCATGATCAATGATACGGCCCGCAAGCAGCTCAATCTAACCCGAGAAGAAGCGCTTGAGATGAACATCATGGATTTGATTGACTCGGATGACTATGATTATCGCGATTTGATAACCCAGACTCCAGAGGTGACTCTCTACCGTCGCAACGAGTACGATGAATTTATCACCTTGCGGGTTAATTTTGCCCTCAACCGTCGAGAGAGTGGCTTTATTTCTGGTCTGGTTGCTGTCTTGCACGATACCACTGAGCAGGAGAAGGAAGAGCGAGAGCGTCGTCTCTTTGTCTCTACCGTCAGCCATGAATTGCGGACCCCCTTGACCTCAGTCAAGTCCTACTTGGAGGCCCTCAATGAAGGGGCCCTCAATGAGGATGTGGCCCCCAGCTTTATTCAAGTCTCGTTAGATGAAACCAACCGCATGATGCGGATGATTTCTGATCTCTTACAATTGTCGCGAATTGATAATGATACCAGCCACTTAGAAGTTGAAATGACCAACTTCACGGCCTTTATCACGGTTATTCTCAATCGTTTCGACCAGATTAAGAGCCAGCAGGACTCCGACAAGGACTATGAAATCGTCCGTAATTATCCCCTCAATCCAATCTGGGTTGAAATTGATACCGATAAGATGACCCAGGTTTTGGATAATATTCTCAATAATGCCATCAAGTATTCACCTGATGGTGGCGAGATTACTGTCTCAATGACGACGACCGATACCCAGTTGATTATTTCAATCTCTGACCAAGGTCTGGGTATCCCTAAGAAGGACCTGCCGATGATTTTCGACCGTTTCTATCGGGTTGATAAGGCCCGCAGTCGGGCTCAAGGCGGTACTGGTTTAGGCTTGGCCATTGCTAAGGAAATTATAAAGCAGCATCATGGTTTTATTTGGGCTAAGAGTGAATATGGTAAGGGCTCAACCTTCACCATTGTCCTCCCTTACGACAAGGAGCCTGACGACTTTGATGATGAATGGGAGGAAGAAGAGTCAGTCAATGACTAATGAAGGTTTTAAATATAGTATTTTAGCATCGGGTTCCTCAGGGAACTCCTTTTACTTGGAAACGCCCAAGAAGAAGCTCCTGATTGATGCAGGACTCTCAGGTAAGAAGATTACCAGTCTCCTTGCTGAAATTGACCGCAAGCCAGAAGATTTGGATGCTATTTTGGTCACCCATGAGCACAAGGACCATATCCACGGTGTCGGGGTCTTGGCCCGTAAGTACGGCATGCCCATCTATGCCAACGAAAAGACCTGGCAGACCATGGATGCCCACAATATGATTGGTAAGGTTGACCCCGAGCAAAAGCACACATTTGAGCGAGGTAAGGTCATGACCCTCGGGGACATTGATATTGAGAGCTTCGGCGTCAGCCACGATGCCATTGACCCTCAATTCTACCGCTTTATGAAGGACGATAAGAGCTTTGTTATGCTGACGGATACAGGCTATGTGAGTGATCGTATGGCTGGTCTAATTGAAAATGCGGACGGCTACCTGATTGAGTCCAACCACGATATTGAAATTCTGCGCTCAGGCGCTTATCCTTGGAGTCTCAAGCAGCGGATTCTTTCGGACAAGGGCCACCTCTCTAATGAGGACGGCTCGGAAACCATGATTCGCACCATCGGTAACCGCACCAAGAAGATTTATCTTGGCCACCTCAGTAAGGAAAATAACATCAAGGAGCTGGCCCACATGACCATGGAATCAAATTTGACACAAGCTGATTTTGGCGTTGGCCATGACTTCAAAGTTTTGGACACTTCGCCGGATGAAGCAACTCCTCTGACAGATATATAAAAAGAACTAGCAGCTTGACGGTTGCTAGTTCTTTTAGATTATAGTCTCAAAACAGTTTATACTCATTTAGACTTTATCAAATCAAAATCAGCATTTGCGATACTTTCTTAAGTTCTTGTGTCCGCACTATCTAAGAAAGTATAGAAGGGATAAAGCAAGTCCCTAACTTTGTCTCTGAAACTTGCTACAAGAACTATCATCGCAGTTCTCTGTGCCCCTCTTTTTGTTTTCATTGAGTATCAGATAAGAAAAAGAGGGGGAGACAAAAATTACAGTTTCAATAGCCTTTTTGCCCACTCTCTTTGATTTTTAATATTTTGACCAAGTTTTTGGAATGAAGAGGAGAAGAACGGGATAGATTTCCAGACGTCCAGCAATCATGGCTAAAGACATAAGAAACTTGGCCCAAGGACTGAAAATAGCAAAGGTATCTGCTGTTCCTAGCAGGGGTCCAATATTATTGAAGGTGGAGGCGACAGCGCTGACCACAATCATAAAGTTATTGTTATCTAAACTGATGACTAAAATCAGTCCCAGGAAAATCATAGCATAGACAGCCAAATACTTGAGAATACCGTGCTGAGTAGCCTTGTCTAGTGGCCTGTGATTAACATGGAGGGACATGACCCGATTGGGGTAGAGTGTTTTTAGAATCTGATTTTTGGTAATCTTACTAACAATCAGTGAGCGCATAACCTTGAAACCACCAGCCGTTGAACCAGCTGATCCCCCGATAATCATCAAGATTAGAAGAACAGTCTGTGAAAAGAGTGGCCACTTCGTTAAATCAGTAATCCCAAATCCTGTTGTTGTTATAATTGTTGATACTTCAAAGAAGGAATACTGCAGACTTTGAGACCAAGAACCATAGAGGTGAAGAATGTTTAGGAAGATTAAACCGGTCGCTGCAGCGACAATACTCAGATAGGTTCGCAATTCTTCATCGCCAAAGAAAACCTTTAATTTCCGAATCAAAAGGAAATAATAGAGGTTAAAATTCACTCCGAAAATTAATGTCCCAACTGAAACGACTATTGTAATCAGGCTGCTATGGTAATGGGCGATACTGTCGTTATAAACTGCGAAGCCACCAGTACCTGCTCCTCCCATAGCTGTTACCAGGCTATCGAAGAAGGGCATACCGCAAACCCAGAGAATGGCTGCAAAAATGGCGAACATAACTAAGTAAATGATATAGAGGATTTGAGCAGTATCCTTGAGTTTAGAGACTACCTTACCAAAGACAGGGCCGGGAACTTCCGCCCGCATGACTTCCAGGTGAGCATTTTTAGAATTTTCCATAATGGCCAAGGCAAAAACCAACACTCCCATCCCACCGATTAAGTGAGTGAAGCTCCGCCAGAAAAGCAAGGCATGGGAGAGAACCGCTAAATCAGAAAGGATAGTGGCTCCAGTTGTTGTAAAGCCTGAGCTGACTTCAAAGAAGGCATCAATCAGACTGGGAATTTGACCGGAAAAGACGAAGGGGAGAGCCCCGAAAAAGGACCAGAGAATCCAACAGAGGGCAACAATCAACATCCCTTCCTTGGTGTAAATCCGATAGTTCTTGGGTTTTAAAATCGAACCCGCAAGGCCCAGAAAGGTAAGAATCCCCATGGTTGCTAGTAAACTGGCAAAGACCCGCCAATGTTCATGGTAGATTAAAGCAACAAATAGAGGCACAGCCAACAGACCAGCTTCAATCAGAAGTAATTTCGCTAAGAGGTAGCGAACCATAGAACGATTCATTTATGCCACCTCATTTCAAAAGATCGTAGATATCTGCGATGTTAGTCAGTAGGGTCACAACAACAATTTTATCACCGACCTCATAGGTGTCTTGACCAGTTGGGAAAAGCGGCTTGCCCTTGCGAATAATAGCTGCTACCAGCACTCCCTTCTTGAGTTGCACATCAGCCAGTTGTTTTCCTGCGATTTTGTTCTTTTCCCGAATTTCAAACTGAAGGGTTTCAATCTTGCCGTTGGCAATGTGGTGGACAGCATCCAGTGTTGAAGATTCCTGAGCATTCACGCGACCGCGGATGAAATGCATCATGCTATCGACGGCGATGGACTTTGGTGTAATAATACTGGAAAAGTCATCGGTATCAATGATTTCCAGAAGGCTAGTCCGATTGACCTTGGTGATATTTTTTTCAATTCCCAAGGTATCAAGGAACATGGAAGAGATGATATTTTCTTCATCGACTCCTGTCAAGGTAGCGACGGCATCATAGTTTTCAACCCCTTCCTCCACCAAGATGTTTTTTGCAGTTCCATCTCCCAAAACAATGGGAATTTCTGGAAATTCTTGACTAAAGTACTGACTACGCTTTTCAGTAATTTCAATAACCTTGAGCTTAATTTTGGTGTTGCGCAGGAGGTTGAGTAGATAATAGGTAATCCGTCCTGCTCCAATAATCATCATATTTTTGATGACCTTATTTTTGACAAAATTATGAAAGAGGATCATCTCGATTCGATCGCCTGTTACGTAGATTTTATCTCCCTTTAACAAGATATCATCACCATCTGGGATAATAACCTGACCTGCCCGCTTGATTGCACAGACCAAGATGTTGCCAAATTTTCGTCGAAATTGTTCAAGAGAGAGGTCGCAGAGCCGGTTATTCTCGCTGATTTTAAATTCCATCAACATAATACGACCGTTAACAAAGTGTTCAACCGACAAGGCGCCTGGAAAGTCAACGCTATTAGCTATGTAGCGAGCCGCTAAGAGTTCTGGATTGACTACCATGGAGAAGCCCAAGAAATTATTATCCTTGAAATAGGCATTGGAGTATTCTGGATTACGGACCCGAACGATGGTTTCCTTAGCCCCCATTTTTTTAGCCAGAACGGCCGATATCATATTGACTTCATCTTGATCGGAGATGGCTACAAAAATATCACAGTGCTGCACATCAGCCTGCTCCAGAATTTTATAGTTGGCACCATTGCCGACAATTCCCATGATGTCAAGACGTCTGCTGACGCGACCCAAGACTTCTTCCTTCTCTTCAATCAAGGTTACATCATGCTTTTCTTCAACCAACGACCGGCAAAGGGCGGTACCGACCTTGCCTCCACCAACGACAATAACTTTCATTATCTTTCCTTAAAATGTTATAGTATGCGAACCAAGTCTTTTTACTCTAGGGACTAAGGCTGAAACTCAGTGAATCTGTCACAATTTTCCTAATTACCTTGGACGAAACCAGATTTTAGAGATGGTTCTAGATAATTTAAAAAATTAGCCCAAAAAGCCTAGGCTAATAAAATATCTTACTCTTTTTTTGCAGAAAAAGCACCCCTTTTTTTAAAATAATAGCACTTGAAATAAGATTGAAATGAACAAGTTTTAAGACTGTAAAGTAGGGTCTTCAGAGAATCGTGTGGAAGTCCCAATTTTCTTTAAAATTTTTACTGCGTAAGTGTTGACATCTGGCAAGAGAGTGCTATACTGACTATAGGGATTCGTTGATTTAAATCAAACCTGTTATGATTTAAGTTAATGAGCCACCACCAACCATGCTGTTTGCTGAGCTTGACTCCGAGCAGTGTGGTTATTTTTATACTCTTTGAAAATCAAAAAAGTTAACGAAAAAACAAATTCCCTTTTTACATTTGAATTTGCTACAGTAGCCATTATAGCGGTTCCGTTAAACTGCTGTCTCTTTGGTGGCTGAGGTCTTAGTGCCTTCCTGTTTTCGATTTTCTTTGATTATCATTTGTGAGGTAAGTATGGTCGTTCACCCCTTCATCCAAGAGAAATATCATGAAACCAAAGGTCGCAATCATGTGGTACTCTTTCAGCCACAAATTCCAGCTAATACAGGGAATATTGCCAGAACTTGCGCGGCTACTAATAGTCCCCTGCACATCATCAAGCCCATGGGGTTTCCCATTGATGACCGCAAGATGAAACGGGCGGGCCTTGATTATTGGGATAAGCTGGATATTAGTTTCTATGATAGCCTAGAAGAATTTTTGGGGAAATGCCAAGGGCAACTGCATCTGGTCTCCAAGTTTGCGCAAGAAACTTATTCCGATGTCAATTACGCTGATGACAAAAACCATTATTTCATTTTTGGCCGTGAGGATAAGGGCCTACCAGAAACCTTTATGAGGGAGCATACTGGCGAGGCTATTCGCATCCCTATGAATGACCAGCATGTCCGTAGTCTCAATCTCTCTAATACCGTCTGCATGATAGTTTATGAGGCCCTGCGGCAACAAAATTTCGCCAATCTTGACCTAGTCCACACCTATGAGCATGATAAATTAAAATAAGCCATAAAAAATCTCAAGTCGCTCTTTCGACTTGAGATTTTTTGTATGACTAGGGCTTTTGTAGCCTATTAAGTTTATACTGAATTAATATCAAAACTATCAATCACTATCAGCAAGATACATCATTTTTCTTAGTCAGTCGCAAAAGAATCGAACTTAACCTAATATTTAAGTTTATGAAAATAATGTCCCTAATCCTTAAACCAATTTGCGAAGAATGGCACGGATAATAAAGAATCCGTAGGAGAGAAAAATTAAAGACTAGATTAGGACCCTCTCAAAATGAAGATGGAGGGGGTTATAGAGATTGATAAGGAATATAAGAATAAGAAAAAGTAATTCTAGACCATAGATAATTCTAAAACATAATGCGTCGATATACTGATGCCGTTCATCAAAGGCATTTAAATATTGTTTTTCAAATTGTCTTTCATTTAGGGTTCGGAATAAGACTAGTAAGGCACCGATGACTAGCCCTGTACCTAAACCATAGCCAAAGTATTTATCTCTCACCGTTGCAGAGGAAGTCAAGAAGATAATTATCCCAACAACAATAAAGCTAATGCTATAGATGACTAAATAAGCCTTGTAAGCCTTCCTAGACATTTTAGAATTTGGATTTAATAAATATTTTAACATGATAATCTCCTTACTAAAATTAGTGAAATTTCTCGTAGTAGCGACTTAAGGATTTTGGATTGGCGAGCAAGGCTGAGCCGTAAATGGAAATAGTAGCGGTCGCAATTTCTAGGATCGTTAATAAGAGCATGAGCCAGTCGCTATAATCTGAAGACGAAATGGTTGTTAGATAAACCGCAGTGAAGCCTATTAGCGGTGTGATATATCTGGTTAGCGATTTTTTAAATTCTGCCTGGTTTTGAGCATTCTTGGCTAGTGATTTAAACATGACTTTCCTCCTCATAAATAAAGATTTCTTCGATGGTCAGGCCAAAAAAACGGGCAATTTTGAAAGCTAATTCTAGAGAGGCCGTATAGCGCCCTTTCTCCAAAGAAATGATGGTTTGGCGGGTAACCCCAAGTTGGGTTCCCAGTTCAGCTTGGCTCAATTTCTGAGCCTTCCTTAATTCTTGAATGCGATTTTTCATAAGCAATAGTTCTCCCGAAATACGTTAAGTCAACTTTACAATATAAGTATAGCTGACTTTACTTTAAATGTCAAGAGCATTTTACATTTTTCCTCCCTTCCATTCCTGTATTGTTAAATTTTGCCGATTTATCGAAAACTTTACTCTTGCTTTTTACAGCTATTTTTGTTACTCTTAGAGCGTCTTCAGGGCAGGGTGAAATTCCCGACCGGCGGTAACAACTTCACGAGAGGCAGAAGTCCGCGAACCCTACGGGGTTGATGTGGTGAAAATCCACAACCGACAGTATAGTCTGGAAGGGAGGAGACAAGTTTTTTGGTGTTGCAAAAGATTTCTGGCGAAGGTGATTCAGTCAGCTTACTTAGAAAGTTTTGTCCTAAAAATACTTAGCCTCCTTCAATTTGAAAAAAATTGGAGGATTTTTTATGTCTACATCAACGACTAACACGCGTCAGCTGGTTTATATTGCCAGCCTCTCAGCAGTATCTTTTCTGCTGATGTATGTTCAGTTTCCACTAATTCCAAGTGCTAACTTTTTGCAGTTTGAATTTTCAATTCTACCTGCTTTGGTTGCCTTACTGATTTTTGACCTCAAGAGTGCTTTTGCGGTTTTAACCCTTCGGACACTCTTAAAACTTATTTTAAATAATGGCGGTGTGGGCACCCTAATTGGACTTCCCATGAACTATATCGCCTTGAGCTTATTTATCCTAGCTCTGGGTTTGGGATGGAAGAAAAAGCAAACGCTCAAGTCCTATATCATCGGGTCTAGCCTGGGCACTCTAACTTTTACCGTCGCAATGATTATTCTGAATTATGTCTATGCGGTGCCTCTCTATGCTAAATTTGCCAATTTTGATATTAAGGCTATTTTGGGCTTAGCGAACTATCTTTTTGCCATGGTTCTCCCTTTCAACCTAATTGAAGGGGCCATTTTTGCAGTAAGTTTCTATCTACTCTATCTGGCAATCAGACCGCTTATCGCCAAAATGTAGCAGCTGTGTTATAATACCACTATGCATAATCGACAAAAATATTTTATTCGGGCTAGCTTTGCGGCCTTGATTTTCGTTATTTTAGGCTATATTGTTAAGTTTGATCCGAGAATGCTTCAGGGCTTTGATCGCTTTATTCAGTCATCAGTCCGCGGTGATTTACCAAGCTTTTGGACAGCCTTCTTTAGAACCATCACCCATTCATCAACCCTATTGGTTTTATTCGTAGTGGTTGTCGGTTTTTTTCTTGGTAGAAAATGGTATATAGAAGCAGGTCTATTGGCTTTAATGGGGTTAATTGATGTGCTTCTAGTACTTAGCTTGAAGAATCTCTACCAGCGTCCTCGTCCGTCCATTCGACATTTGGTGACAGAAACAGGCTATTCCTTTCCTAGTGCCCACTCTCTCGTACTGATATTGATTGTTGGCAGTATGATTATCATTGCCCATCAGCGGATTAGTCGAAAGTCTGTTCGTTATCTAGTAGAGTTTTTACTGGGCTTGGCTATTTTCCTCATTGGCCTGTCACGGATTTATCTTGGTGTTCATTACCCAACGGACGTTATTGCAAGTTTTATCCTTGGCTATGGTGTTTTGAATTTAGTCTACCCATTCTACGATGAGCTTCGTTTTGAATGGCGCTTTAAGAATAAACAAAATTAGCATGATATTTCAATCTAGACCTTCTTCTTTAGGAGAGGGTCTTTTTTAATAATACTTAGAATTCTTTATCTTTAGTAATATTTTTTGCAGTGGCGTTGAAGGTGGAGAGAATAAGAACTATAACGTAGGCGCATGCAATTTAGGAATAGAGTTGTTGCCAATTGCTTAGAAGGAGGTTTCTATGTTTCCGTTTTTACAACCTTCGCCGAATGCAACAGAAAAAAGGGTTCCTGAACATAAGGGCACCTCTAAAAACATCAATTTTGATAAAATATATGAAACAAGCATTGTATATTGCCGCTATAGTTACCGAGGCGAGAAAAAGCAAGGAGCTGGAAATTTTCCTGTCAATTTTAAAAAGAGAGAAAACAGAAATTGGCCTTCTCAAAAGGCAAGGGGAAACAAGGATTTGGGAGCTCTTAGGAGAATAAAGAGAATTATCAGAAATTTTATATTATTTTTATGGAGCATTAATACTCTAATGAAAAGTGCCAGAAGACCTTGATTAAGAAAAATTCAAGTGATAGGATAAGTGTCGTAAAATAAATTTGTTGCCAGAGGTGCTTGCTGATACCTCTGGTAACTTAGAATAAGGAAAACTTTTATGAACACAGCAACATTGGATACAATGGCGTTTGAAAATTTTGAAGCAGTGGGTAATGAATACCTCTCTGAGTCAGAAGGTGGAGGTTTACTTCTTGGTATTGCTGGTGCCGTTGTAGGTGGAGTTGCCGGAGGAATTTATGGTGCAGCAACTGGAGGGGCTATCGGTTCAATGGTGCTTCCAGGAGTAGGTACCGTATCAGGTGCCACAATCAAAGGAGTAAGGGATGGTGTTGCATTGGGTGGAGCCCTTGGAATGGCCGGTGCAGCCGTTGATACATGGGGCCCATGGATTTAAATAAGGAAACTCAGATGCATTTCCCTAAATTTATCAACCTTATCATGGGGTGTATCCCAATATTAATACTTTTATTGGTAATATTTCCAAATAAAAAGATGAAGCTTTTCATTTACGCCTTACTCATGATTAATTCAGTTGTAATTATTTATATTTACTTAAAAAATAAATATTTCAATCATTAAAAGTGAAATTTCCCCGCCTCCGTTATGGTGTCGGGGTCTTTTTCTGACAAGTGTCTTTTCCTTTTCCAACTCCAATAGAAAGGATTTTATAAAATAAGCATTATATATTGCCGCTATAGTTACCGAGGCAAGAAAAAGCAAGGAGCTGGAAATTTTCCTGTCAATTTTAAGAGGAGAGAAAACAGAAATTGGCCTTCTCAAAAGGCAAGGGGAAACAAGGATTTGGGAGCTCTTAGGAGAATAAAGAGAATTATCAGAAATTTTATATTATTTTTATGGAGCATTAATACTCTAATGAAAAGTGCCAGAAGACCTTGATTAAGAAAAATTCAAGTGATAGGATAAGTGTCGTAAAATAAATTTGTTGCCAGAGGTGCTTGCTGATGCCTTCGGTAACTTATAATAAGGAGAATTTTTATAAACACAGCAACATTGGATACAATGGCGTTTGATAATTTTGAAGTAGTGGACGATCAACTGCTCTCAAATGTAGAAGCTGGAAAAGGGGTGGACTCTATTCTTGCAGGTGTGGCTACATACGGTGCCGCAACTGCTGGCTTCTTGGTGGCTGCTAGTAATCCAGTTGGCTGGGGAGTTTGTGCCGCTTATTTACTTACTTCTGCGGTTGCAGGTGGAATGATAGGATATGGAGCAACAACTTACGGCGAATAAAGAACCTAAGAATTTTCATTCATTCGAGGTATTGGCATAATGACAAGAAAATGGGCTTTTGTTTTTTGGTCGTCTTTGAATATTGTAGTTAACTTATTACTAATTCGGCCGTTCAATCAGGGAGAAGTAATATTTTCCAATCTACTTTTGATTGGTATTACTTTAGTCCTACTCTCCACTTTTTCTCGAGTAGTAGATAATTCTTGGTTTAAATTAGAATTTGTATTGTTGATTACACTTACGATACTGTCAATTATACGGATGCTCTACAGAATTAATATTATTTCTGGATTATTGGCAATAATAGTAGCACTTATAGCATTTATTACGATAACAGTAATCCTACTGGCAGGCATTGCTAGGTGGAAAAGCATTAGTAAAAATTGAGTGATAAAGCATGCCCTCAATTTTAGTTACTTTAAAATATTATTTCAAGGGAAACTCTAAATACTATAATCGAGAGAAACTCGACGCTGTCATGCACAGGTTTATCACCTTCTGAAAGGAAAAATTTTAATTTTTTTAGTCCCTCTTGTTTACCCCGACTCCGTTATGGTGTCGGGGTATCTTTCTGACAAGCACTCTTTAGCTTTCTCTAATTTCATAGAAAGGATTTTATGAAACAAGCATTGTATATTGCCGCCATAGTAGGCTTGGTGATTTTGGTCAATATTCTGATTGAAGTGATCAAGCGGGTGATGCGACGAGGGGCATCGGCTTCAAATGGCTCTGCTTCTGGTCGGGTGTCCTTCGGTGGTCGCTATAAGCTAGTGACCCAAGTGGATACCCGAGACTGCGGTCCGGCAGCCCTGGCGTCAGTGGCCAAGCACTATGGCTCGGACTATTCTCTGACGAAATTGCGGGAGCTCTCAAAGACTGATAATCAGGGGACAACAGCTCTTGGTTTAGTCGAAGCCGCCAAGGCCATTGACTTTGAAACCCGCTCCATCAAGGCGGACATGACCCTCTTTGACTATACAGATCTGACCTATCCCTTCATTGTCCATGTGGTTAAGAACAAGCGTCTCCAGCACTATTATGTCGTCTATGCCAATGCCGGTGATAGCCTGATTATCGGGGATCCAGATCCTACCGTCAAGGTCACCCGCATGTCTAAGCGAGATTTTCAGGAAGAGTGGACAGGTCTGGCTATCTTTCTAGCGCCCACCCCTAACTATAAGCCCAAGAAAGACGAAAAAAATGGTCTCATGAGCTTCTTCCCTATCATTCTGAGACAGAAGGCCCTCTTGACCTACATCGTTCTGGCCAGTCTGATGGTTACCCTGATTGATATCGTTGGCTCTTACTACCTGCAAGGCATGCTGGATGAGTATATCCCCGACCAGCTGATTTCCACCCTGGGCATCATCACCATTGGGCTCATCATCACTTACCTCATCCAACAGGTCATGAGCTTCGCTAAGGAATACCTGCTCAACGTTCTCAGTTTGCGGCTGGTGATTGATGTCATCCTTTCGTATATCAAGCACATCTTCACTCTGCCCATGTCCTTCTTTGCGACTCGGCGGACCGGGGAGATCACCTCGCGTTTCTCGGATGCCAATCAGATCATTAATGCCGTAGCGTCAACCATCTTCTCTATCTTCTTAGATGTCACTATGTTACTGATTGTCGGCGGGGTGCTCTTGGTACAAAACAGCCACCTCTTTCTCTTGACCCTGCTGTCCATTCCGATTTATGCCATTATCATTACAGCCTTCCTCAAACCGTTTGAAAAGATGAACCATGAGGTGATGGAAGCCAATGCCATGGTCTCCTCTTCTATCATTGAAGATATTAACGGGATGGAAACCATCAAATCCTTGACTAGTGAATCGAATCGCTACCAAAACATTGATGGCGAATTTGTCGACTACTTAGAGAAAAACTTCAGGCTTCAAAAGATGAATGCGCTTCAAACCTCGCTGAAAAGCGGCGCCAAGCTCATTCTCAACGTCGTCATTCTCTGGTATGGGGCTCGCTTGGTCATGGATGGCAAGATCTCTGTTGGGCAGCTGATTACCTTCAATGCCCTCCTCTCTTATTTTCAAAATCCGATTGAAAACATCATCAGCCTGCAAACCAAGCTCCAATCAGCCCGAGTGGCCAATACCTGCCTCAATGAGGTTTATCTGGTAGCGTCCGAGTTTGAAAATGACGGGGAATTGTCCGAAGACAGCTTCTTGGATGGGGATATCTCCTTTGAAAAGCTGTCCTATAAGTACGGCTATGGCCGCGATACCTTATCAGACATTAATCTGACCATCCCCAAGGGGGCTAAAGTCAGCTTAGTTGGGCCGTCTGGTTCCGGTAAGACCACCCTGGCTAAGATGATGGTCAACTTCTACGAGCCAAACCGAGGCGTTGCCCGAATCAATGGGTATGACCTCAAGGTCATTGATAAGACAGCCTTGCGGCAGCACATTAGCTACCTGCCCCAACAGGCCTATGTCTTTAGTGGTTCCATCATGGATAACCTGACCTTGGGCGCCAAGGAAGGCACTAGCCAAGAAGATATTATCCGAGCCTGTGAAATCGCTGAGATTCGCTCAGATATTGAACAGATGCCTCTGGGCTATCAAACCGAGCTATCTGACGGTGCGGGTGTATCCGGGGGTCAGAAGCACAGAAGCAGCGGATTGCCCTGGCCCGCGCCCTTCTAACGCAAGCGCCGGTTTTAATTTTGGATGAGGCCACCAGCAGTTTGGATGTTCTGACCGAAAAGAAAATTGTCGATAATCTCATGGCCATGACCGATAAGACCATTGTCTTTGTGGCCCACCGCTTGAGCATTGCCCAGTCTTATGGACCGGACGAATACATGGAGCGGAACCGTTCACGAACCTATGCAGGGATTAAGCATATGGATGGGGAGTCTCCAGTCACTTATAAGGATAAATATTACGACCTCCTTCGGACTCCAACGGCTCCAAATAAACGCTATACAGTTCAAGATGTGATTGGTGAGCAGCGGAACCGTTTTGAAAATCTGCCTGAATTTCTCCCAGATGATACGGTAGAAGTTGGCAAGGACTACGATACCAATGTCTATAAGTATGCCTTGGGGAACGAAAATGTTATCGATGCCCATATCTACCAAATCAAGTCAGATTTGCCAAGTGAATTTGGTGGGGTGCTCTGGCTAGGTCTGGCTCAAAGTCGGAACACGCCTTATGTGCCATTCTATGGTAATGTCACAGATACTTACGAAGCTTTCAAGAATCGCTCTGAAAAATACGACGGTAAGTCTTGGTACTGGTCTGTCTGGCATATTGACCAAATGGTTATGAAATATCCAGACATCTTTGACAAGAGCATTCAGGATAAGTGGAAAGCCAAAGAAGAAGAGTGGGTCAAGGAAGAGAGCCAAGACTCCAACTGCCTGCAAGTCATTGCCAACCACGATACGGCAGTGGAGCCTGGTATCATTGAATTTTAAGTTTACACTCTTTTCTTAGGAAAGGAGCTTTTTTTGAAAATTCTTTAGACTTTCACTAGATTTTCCCAGTTGAAAAGAGTAGAATAAGGGAGGAGATCAAAAAATGTCTACAATACAAACAATTTTTATCTATCTTATATTTGCTCTTATTGTGCTATCAGAAATATATATTAAACATCACACTAAAAAGAATAAGGCTGAACATTCAGCTGATGACGGAACACGCTATGTGATTATCGCCAGCGTCGTCTTGTCCTTGCTATCGGTTAATCTTGACAATCTAGCAGTTTTTCGTGTGAAACTACCAAGCATTTTTCTTTTTCTAGGTTTTGCTTTGGCTATCTTTGCCATAGCCTTGCGTCTGTACGCGGTCAACTACCTGGGCAAGGCTTTTACCTTAGCGGTGCAGACGACAGACCAGCAAAAGCTGGTAGATAGCGGACCTTATGCGATTGTGAGAAATCCTGCCTATACAGGCAGCATCTTGTCCCTGCTAGGTTTGTCTCTCATCACACTGAATCTCTACAGTTTTCTCTTGTCTCTCTTAGTTTTGGTTGTTGGCTACGTTATTCGCTTACGAGTTGAGGAGAAGGTCCTAGGAGAGCATTTCGGGCAAGCCTATCAAGATTATTGTAGCAAGGTTAAATATCGAATTTTCCCTTTTATTTGGTAGGACAATATCAGAATACGGCATCTTATGCGACGAATAGAAAAGAATGATTGAATGAGAGATTCGCTAGATATTCTAGCGGATTTTTTCGGCTCTTTGTCAACTGTAGTGGGTTGATAAAAAGTTACAACCTGGAGAGGACCAA